>Ga0136620_10000059_pt1 | contig 40120 bp, 34 predicted proteins | sample AntDrymUQ4162106_2_FD_104806 | JGI IMG/M metagenome (GOLD analysis project Ga0136620, IMG submission 104806) | Polar desert sand microbial communities from Dry Valleys, Antarctica - metaG UQ416 (21.06) | ecosystem: Environmental > Terrestrial > Soil > Desert | place: Antarctica: Dry Valley... | reverse complement strand
GGCACCTTCGGCTATCCCCGCGCACAAGCCAGTCGTGTCATCGTCGATGCCATCAAGGGCTGGACCGGTGCGCGCCTTCAACGGATCGTCCTCGTGGGTTACGACGAAGCTGCGGCGAACGACTTCCGCTCTGCCCTCTAACCGTTGTTCGGTAACCTGACCGGGATGACCGCGCGCACGCTTTTCGAGAAGGTGTGGGAGAACCATTTGGTTCGACACAGCCCCGGCGAACCGGATCTCCTCTATGTCGACATGCACCTTGTCCACGAAGTCACTTCACCCCAGGCCTTTGACTCGTTACGGATGCAGGGACGCACTGTCCGCCGGCCCGACCTCACTTTGGCGACGATCGACCATGGGGTTCCCACCCAGAATCGCCATCTGGGCATCACCGACCCCATGTCGAGGATCCAGATCGACGCCCTGGTCAGAAACTGCGAGGAGTTCGGCGTCAAGCTGTTCGGGCTCGACGATCCGCGCTCGGGAATCGTGCACATCATCGGACCTGAACAAGGCATAACCCAGCCGGGAATGCTGATCGTCTGCGGCGACTCGCACACCTCCACCCACGGGGCCCTCGGCGCCCTCGCCTTCGGGATCGGCACCTCGGAAGTCGAGCACGTCCTCGCCACCCAAACTCTTCCACAGGACCGGCCGCACTCGATGGCCGTGACAGTCGAAGGCGATCTGCCAACCGGGGTCACCGCCAAAGACATCATCCTCGGAGTGATTGCTCAGATCGGAACCGGCGGCGCCTCCGGCCACGTGATCGAATACCGCGGCTCGACGATCAGCGGTCTCTCGATGGAGGGCCGGATGACGATCTGCAACATGTCGATCGAGGGCGGCGCTCGGGCCGGGATGATCGCTCCCGATGACATCACCTTCGCCTATGTCGAAGGGCGACCTTTCGCTCCAAGAGGCTCCGCCTGGGAGGCAGCGCTAGAGGAATGGCGCCAGCTTTCCACCGATCCCAATGCCGACTTCGACACCGAGCTTTTCTTCCAAGCCAACCGCCTGGAACCGTACGTGTCGTGGGGGACCAACCCCGGCCAGACCATCCCGGTCACGGCAGCGATTCCCCATCCCGACCAAGCCGAAAATCCCACTGAACGCGATTCGATCGAGCGGGCTCTTGCCTACATGGACCTGGTCGGGGGCACTCCCATCACCGAAGTCGAGATCGACCGGGTCTTTCTCGGCTCGTGCACCAATGGACGAATCGAAGACCTGCGAGCCGCGGCCTCGATCGTTGAAGGGCGCCAGCTCGCCGAGCACGTATCGGCAATGGTCGTGCCCGGGTCGGGCTTGGTGAAGCTCCAGGCCGAGACGGAAGGCCTCGATCGGATCTTCAAGGAGGCTGGGTTCGAGTGGCGTGACGCCGGCTGCTCCATGTGCCTCGGAATGAACCCCGACATTCTCAATCCCGGGGAGCGTTGCGCCTCCACTTCCAATCGCAATTTCGAAGGACGGCAAGGACCCGGTGGCCGAACCCACCTGGTTTCACCAGCGATGGCGGCGGCGGCCGCAATCGCCGGCCATTTCGTCGACGTGAGGGAATGGAATTGAACGCCCCCAGCACTGACCGCCCCACCGCACCCAAGGCTTACGGCTACTCGACGAAGAAGCAGGGAATGCTCAGTTGGGACGAGGTGCGCGATGCGCTGGCATCGGCCAATATCTATTGGATCGGAACTACCCGTCCCGATGGAAGTTCGCACATCCATCCAATCTGGGGCGGCTGGGTAGATGAGACCGGTTACTTCGAAGGTGGGAACACCACCCGCTGGGGCCGTAACCTCACCGCCGACCAACGGGTGAGCTTCGGAGTCGAGGCGAACGGTATGCACATCAGCGGTCGCGGCGAGGTGAGCAAGGGACCGGCAGGCGCAAGCTTCAGCGCCCTCACCTCGAACTACTCGGCGAAGTACAACTACCAACCGGAGAGCGATGGAGCTTTCTGGAGGATTTCACCGGAGTTGATCATTGCCCTCAAGGCGGGTTCGATGGACGAGTTCATGAACTCTCCGACTCGGTTCAAGTTCGAGTCGTGAAGCCGATCAACACAATCGTTGGCTCGCTGGCACCGCTCCCCCGTGCGAATGTCGACACCGACCAGATCATGCCCAAGAAGTACCTGAAGCGGGTCGAGCGGACCGGGTACGGGGAATTCGTCTTCGCCGAGTGGCGGGAAGCCGATCCGCAATTCGTCCTCAATCGGCCCGAGTACCGGAACGCTCGGATCCTCGTAACCGGACCGAACTTTGGGTCCGGATCGTCCCGCGAGCACGCGCCCTGGGGACTCCAGGACTGGGGATTTGAAGCCATCGTCACCTCCTCCTTTGCCGACATCTTTCGCAACAACTGCACGAAGATCGGCTTGTTGCCAGTCGAGCTCTCGGAGAAGGAAGTCGCTTGGCTGATGGAATTGGCCGAGGCCGATCCGTCGGCGGATGTTGAGATCAGCCTTCCTGACCAGTCGGTAACGACCGAGGGATTCTCGGCCGAGTTCGTCATCGACCCCTACACCCGCTGGCGTCTCGAGAACGGGCTCGATGACATCGGGCTCAGTCTCCGCCACACCGACCTTATCGCCGAGTTCGAGGCAACCCGGCCGAGCTACCTCCCTTCGGTCACAACTGGCTGATCGCAAGATCGGGGCGGTCGGTGATGACCGCATCCACCCCCAGCTCGAAGAGTCTTTCCATCTCTCTCGTTTCGTTGATCGTCCAGACGTGGACCAAGCGATCCCACCGGTGAGCAAGTTCGACCAAGCGGCGAGTCATCACCGGAACCCCATACCACGAGACGGGGACTTGCATCGCCACCGTCGACGGGCTGAACGGGTTCCACCGACCGCCACTGCGGCTGGCGACGATCGCTCGCATCGTTTCGTTGGGCGCGGTAGAAGTCGGCACCATGCCGCGAGTCAGCTCGCGGAAGCGCCCCAAGCGTTGATCTGAGAATGAGCCGACGATTGCCCGCTGCTGAAGTTGACGCACTTCGATCAGCCGCGCCAGCGGCTCCTCGGTGCCGTCGGCTTTGAGGTCGACGATGAACCCCGCCTGTGGGAACCGCTCAACCACCGCTTCGAAGGTGGGAACGGCACATCCCTGCGAACGAAACGGAAACCGATCCTCGTACCGATGTCGATAACCAGCGTCGAGCGCGGCTACTTCCGCCAGCATCGACTTGGCAGTCAGCCCTTGACCGTTCGTGGTGCGATCGAGCGTCGCGTCGTGAAAACAGATCAACGCCCCGTCGGCCGTGACCCGGAGATCGGTTTCGAAGAGTTCGACCCCAAGCGCCGCGGCCTGATCGAAGGCAAACGACGTGTTTTCCGGCCACAACAACCGCGACCCGCGATGGGCAACGACCTTTCGGTCGAAGACAGTCGGCCTACTGGGCGATGCGATCCTTCAAGCCCTTGGCCGGTGCGAAGTGAACGTACTTACGGGCAGGGATGGCGATCTCTTGTCCGGTCGCAGGGTTGCGACCCTTACGAGCAGAACGGCTCTTGGTAGAGAAGGTGCCGAATCCCGAGATCGTGACCTTGTCGCCAGCATCGAGCTCGACCGCGATGATTCCCTTGCCGGGATCAGAATCGAAGATCAGGTCGATAACCTCGGACGCCACCGCCTGGGTGAGGTCAGCCTTTCTGGCAAGCTTCTGTGCCATTTCCGTCTTGTTCACGGGCCCTCCTTGGGGTTCTGAGACGTGAGCGCCGGTTGCGCCGGGCCCAACCTTAGGCCGGTTCGGGTGAGCGGGCGAAGCTGCCGACCACCGGATCGCCTTGTTTTACAACGGTTTTGGCGAGGTTTTGGTCGGGTCGATAACCCAGGTGGCGATAGTTATCGGAGTCGAGAACTACCAAGTCGCCGACGTCGCCGACCCGGAGCCGCCCCTTGCGCGGCTCCTCAAGCGCCAACGCCCCACCCCTCGTCGCCGACCAGAGCGCTTGGTCCAACGTCAGCCCCATGTCGAGGCAGGCGACGGCGATCACCAACTGCATGGAAGCCACGAAGGAGCTCCCTGGATTGCAATCGGTCGCCAACGCCACCGTGGCGCCGATGTCCCACAACAACCTGCCCGGAGCTTGGGCAAGCCTGGTGGACCACGAGGCAGTCGGGCAAAGGACCGCGACCACCCCGGCCTCGGCCAATGCCCGCGCCTGCGATTCATCGATGTTTTCGAGATGGTCGGCCGACACCGCTCCCAGCTCGACGGCCAGCTCGACCCCACCGGTGTCACCCAGCTGGTTGGCGTGGAGCCGCGGCTTCAACCCGTGACGGCGAGCATGTTGCAGGACCCACCTCGCCTCATCGACACTGAAGGCGCCGTAGTCGCAAAACACGTCGCAGTAGGTCGCCGAACGCGCCGCCAGAGGGAGCATTTGCTCGATGAGGCGAAGATATCCGGGCCGGTCGTCGACAAATTCGGGTGGCATGACATGGGCACCGAGAAAGGTGACGACGACGTCGATCGGCAGCGACTCGCCCACCTGACGGGCTACCTCCAATGAGGCGATTTCGGTAGGGAGGTCGAGTCCGTACCCGCTTTTGATCTCGACAGTCGTTGTCCCGTGTTCCAGCATGGTTCCGGCCCGTTCGATGGTGGAGGACAACAAGTCGGCGGGGGCCGACGCCCGCGTTGCCGCAACGGTCGACCTGATGCCACCCCCCGCCTCGAGGATCTCGAGGTAGGTGGCGCCTTGCAGCCGGAGTGCAAACTCGTGACTCCGGTCGCCGGCGAAGACCAGGTGGGTGTGCGAGTCGACAAACCCGGGGATCACGGCTCGGCCTTCACAGTCGATCGTCGGCAGATTGCGATAGCGGGCGGGCAATCGGGACTCGGGCCCCGTCCACGCCACCTCACCACGGCGAATTGCCAGCGCGGCTTCATCGATGACACCCAGCCGGGAACCGTGGCGTGAGTCGTTGGTGACCAGCTCTGAGATTCCGGTGACGAGAAGGTCGCCGGTCGCGGGCCGAGCTGCGGGCAACGCCACCTCCGCCGCGAGGCGCACACACGACTCACAAATCGCCACCCATTTCGGCCCGGCAACCAGCCGATTGTCATCGGCCTCGGACCGACCGCAGAACGAGCAGCGCAATCTTCGGACCATCCGGCGGAGGGTACCGATGGTTAACTGAGCACATGACCGCCCCCGTCGTGCCGCTGCCGACTCGCGTTGCTCCGGGGTCAGCAGGGGGAGCCGGCCGCCTCGCCCAAGCGACTCTGTTTGGCTTCATCGGCGTCGAGCTCGTCTCCCTTTTGACCGGAATCGTCACACTGCTTCGCTGGGAGCAACGCCAAGTCGAGCTGAATTCCGAAGAGGCCTTCTTCGCCGATGGTTGGGACTTCGGAGTTGGCTTCGCCTACTTCGGTGTGTTCATAATCTGTGGCATTGCCTGGTTGATCTGGCAGTACCAGGCACACTCGAACCTTTCGAGCATGACCGCGACCAAGTATCGACCGGCCGCCGCGTTCTGGATCCTGGTCCCCATCGCCAGCTTGTTCGTCCCCTTCCTGGCGATCGGCGAGCTCGCGCGGGCGGGAATTGATCGACCAATCCTGCGCAGATGGTGGTGGGGTCTTTACCTAGCGATGAACGCGCTTGTCGGCGTCTCCTCCGTGGCCGGACTGGCAGAAATGTGGCTCCCATCGCTCATCGGTGGCATCGCCGCCTCCGCCGTTGGGATCGGGGCGGCGATCTGCGCGATCCGACTGATCTCGCTCATCAACTCCGGCCTCGAGAGCCGGCGGGCATCGGCTGGCCGGCCGGCCGGGCGGCCCACGCTCACGGAAAGGGCAGGCCTGTTCTGGGCGGGAGGGGCATCACTGCTGACGGTGATGGGAGGCAGCCTGTTTGGTGTGGCTCTACCCGAGATCGTCCGCAACTTGCCCGCGGTCCCCGAGACCAACCTCGCTTTCGTGGTAGGAGCTTGCTTCAGCGAAACCGAGGTTGATTTCATCGACGTCAGTTGTAACGGACCGCACGAGGCCGAGGTCTATGAAGTGCTCGAATATCCCGAGGCGTCGGCGTATCCAGGCGATGACCTCATCGCCGATTGGGCCGAGCCGCAGTGCTATGCCCAATTCGAGCCCTACACCGGCGTCCCCTATCCAGACTCGGCTCTCGAGTTTGGGTATCTCTTTCCGTCGGCGCAGGGATGGCAGGTCGGAGATCGCGAGGTGATCTGCTACTTGTTCGATCCCTCGGGGGACGACCTCACTGAGCCGGTGGCGCAAGCCGCGTAGTCATCGGCACGCGCACCCCGCGTTCTTCCGCGGTCCGGCGCGCCTTCTCGTAACCGGCGTCGACATGGCGGAGCACGCCCATCGCCGGATCGTTGGTCAGGACGCGCTCGACGCGGAACGCGCCGTCCTCGGTGCCATCGGCCACGACCTGGGCGCCGGCATGGATCGATTTCCCGATCCCCACACCACCCCCGTGATGCACTGCCACCCACGCGGCCCCGGAGGCGGTGTTGACGAGAGCGTTGAGAATCGGCCAGTCGGCGATGGCATCGGAGCCGTCCGCCATCGATTCGGTCTCGCGATAGGGCGAGGCCACCGAACCGGAATCGAGATGGTCACGGCCGATCACGATCGGGGCTGCGACCCGACCGTTAGCGACTAGTTCGTTGAAGGCGAGACCGGCTTGGTGCCGCTCGCCATAACCGAGCCAGCAGATGCGGGCCGGGAGCCCCTGGAAAGGCACCTTTTCGGCGGCGATCCGTAGCCAGCGCTGGAGGGGATCGTTGTCGGGAAACAGCGCCGCGACGGCCCGATCGGTTTCGGCAATGTCGGCCGGGTCACCTGAGAGCGCCACCCAACGAAACGGCCCGAGGCCCTCGCAGAAGAGCGGCCTGATGTAGGCGGGAACAAAGCCCGGATAGGAGAAGGCATCAGCGAATCCGCCGAGCACGGCCTCACCCCGCAGGTTGTTGCCGTAGTCGAAGACCTCGGCACCGGCGCGTTGGAGCTCCACCATCGCCGCGCAGTGCTCCGCCATCGCCCGGCGGCTCTCGACGATGTAGCGCGCCGGATCGGCTTCGCGCAGCTCGGCGGCGGCTTCGAGGGTGAAACCATTGGGGATATAGCCGTGGAGAGGATCATGGGCAGAGGTTTGGTCGGTGACGATGTCGACTGGAAGCGACCGGCGCTGCACCTCGGCGTACACGTCGGCGGCATTTCCCACGAGCCCGATCGAGAGCGGCTGGCGCGCGTCTCTTGCTGCCTCAGCTTGGCGGAAGGCATTGTCGAGATCGGGGGCGAGGACGTCGAGGTAGCCGATCTCGAGACGCCTTTTCACCCTGGTTGGGTCGATGTCGACTGCGATCACCACGCCGCCGTTGAGCGTCACCGCCAAAGGTTGGGCCCCACCCATCCCGCCGACGCCACCGGTGAGGGTGATTGTGCCGGCCAACGTCCCACCAAACTTCTGCTCGGCGATGGCGACAAAGGTTTGATAAGTCCCTTGGAGGATGCCCTGGGTGCCGATGTAGATCCAGGAACCGGCAGTCATCTGCCCATACATGATCAGACCGGCAGCTTCAAGCTCCCAGAAGTGCTCCCACGTCGCCCACTCCGGCACCAGCAACGAGTTGGCGATCAGGACGCGGGGGGCGAGCGGATGGGTGTCGAGGATGCCAACGGGCTTTCCCGACTGCACAAGCAGCGTCTGGTCGTTTTCGAGCTCGGTCAGCGAGCGGACGATTGCGCCGAGCGCCTCCCGATTGCGGGCCGCCTTCCCCCGGCCGCCGTAGACCACGAGGTTTTCCGGATCCTCGGCGACCTCGGGATCAAGGTTGTTCTGCAGGCAACGCAGCGCGGCCTCTTGCAGCCAGCCCTTGGTGTGCAATTCGGCGCCGCGATAGGTGGAAGCGAAGGGCAGATCGACCATCCACCCATTGTCGCGCCCAAAGATTCAGTAGGTGACCTGGACCTGCTCGCGAATCCTATCGACAGTGATCTGGCCGCCATAAGGAATGATCAGCTGCGGGTCGGTGTGACCAATGTCGAGCCCAAACACCCTTGGCACGCCAGGGTGGTAGATATCTAGCACCCGATCAACTGTGTTGAATTGCTCTTCGGTAAAGGCGTCTCGCTCTTCCGGCGTCTGGCGGTTGATCGAGTCCCACGCCTTCGGTCGCCCCCAGACGACTGCGGAGAATTGCTCCAGCAGGCCGCGCTCCCCCATCCCCACGAGGGCCCTGTGGACGAAAATTGGCGAGGGCATCTCTTCGGAGGTTTCCAGCATCAGCACGCACCCGGCATACGCCTCAGGTGCCAGTAGCCATCGACCGGCGCGCAGGTGCCAGTCGACAATCTCCAAACAGCCACCCCAAGTCGGGCCCGTCACAGAAACCGCGTGGCCACCCCATCGCCACGGCGTGCCTGGTCGCATGTTTGGTTCCCGGTCCAAGCTGGCTACATCGGCCCAGTCCCCGTGCTCGTCGGTGAAGTCTGGGCTCGGGGCCAATACGACCTCACCGGACTCGAACAGCGCGGTCCGCAGGGATTGCTCGGTCACGGGATGCATCGCGCCTGGCCGGCCGAGGTGCACCATGGTCGACCCACCGTGGTAGCCGACGATGCCCAGATTCCAGATATACATGAGCAGGTTGGTGTTGTCGCTATAGCCGAAATATGGCTTTGGATTGGCCCGAAGGACAGCGGGATCGAGGTGCTTGAGGACGGTGATCTGGTCATCTCCGCCGATCGAAGCCATCACCGCCTTGATCTCTGGGTCGGTGAAGGCAGACATGACATCGGCGGCGCGTTCCTGCGCAGTCGCTCCTACCTTTCGCGTAGTCGGCACGTCGAAGGGCTCATGGCTGTATATCTCGCGAAGCCGTTGAAGCCCCAGGTCATGGACTGCTGGGAACACCCCGGGACCGGCCCACGAAGGCGAGACGATGGCAACCCGGTCGCCGGGTGCCAGTTTGGGAGGTACGACAAGGTCGGGTCGCGCGGGCTTGACCATTCCCCCCCACCGTACGCGTTGAGCCCCCTAGCTGTCGAGGAGAGCGCGAAGCGAACGGATGAGGTTGATTGATGCCTCGGTTTGTGCCTCGCTCAGTTGGGAGCGTTTGATCTGCTGGGCAAGTTGATCTATCTCGTCGGCAAGGTCGGAGTCATCACCGAAGACGGAACCCAGATCGACGGCGGGTGGATCGACAATAGAAAGAGCTACCGGTTTGGGCTCGGGGGCAACGGCGAATGGGCGCGGGTGGTTTCCTTCCGGCCTCGACCAGATTGGGCCCGGCTCGGGATCGTGCTCGTCCTGCGGCTCGGGGTCCGCCGGCAATTCGGGGTAAAGGTTGGCTGGAAGCTCATCCAGCACAAACTCGTCCTCTGCTTCGAGTGCGAACTTCGCGGGTGCCGGTGGTTGCCGGTTGGCTCGGGCGACTTCGATTAGCTCTCGCAAGCGCTTCACATTGGCGGGTAAGTCTCCGGGTGCGACCACCTCGGGCTCTGGTCGGACATCCGCCGGAACCTCAACTGGCGTCGGCGGCTTGCGCCCAGCTCCCAACAGTTTGCGGAATCCCTGGGCAGCTTCGACCAGGGGCGTCTTGGCGAGTTTGGGCAATGCTTCGTAGGAGAAGGCGAGGGCGTCGTCAGCGGCAAAGACGGCGCGATCGTCTCCGAGATAAAGCTCGAACCGATCCCCTTCGATTCGTTGGGCCTTGACTTGGCCAACTGGCCAGCTACCGAGGAGATCGTCCCCGGCACTGAGCTCGACTTTGGTACCTGAGATCGAGATCTCGCTTTTCAGCCAAGCCTTGGAGTCGGCCTCGGTCAGAAGCCGTCCGTTGAACCTCATCTGTCGCATCTCCCCTTGGTCTTCCGCCATCTATCGGCTGGTTGAGCTAGCGGCTTCAGCCATTCCCCAGCGCCGCGTCCACCGCTCCGCTGCGGATTAGGCGGGCAACGGTTTCGATCTCGCCCCCGATGGGTCGATCAACGTCGAGGGGCGGGACCTCGCTTCGCACTAGCTCCAGCAGTCGTCTCACGCCAGGACCGGGCCGGAGGGGGAGGCGGAACTCAAGGCCTTGGGCAGCGATCATCATCTCGATGGCGATGATCGTCGTGACGTTCATGATGATCGGGGCCAGCTTCCGCCCTGCCCCCCAACCCATCGACACATGATCCTCTTGGGAGCCGGAGGTCGGTATCGAGTCGACCGAGGCCGGATGGGCCAGCACCCGATTCTCGGCGACCAATGCGGCGGCGGTGTACTGCGACATCATGTAACCCGAGTGGAGACCGGGCGACCGGGCGAGGAACGCAGGCAGGCCGGCCGATCGTTCCGGGTCGAGCATCCGATCGATTCGCCGCTCCGAGATAGAACCAAGCTCGGCCACCGCGATGCCGAGAAAGTCGAGGATGAACGCCAATGGCTCACCATGGAAATTGCCGCCGGAAAGAACCTCTCCTTCCTCAGGAAAGACAATCGGGTTGTCGACGACCGATCCGAGCTCTCTCTGCGCCACCGCAGCAGCGTGTTCGATGGTGTCGAAAACCGCTCCGTGCACCTGGGGGGCACAGCGCAGTGAGTACGCATCTTGGACTGCATGGACAAAGTCTTCGTGATGGCTGGCATCGATCTCAGAGGCGGCGAGCAAACGCGCGATGCGGGCGGCGGAGAGAATTTGCCCGGGATGGGGACGGACCCGATGAAGTTGGGGAAAGAAAGGGCGCGATGAGCCGGTCAAGGCTTCGACCGACATCGCGCATGCCGCGTCGGCCGCCCTCACCAGGCGATGCGAGTCGTCGATCGCCAGGCAAGCCATCGCCAGCATCCCCTCGGTGCCGTTAAGCAACGAGAGCCCTTCCTTGGCTTCCAAACGAAGTGGCCTTAGTAGTCCGTCCGCAATCGCGTCCGCGGCGTTCATCACTTCGCCCGCCACTTTCACCTCGCCCTCGCCGATCAGCGGCAGGGCGAGATGGGCGAAGGGCGCCAAGTCACCCGAGGCGCCCACCGAGCCCTGCGAAGGAACTACCGGAAGAACTTCACGATTGAGCAGGTCGATGAGGGCGGCGGGAATTTCTGGTCGCACTCCTGAATGGCCCTGGCTCAGGGTGCGCGCTCGGAGGAGCAGCATCGCTCGCACCAGTTCATCGGGCAGCGGCCGGCCGACCCCGGCGGCGTGACTTCGCAACAGGTTGACCTGCAGGTCAGCCGCCTGGTTCGGGCTGACCCTGGTTGAGGCCAGCGCTCCGAAACCAGTCGTGATCCCGTAGACGATGGAATCGCTGGCAACTGCCTTTTCGACCAGGGCTCGCGCCGGTGCCATTCTTTCGGCCACATTTGCTCCAAGCTCGGCCTTGGCGCCGCCCCGAGCCACCGCGATCACGTCATCGATTTGAAGTGGGTCGCCCGTTATAGAGACGACGGCACCCATGCGTCCGAGCGTAGCGGTTCGGGCTTCCTCCCTCTCCCCCTGGGATATGTCGCTCTACTTGGACGGGGGAAGCGAGATGCCGGGCAGTGCTCTGGCCGTCTGGGGGCGAAATTCGGCAGGTGAGGAACGGTTTTCAGCAAATTCGGTACCAGCGCCGAAACCGTGTCGCTGACGCCAAAGAACGTTTTAGGCGTTCCTCACCTGCCAAATTATCGAGGCGGGTGTCGGGTTTCTCTGAGCTGATCGCAACCCACGGAGCAGGAGAGTCGAAATTTGGCAGCACATCCGTGGTCCACAGCAAATTCGGTACTAGATCAGCGGAAAACGCGGATGTAGTAACAAATGACGCCAGGGCAATGGATGTAGTAACAAATTTCAGATCGGCACGAGGGCCTTCCCGCGACGGATAGCCATCGAATGTGCTCCCCACCGCTGGGGAGAAAGGAGACACGTACCTGACCTCTATTCTCAGAAAAGTGTCCGTGCACTATCAGCTTGACGGTGAGGTGGCGGTGATCACCCTCGCCCGGCCGGAACGGTTCAACTCGGTGTCAGCGGATTTGAGTGCGGGCTTGGTGACCGCGCTGGCTCGAGCCGGCGAGGAGGCCCGAGCCGCGATCATCACCGGCAGCGGCAAGGCCTTCTGTGCCGGTGCCGATCTGTCCGATCTCATCTCGGAATACGACCATGGTGGACCCATGCTGGCTCGGGTCCTCGACGAGAGGTTCAACCCCATGGCGGAGGCTTTGTTCGCTGCTGAGCTGCCGACCATCGCCGCCCTCAACGGCGTCGCAGCGGGTGCCGGAATGGGAATCGCTCTTGCCTGCGACCTACGTATTTTCGCCCCGCAGGCGTATCTCCTTTCGGCCTTCATCGGCCTCGGGTTGGTCCCCGACACCGGTTCCACCTGGCTTTTGGTCAAGCATTTGGGACTGAGTCGGGCGATCGAGTTCACGGTCAGCAATCGGCGTCTCGGACCGGATGAAGCCGAACGGCTCGGGCTTGGCGCCGCAACCACTGCTGATCTGATGGATGAAGCCATGACTAAGGCAAAGCAACTGGCCGACGGTCCCAAGGGCGCCTTTGTCGCCAACCGCCAAATCCTCTGGGGTGCCACCGCGCGGTCATTTACCGAGGCGCTTGCCGAAGAGCAACGGGTACAGGACGAGCTCGGAGTTAGCTCCCAGCACTTGGAAGGAATGAAGGCGTTCCTGGAAAAGCGGCCGCCGGACTTCCGTCGCTAAGCCACCGGCCGAGGAGCGGCCCAGCGTTCGCGAACGCGGCGAATAGCTCCGAACAGCTTGATCACCAGCCAGACGGCGAGGACCGTCAGGATCGCGACCACGATGAGCGCGATCACCGGGTTGGCAATGGCGAGCGCCACCAACCCGGCGACGATCCCGTCCTCCATCAACGACAGGAAGATATTCGAGAAGGGCTCGGGCGAGGTGTTGACCGCAGCACGAGTCGTGGCTTTGGCGGAATGCGACGACAGCGCCAGCGATCCCGAAAACAAGGCGCCGACAATCTGGGAAACCGAAACTGACTCACCGGCCAGCAAATAGCCGAGGACTCCCGCGCCGAGGGGGCGCACGAAGGTGTGAACTGCGTCCCATACATTGTCGAGGTAGGGAATCTTGTCGGCGAGGAACTCGATCCCGTAGAGAACTCCCGCGCCAATCATCACATCGGTGCGTTGCAACACGGCCGGCACGTCGAGCCAGTCGAGCCGCCCGGCCAGACCCAGGAGAAAGGTGGCGAGATATAGATTGAGACCGGCAGCCCAGCCGGTACCGGCCAGCAATCCGATGGTGTCGATCATCAGTCCCTGACTACGTAGACGACGATGCCGATTTTCCCATCTTTTCCTTCGCCCATTGCCACCCCGATTACCGAATTGAGCCAGGCAAGGTCAGCGTTGCCGGTGGCGAAGGTGATCAATTCCTGCGGATGAGCCTCGGTCGGACTCTTGACCAGCGACACGCCGGTGCCCCGATAGGAAACCGTCTCTCGTTTTTCCCCAATCGTCGCCCTGATATCAAGGTCCATGTTTCCGTCGGAACGAACGGTGGAGTAGTCCACTCCCCGCACGGGCCGTTCCCCTTCCCAATGACTTGACGTGGCCATGCCCTCGAATCCGAAGTCGATGCGCGTGCCTTGGGGCATGTTGCCGAGAACACGCGGGGTGAGGGTGGCTTCGATCCTGCAGAACCCTTCGAGTGTGGCCATTCCGATCTCCCTTTTTGGAAGGGTCAACTTAGGCCGTCGAGAACTCGCAGGAAGCGATCGTTCTCGTCCGCGGTTCCGATCGTCACTCTGATCCAATCTTTGAATTCGCGAACGATTACTCCCTGCCTGAGCAACGCCTGTCCGGTTTCCGGACCGAGCGGACCGCGCATAAAGATGAAGTTGGCTTGCGAGGGAACGAACTTGATCTCACGGACCAGCAATTCCTTTGCGAGGCGGGTGCGTTCCACTTCGTTGGTTCTTTGCCGAGCCCAGATCCGCTCGGGATGCTGTAGTGAAGCGATCGCTGCCGCCTGACCCAGTGAACCAACGGTGAAAGGGGCTTGCGCCCGTCGAAGCTCCCGCAGGGTCGAGGACTGCCCGACCGCATAGCCCACTCGGAGCGCCGCGAGCCCAAAGATTTTGGAGAAAGTTCGGGTGACGACGACATTGGGGCGAGCAAGGGCGTTGAGGATCGCTGTCCGATAGTCAGGCGCAGTGACATACTCGAAGTAGGCCTCGTCGACGACGACCAGGACATTCTCTGGAACGTTTTCAATGACCTGATCCACCGCCTCTCCGCTGAGATAGGTACCCGTGGGGTTATTGGGATTGCAGAGGAAGAGCAGCGTCGTGTCCGTCCGCACGGCTGCCACCAAGGCTTCGGGATCGAGTCGCATTCTGCTCGTCAAAGGAACCTCGACCAGTGAGCTGCCGGCCAGCGTCGGCGCCAACCGATAGATGATGAAAGACGGCCAGGGATAGACGGTGCTCGTGCCTGACCCGGCCACCGCCAACGAGAAAACGCGAAGGAGCTCGGAGCTGCCGCCCGCGAACATGAGGTTGGACGGGTCGATCGACAGCCAGTTGCCGACCGCGTCGGCCAAGGCGTCCCAACCGTTGTCCGGATAGCGATTCACCGAAGAAGCGGCTTCGGCGATAGCGGCAATGGCCTCGGGGAAGGGAGGTTCGGGGCTCTCGTTGGAAGCCAGCTTGATCACCTCGTTGGGTGAGAACCCGAACTCGCGAGCGACTTCCTCGATGGGGCGGCCGGCCTCGTAAGGAGAGAGGCGGCTCACCTCCGGACGGATTGCGGGCATCGCAGATGAGGCTACCCGAGGAATGTGGCAGACTCGAACGAGCTTGGAGAGCGACTACCCCACTTTTCAGCTGTTGTCGCAAAGCGGCGACCTGGCGGGTGATGCCGTTGCCGGCGACGTCGACTTTTCGGAGTCGCTGACCTCGGAGATGTACCGGCTGATGGTTCTCTCCCGCGAGTTCGACCGCAGGATGCTCGCGTTACAGCGCCAGGGCAGGATCGGAACCTATCCCATGCTCGAAGGCCAAGAAGCAGTGCAAATTGGGTCGGCGCTGGCGCTGGCCGAGAACGATTTTGTCTTTCCTTCCTACCGCGAGCATGGTGTGCAGCTAGCCCGCGGCGTTCCTATCGATGTGGTGATGTCCTATTGGCGGGGGCTGCCGAATCAGGATTGGGACGTCCTCAAGTATCGGATGGGTATCACCGCCGTCCCTATTGCCAGCCAGCTGCCTCATGCGGTGGGCTATTCCTATGTGACCAAACTTCGCCGTGAAGACTCGGTGGCGGTCACCTACTTTGGTGACGGCGCCACTTCCGAGGTCGACTTCCACTCGGGGATGAACTTCGCTGGAGTCTGGCGGACCCCAACCGTGTTCATCTGCGCCAACAATCTCTACGCGATCTCGGTTCACTACGACAAACAGACCGCCTCGGAGACCATCGCCCAAAAGGCGGTCGCCTACGGTTTTCCCGGCGTTCGCGTCGATGGGATGGATGTGCTGGCGATGTACCAGGTCACGAAGCTTGCCACCGATCGCGCTCGCCGGGGCGAAGGTCCGACCCTGATCGAGGCGATGACCTATCGCTATGGCGCCCATGCCACGGCCGACGACGCCCGCCGCTACCGCTCGGCGGAGGAAGAAGATTCCTGGCGACAACGCGACCCGATCGAGCGCTTTCGTCGCTTCCTCGAAAAGCGCGGCCAGTGGGACGAGCAAGCGGGTGCGAAGGTGGCGATGGAGGTGGCCGATCAAGTCGAGGCCGCGATCACCGAGATCGAAGCGCGGCCCCTTCCCCCGCGGGCAGACGCGATCCGGCACGCCTACCACCGGATACTTCCGAGTTTGATCGAGCAGCTTCACCGCGCCGAAGACGCCAACTCCGAGCCCAGGTCGGAATTTGCTCCCGACGAGATCTGGGAGCGAGAACTTGAACCGGAACCAACCGGTCCAACGGCGACGATGACGATGGCCGAGGCAATCAATGCCGCGCTTCGTCAAGCGATGGAAACGGAGAATGAGGCGATCATCCTGGGCGAGGACGTCGGGATTTCGGGCGGCGTGTTCCGCATCACCGAAGGCCTGCAAGAAACTTTCGGTGAGGACCGCGTGATCGACACCCCCCTCAATGAGTCGGGAATCGTCGGCACTGCGATCGGGATGGCGATGGCCGGCGCTCGCCCGATTGCCGAAATCCAATTCGACGGATTCGTCTATCCCGCTTTCGACCAGATCGTCTCCCACCTGGGGAGGTTCCGGTTCCGGACTCGTGGCAATGTGACCGTGCCGGTGGTAGTTCGTTTTCCGAGTGGCGCCGGGATCGGAGCCCATGAGCATCATTGCGACTCGCCCGAAGCGTATTTCGTCCACGCCCCCGGCCTGGTGGTCGTCTGCCCATCGACGCCATACGACGCCAAGGGGCTGCTGGCTTCGGCGTTGATGAGCCCCGACCCAGTGATATTTCTGGAGCCAAAGGTCCTCTATCGCGCCGGCCGCGAGGAAGTCCCCACCGAGCATTTTCAGCTCCCGCTTGGCAGGGCCAGGGTGCGCCAGGAAGGTAACGATCTCACGCTCGTCACCTACGGGGGGATGGTTCCGCAGGCGCTAACGGCAGCGGCCGGCAGGTCGATCGAGGTCATTGATCTGCGCACTCTGTTCCCCTGGGATCGAGAAACGGTGATCGCTTCGGTGGAGAAGACTGGCCGGTTGCTATTGGTCCAAGAGCCGCAAGGCGCGGCCGGAGTCGCCGCCGAGGTGGCTGCGGTCGTCGCTGAGCACTGTCTTTTTTCGCTGCAGGCGCCCATCGTCCGGCTGACTGGGTTCGATGCCCCCTGGCCCCAATTTGCGATCGAGCGCCACGCCCTCATCGACCATCGCCGCATCGGAGCCGCCATCGACCAGGCTCTCAAATAGACCAGTTCTCCCTGGTTTTCTCATTCTGTGGGTGTTTATCCTCGGTTTGTGTCTGCACTTCCCCGCGGCGGTAGTTAGAGGTGCTTCTTGGCTGACATCACTGCGGCGGGAGGCGCCGTTATGCGTGAAGGCGCCGAAGGGGCGGAGGTCTTGATCGTCCATCGCCCCCGCTACGACGATTGGACCCTGCCCAAGGGCAAGACCGACGCTGCCGAGAATTCTGAAGCCACCGCCCTGCGCGAGGTCGAGGAGGAAACCGGTGTGCAGCCACGCATCGTCGGAGCACTGGGGAAGAGCCGGTATGCCAACGAGGGCGAAAGCAAGGTGGTCCACTGGTACTCGATGCGCGAGGTCCGCTCGACGGAGTTCGTCCCCAACGAGGAAGTCGACGTCGTCCGGTGGTTAGCGATTGCTGAAGCCCAAAAGCTCCTCACCTACAAGAACGACAAAGACGTGCTCAAGTCGATCAATTTCAATGAGGTGTTGACGACGGGCACGCTGCTCCTGGTTCGGCATGGCACGGCCGGGAGCCGGTCGGAATGGGAAGGCGACGATTCTCTCCGGCCGTTGAGCGCCCGGGGGGAACACCAGGCGGCGGCCCTCGCCGATGCGTTCGCCGATCGCGCGATCGAACGGATTCTCACGAGCCCCTACTTGCGCTGCCGGCAAACGATCGAGCCATTGGCCATCTTGCACGGACTCAAGACCGAAGAACGCGACGAGCTCGCGGAAGGTGCTGGTCATCGCCCCGCTCGTGATCTCTGCCGGGAGCTAGCTGGGACGAATGCCGTCCTCTGTTCCCACGGTGACGTCATCCCCGCAGTCCTCGACTGGATGGTTCGCCATGGCACGAGCCTCAAGTCGGCCTTCGACTGCAAGAAAGGCTCCACCTGGGAGATCGAGGTCAAAGCGGGCGAGTTCCGCAAGGCCCGCTACCTCCCCCCACCCCTCTAGCCACCACGCAAACCTTAGGTTTGGGTGGTGGTATAGCCACCACGTAAACCTTAGGTTCGCTACACGCGCCTACCGATCGGGCCCTGGGTCCCCTCCTTCGGCAACTGCCCCAAGCCGGGTCAGGTAACGATTCCATCCGTGAGTGTGAGGAGCGATTTCTTCTGGCGGCAAGTCGCGGTGGGTAAGCGTTAAGAGTGTGCCTCCGTCAGAATCGACCAAGTCGATCTCCACGGTGGTCGACCCGGGTGGCAAGTCGGGATGATCGGTCCACCCCCAGGTGAACACGACTCGCCGATCTGGAACCAGTTCGACGAACTTGCCCTGAGCGGTCATGTCATTGGCCATAACCACCGCGAACTCTCCTCCCGGTCTGGGCTCGACGGTTGCCCTCACTCCCTGCCATCGTTCCCACTTCGAGCCTTCGATGAGATAGGCGTAGACGACTGCAGGCGGGGCGCCGATTGCGCGGGTGACGACGATTGGATCATTCACTTGGAATCTTCAACTGTGTCGCGCTCGACCGCGTGCGCTAGTCGTTCGAGAGAATCGGCCCACATCGCTTCGAGCAGTTGCCGGAGCGGCCCCAATTGCTGTTTCTCGGCCTTGTACCAGCGGCGGTTCCCGTCGCGGCGAACGCTCACCAGACCCGTTTCGCGAAGAACCCCAAGGTGCTGCGACACCGCCCCAAAGGTCAGATCGAAACGTGAAGCGATCTCTCCGGCGGCCATCTCGTCATCCCACACAAGCGCCAGGATCTCCCGACGGTGCGGCTCGGCGATGGCCTGCAGCGTGTCCACCCTGACTATTTTAGTACGAATTGAAATAGGTTCCTGCAAGAGATATAGTCTTGACTGAAATAGCTCAAGGAGGCAGCCATGGGTGACTATGCCATCAAGGCCCAATTCGAGTTCGATGCTCAAGGGTCGTCGGTGAGAAGGTGGCTCAACAATCCGTCGGGGATCGCTGGCTGGTGGTCGGACAAAGTCGAAGGCGCAGCCGGAGCCAAGGACGACGAGTTCCATGTCACCTTCCCCACCTCGCCGGTGGTGTTCGACCTCAAGGTCACCTCGATTTCGGATCGACTGATCGAATGGCACATCGCCGAAAACCCGCCCTGGTGGAAGGGCACCACGATTTCGTTCGCCCTGTCCGAAACCGACGGCAAAACCCAACTGCTCTTCACACATCGCGGCTTCGAACCGGACGACCCGATCATCGAGGTAATTACCCCCGCCTGGGTTCGGTTTCTCGACAACCTCGTCGCCGTGGCCAACTCCGGCCACCCCAATCCGGCGGTGGTGAACTAGCCGGACAAGTCGGCCGGGCCGCTCCTCCTGTTCTGTGGGCTGGTGTCCGTGTACAACACGGCTGCGAACCCTGGGTTCGCGGATTTAACCCTCGATGGCCTGCTTGACGAGAGCTTCCTGTTCTTGGTGGTGGACCTTGTTCGAGCCGCTGGCCGGAGAGGCGGCCGCCGCTCGTCCGGCGTAGGTGGGCTCGCGGCCGAAGACCCGTTCCAGGTGCGGCGCCAAAAATCGGTAGGCGCCCATGTTCTCCGGTTCCTCTTGACACCACACGAGCTGCGCGTCAGGGTTGCGGTTGGCGATCTCGGCAAGACGCCCCTCTTCAACCGGATAGAGCTGAGCCACGCGGACCAGGGCCACAGCGGTGGCGTCCGCCTCCGCCCGGTGCTTGGCAAGGTCGTGATAGACCTTGCCCGCGCACAGCACCACACGTCGAGCCCCGTCGGCGGCGACTCCATCCTCGAGGACCGGCTCGAAGCGCCCGTTGACCAAGACGCCGGCGGGCGAGAAAGACTCCTTGGTCCGAAGCAATGACTTCGGCGTGAAGACGATGAGGGGCTTACGCGGGCGCAACATGGCCTGCCGCCGAAGCAGATGGAAGTATTGGCCGGTGGTCGAGGGCACGATCACCCGCATGTTCTCGTGGGCGCAAAGCTCGAGGAACCTTTCAATCCGGGCCGAGGAGTGCTCCGGACCCTGACCCTCATACCCATGGGGAAGCAGAAGGGTCACTCCTGACTGCTGGCCCCACTTGGCCTCCCCCGCCGCCATGAACTGATCGATGATCACCTGGGCACCGTTGGTGAAATCGCCGAATTGCGCCTCCCAGGCGACAAAAGCCTCCGACCACTCGACCGAGTAGCCGTATTCGAACCCCACCGCGGCGAACTCGGACAGGAGCGAATCCACAATTCGAACGCGGGTGACGCCCGCGGTGAGCAACTGCAGCGGAGCCCACTCCATTCCAGTATCAAACGAGGTCAATTCGGCGTGACGGTGGCTGAAGGTGCCCCGACGCGAATCCTCCCCAGCCAGCCGCACGGGGATGCCCTCGAGGGCCATCGATCCCAGCGCCAGGGCTTCCGCCGCCCCCCAATCAAAGGCGTCGGTGTCGAACGACGCCGCCCGGTCCGCCACCACCTTCCGCAGCTTGGGATGGACAACAAAGTCGGGAGGAGGAGTGGTGATGTAGGTAAGGAGCTCCCGGAGCTGGTCCTCAGGCACCGCCGTCGCCGGCTCCTCGCTGCTCATCGGCTGAAGCGAGCTCGGCCGCACGGCCGGGGCCGAGTTGCGAGTTTCCTGGAAGGCATGGTCGAGGAGCTCGGAGAACTCGGCCATGATCCGTTCTCCGTCCTCAATCGAGATGTCGCCGGTGCTGACCAGCCGATCCATGTAAAGGTGACGAACTGGGCGCTTCTCGTCGATGAGCTTGTACATCAACGGCTGGGTGTAAGACGGCTCGTCACCTTCGTTGTGTCCTCGCCGGCGATAGCAAATCATGTCGATGACGACATCGCGATTGAACGCCTGGCGAAAGGCAAAGGCCAGGCGCGCCACCCGGATGACGGCTTCGGGGTCGTCGCCGTTCACATGGATGATCGGCGCGGCCACGATCTTGGCGACATCGGTGGCGTAGAAGCTCGACCGCACATCGAGCGTCGAAGTGGTGAAGCCGACCTGGTTGTTGATGACAATGTGGACCGTGCCGCCGGTCCGGTAGCCGCGCAGCTGGGAAAGATTGAAGACCTCGGCCACCACTCCTTGACCGGCAAAGGCGGCGTCGCCGTGGATCAACACCGGCAACACCTGGGTGTGTCCCAACGGTCCCCGCTTTTCCTGTTTGGCGCGAACCACGCCTTCGAGGACCGGATCTACCGCCTCGAGGTGGCTCGGGTTGGCGACCAACTGGACGCCGATCATCGAGCCGTCAGCCGTTTCGTATTTACCGCTGAAGCCCAGGTGGTACTTCACGTCACCCGACCCCCCGGTGGTGTCGGGATCGAGGTCGCCCTCGAACTCGCGGAAGATCTTGGCGTAGCTCTTGCCGATCACATTCGTCAGGATGTTGAGACGGCCGCGGTGGGCCATCCCGATCACGACGTCTTCCATCCCATCGAGCGACGCCACCGAGAGCAACGAGTCGAGCAGGGGGATGACCGATTCTGAGCCCTCGAGACCGAAGCGCTTGTGACCTACGTACTTGGTATGGAGAAAACGCTCGAACGCCTCGGCCTGATTGAGCTTGCGAAGGATCCGGATCTTCTCGTCGTGACCTAGCTCGACGCGGGGAGCCTCGACGCGATCTTGAATCCATCGCTTCTGCTCGGTCTCCTGCATGTGCATGTACTCGATGCCCGCAGTCCGGCAATAAGCGTCGCGGAGCCGGGACAGAATCTGGCCGAGGGTCATGAGCTGGCTGCCGCTCATGCCACCGGTGGCGAACTGGCGATCGAGGTCCCAGATCGTGAGGCCATAGAAAAGCGGATCGAGCTCGGCATACAAGGTCGGCGCCTTCTGTCGCAAAGGGTCGAGATCGGCAATCAGGTGGCCTCTCACCCGAAACGCGTTGATGAGCCGAAACACATTGGCCTGTTTCTCGGCCCAGCGCGGGCTGCCGGCGGGTGGGTTGTCATCGACCGCCCATCGGGCCGGGGTATAGGGGATGCCGAGCGAAGCGAACACTTCGTCGTAGAAATCATCCTCGCCCAACAGGAGCTCGTGGATGCGAGCCAGGAGCTCTCCCGACTGAGCGCCCTGGATGACCCGATGGTCATAGGTCGAGGTGATAGTCACGATGCGACCCATCCCTTGCGCGGCGAGGAAAGCCGCATCGGCGCCTTGATACTCGGGCGGGTATTGGATAGCTCCCACCCCCACGATCACCCCCTGATCGGGCATCAATCGAGGCACGCTCTGCGCAGTGCCGATCGTGCCAGGGTTGGTGAGGGTGACGGTGGTGCCGGCGAATTCGTCCGGGTTCAGGCGATTATTACGCGCCTTGTTGACGAGCTCTTCGTACTTTTGCCAGAAGCCGCGGAAGTCGAGGGTGTCGGCTTCCTTGATGTTCGGGACGACAAGTCCGCGGGATCCGTCTTTGCGCTCGAGGTCGATCGCGAGCCCGAGATTGACGTGGGGATAGCGGACAACGTGGGGCTTGCTGTCGATCTCGGCGAAAGCGACGTTGAGGTGCGGCAGCTCTTTGAAGGCGCGAGCGATGGCATAGCCGATGAGATGGGTGAAGCTGACCTTCCCGCCCTGGGTCAGTCGTTTGAGCTGATTGTTGAGGATCAAGCGGTTGACCTCGAGCAACTTGGCGGGCACCGTCCGCACCGAGGTGGCGGTGGGAATGTCGCGACTCGCCTCCATGCGTTCGGCAACTACCGCCGCCGGCCCCCGCAACGCAGTCGCATCGCGCCTCGGCTCCTGCTTGGGCTCGGTCTTCGCCGGTGCGACGGGCTGCACCGGAGCGACCGGCTGCGTTGGCGCGGCTGTCACCTCTCCGTTCTCCTGACCCCTGACCCCTGATTTCTGGTCCCTGTCTGATGTCTGATGTCTGTTGTCTGATGTCTGAAAGAACGCGCGCCAGGTCTCGCTGACCGAGAGCGGATCGTCGACGAATCGCTCGTACATCTCGTCGACCATCCAGGCGTTGTTCCCGAAATCCTGCTGGTTGTCCACCGATGCGAATGGTAGGTGGAAGAATCTGACTTCTGACCTCTGTATCACACCCCGAGAAGGTCCTCTTCCCCCAGAGTGGGGTGACCAAAGGCGAGGTGGTTGACTACTACGAATCGGTCTCCGCGCGCCTCCTTCCGCATCTAGTTGACCGGCCGCTGACGTTGCAGAGGTTCCCGCAAGGGATCGCCAAGCAGGGATTCATGCAGAAGAACGCCGGCAAGGGGTTCCCATCTTTCATCGACCACTTCGAGTTGCCAAAGCAGGGCGGAACCGTCGACGCGCCGGTGATCCATGACCTCGAAGGTCTGGTCTATCTAGCCAACCAGAACACGATCACCTTTCATATCCCGGCATTCCGCACCACTGACGTGGAGCACCCGGATCGGTTGGTATTCGACCTCGACCCGGCCGAGGGTGATATCGATGGCGCCCGCCTGGCGGCTCGGGCGACGGGGGACCTCCTCGATTCGCTGTCGGTGCCGTCGTGGTTGATGGCATCCGGCTCCAAAGGATTTCACGTCGTGACCCCACTCGCCCCCACCGTGTCCTTTGACCAAATCGGCCGCTTTGCGCAGGCGCTGGCGGTGATGCTGGCTTCCGCGCAGCCTGACCAAATGACCGTCGAATTCCTGAAGAAGGAGCGAAAGGGTCGGGTCTTTGTCGATTGGATGCGGAACCACTTCGGCGCGACCGGCGTCGCCCCCTACTCTTTGCGACCCTTGTCGCAAGCTCCGATCGCCACTCCGATCGATTGGGAGGAACTTCCGACAACCACTCCCGATGGATTCGACCTCAGATCCTTCGAGCTTGCTGCGGACCCATGGGCGGACGCGAGTCCCTTCGACCTCAGTGCTGTGGTTGCGAAGATCGACCAGCTCGTCTCCGAGCGTGGGATCAAGCTCCCCGACTTCGACCGCTTTGGGCGAGACCTGGAGAAAGGCAAGGCATGAGCGAAGAAACGCTGCGAACCGTCACCGTCGAGCGCATCGGATTTGCGCGGTACCGAGCGACGAATGTCAAGGGCGTTTCGATCGAGATCGGTGACGGTGCGTTCTCAGCGGTGGAATTGCTGCTGGCGGCGATGGCCAGCTGTGCGGCCGCTGATGTCGACTCCATCACCAACAAACGGGCCGAACCTGTGAGCTTTTCCGTCACAGCCAAGGGCAACAAGATCCGCGACGAGCACGGGAACCGCATGGTCAACCTCGCCCTCGATTTCGCAATTGCCTTCCCCGACGGCCCCGAGGGTGATGCCGCCCAAGCTGTTCTGCCGAGGGCGGTGGAACAGTCGCGCGATCGGCTTTGCACGGTCAGCCGCACGCTCGCCCTCCCGAATGAGCTGACGTTCGTCTTTTCTCCCCCCGGAGGCAGGAGAGCCGGCGAAGCCGGGAGGGGGGCGTTTTCTCGCAGCGCGGAAACCTAAGCGCTCTTGACCCCGCGGTTCCAATCGGCGTAGAGCTGGGAGTACACACCTCGGCGAGCGACCAAATCTGCATGGATGCCTCTCTCCACCAAGCGTCCGCCATCAAAAACCAGGACCTCATCGGAGGCCTCCGCGGTTGAGAGCCGATGGGCCACGGTGATCGAAGTCCGTCCGGCGGTGAGGAGCTCGATTGCCCGTCGCAAAGAAACCTCGAGATACGGATCGACCGCGGAGGTGGCCTCGTCAAGCACGAGGAGATCGGGTGCCGAGATCCAGGCGCGGATCAAGGCAACTAACTGTCTCTCCCCTGCTGACAGGTTGGAGCCGCGCTCGCCCACCCGGGTTTGGAGAGCATCCGGGAGGCGCCCAACCCAGGCGCTGAGACCGAGTTGCTCAACTGCGCTGGCTATCTCCCCGTCGGTCGCCGCCGGGGCGCCGTAGCGAATGTTCTCCGCCACCGTTGTGTTGAACAGGAACCCTTCCTGAGGCACGTAGGCCACCCGCGTACGCAACGACGACAAGTTCACTTCCGGCAGGTGAACACCGCCGATCGACACGACCCCTTGGTCGCTTTCGATCAGCCGGGTTGCGAGCTTCGCAAACGTGGTCTTTCCCGACCCGGTTTGGCCGACGATTGCGACACGCCGCCCAGGAGGAATCTCGACGTTGATCTCCGAGAGGACGACTGGTCCCAATGGGTAGCGGTAGCTGACATTCTCCATCATGAGCCCGAGCGGCCCCGGCGGGAGATCGACACCGTCAATCGGATCGGGAATGTCGATCGGCGTATCGAGGACACGCAGCACTCGCCTGACCCCAGCCGCAGCGCGCTGGGCCTGGTCGACAGATTCGACCAGGACCTGGACGGGATCGATCATCAGGTTTACGAGAAAGAGGAAGGCGAGCAACACGCCCGCCGAGGTTCCTTCAGCCGCGCCCAACAGGATCCCGGCGCCAATCACCATGGCGGTGATTCCTGCCGCGAAGAGCTCAGCCGAAGAGAACAGGATCGCCGAGAGGCGGTTGGCCCTGTGCTCAGCTGCCACTTGCACCTGGAGGAAATTATGGACCTTGGCGACTGCGGTTTCTTCAACTCCGTGCGATCTGATGATCGGCAGGCCAGTGATGGTTTCGCCAATCACGGAGAGCGAGTCGGCCACCTTTTCTCGCACCTGATCCTGCGCCCGTTGCAGTACCTGCTGGAAGAAGAGCAGCATCCAGATGTAAACGATGATTCCAACCAACACCAGCAACGCGAGCTGCCATCGATAGAAGAACATCACAGCTAGCGCAAGCAGCACCTGCGCCGAACCGATGAGCATGCCGACCCCGCCCCACTCCATGAAGTCCTGAATCGTGTAGATGTCGCTCGTGACCCGAGAAACCAACGCCCCCCGCCGTTCGGCCTGCACGTGCAGAATCGAAAGTCGATGCAGGTGGGAGAAGAGCTTCACTCGCAATTCCCGCAATCCCCCGGCCGTGAGGCGAGTGAGACGAAAGACTGCGGCCCGGGTGAAAGTCGCCGTCAAGATCAAGACGGCCACCGCGACGCCGCCTTGCCACAACACGACTGGGATGCGGGGTCCGGCCTCGTTCAGGAGCTCGCGATCGGTTATTTGCTGCACGACGACGGGAACGACGAGTTGACCAATCGTCCCCAACACCGAGAGACCGAGCGTGGCGAACAAACCGCGCCTGAGCGTGGGGGCTTCGACGAACGCTCGACGTAGCGCCCGGGAAGTCGAGATCGGCTCACCGACGACCTCTTCCTCGTCGACAATTTGCGACTCGAAGGTCATGCAGTTCTCCGCTCAATGTCCTCTTCGTATGCCCGCAGGATCCGCGCATAGCCAGGGGTGGTGGTGATCAACTCTTCGTGCGTTCCCTGGGCGACGACCTCCCCGTTCTCAACGAAGACAACGCAGTCGGCGAGCATGATCGACGCCCGCCGATAGGCGACGATGATCACCGTGGCCGGCAGGTCGGCGCGCGTGAGCTTGCCCAGGATTTCGGCTTCGAGCGACGGATCGACGGCGGAGGTGGCGTCGTCGAGCAACAGCACACGCGGCTTTCGGGCGAGAGCGCGGGCCAGGGCAATTCGTTGCTGTTGGCCGCCCGAAAGGCTTGTGCCTCGCTCGCCGAGTTGTGTTTCATAGCCTTTGGGCAAGGCGCTGATGAACTCGTGAGCTCCGGCCAGCCTGGCCGCTTCTTCGATCTCCGATTGAGGCAAAGAGCTGCCGAGGGTGATGTTGCCGTTGACCGTGTCGTCGAACAGAAAGGCGTTCTGTGCCACATAGGCAACCTCTTGCGGCAGTTGACTTGGAGCGAAATGGCGGAGGTCGCGGCCGTCGAGAGTGATGCTCCCATTCTCGGGATCCCAGAGCCGGGCCAACAGGAGGAGCAGGGTTGACTTACCTGATCCGGTGGCGCCCACGACCGCAATCGTGCTTCCGTTGGGAGCCTCGAGGTCAACGCCGCGAAGAACTGGCACATCGCCTCCGTAGGAGAACGCAAGCCCGTCGCCCACGACGTTCGCCCCGGAGCCTGCGCTCGAGGCAGTGAGATCTCCATATCTAACGAAGTCGTCGGCCACCAGCACGTCTTCGACCCGCTCCCAGCCGGCAAGGCTCGAGGCCATTTCCCAGATGACATAACCCACTAGGCGAACCGGCACCGCCGAGAGGGAGAAGAGATAGGCAACGCTGACCATCTGTCCCGTCGTGATCGCGCCGCTGCTGAGCCGAACCGCGCCGAGGACCACGAGAAGGATCGTTGCCAGTTGGGGAATCGTGTCGGCGACAGTTCGATAGAAAGCGAACTTCCTCCCCAATGTGATCAGTTCCTCCTGGAGATGTCCCGATACCCGATCGAAGCGATTGGTTTCGTGTGCCTCCCGACCCAGGGCCTTGACGGTCAAGGCTCCGTCAAAGCTCTCGTGGGCGACGTCACTCACCTTCCCCCGCAAAGCTTGGACGTTCTCGAAACCCGAGAAGGCGCGCCAACTGCCGATAGTTTCGGTGTAGACAATGGCGAAGACCGCGGCCACGGTCAGAAGGCCAAGCCAAATGTCGATTGCGAAGATCATCACCATCGTCCCGACCAGAAGCAGGGAAACGCCGGTCCCATAGGGAACCGGACCGAGGATCCAGATCGCGCGACTGGCGTCGGAATCGGTAACGGCCAGGAGATCGCCGGTTGTACGCCGGGAGATCCACCCGAGCTTGAGTTGGAGCTGATGTTTGATCAGGCGTAAACGAATGTCGGCCTGCGAGTTCATCTGCAGCCAGGACGCGCCGAATCTCCGCAAGATGATGCCGATCACCTTCCACAAGGAGATCGCGAGAATGATGAGGAGGGCAGGCAACAAGCGCCCGCCGATGGGTTCGCCCTGATCGAGAACGGGAATGATCAGCTCATCGGTGATCCGCCCGACGACCACGGCCGAGAGGATGATCGCCGAGGCGTACATCGCCGCACCGAAGACAGCCCGGATGAACGGACGCGGACGCCAGCGGACAAATCTGGCAATCAATTGAATTCCCCTGCGCAAAACCTCAAATGGGGACGCGGGCGGTCGACGAGTTGTCATGGGATTTCCGAAGTTTACCGACCGGGGTTGTCTCCTCAGGCCGAATTAGATTCCGGGGCGCATGACGATTGACTCTCCTGCCAGCTTCTATCTCGGCGCCAATCTCAACTCGGATGGTCAGAGAGGCGATCCCCTCCATTACGAGGCCGCTGACCTCACTACCCACGGTGTGATCGTCGGCATGACCGGGTCGGGCAAGACCGGACTTGGGGTCTGCCTGTTGGAAGAGGCGCTCCTCGATGGCATCCCCTGCCTGGTCATCGATCCCAAAGGCGATATGACCAATCTCCTCTTGAATTTCCCTGACTTGTTGCCCGCCAGCTTTGAGCCGTGGGTCGACGAAGGAATCGCCCGGCGGGAAGGACTGACGACTGATGACCTCGCCGCCCGCATCGCCGGCGAATGGCGCGACGGTCTCGTCTCATGGCAGGTGGCACCGGAACGGATGCAGCAGCTGAAAGACACGACGCGGTTCACCATCTACACCCCAGGATCGACGGCGGGAGTGCCCTTGAATGTTCTCGGCAGCCTGGAGGCTCCGCCAGGGGCCGACACCGAGTCGATTCGCGACGAGATCGAGAATTATGTTTCATCGCTGCTTGTCCTGGCCGGGATCGATTCGGATCCCATCTCGGGGCCTGAACACATCCTTCTTGCCAACATCATCGAAACGGCCTGGGTAGCAAGACAGAACCTGGACCTGGCGGCACTGATCGGCCAGGTTCAGAAACCGCCTTTCCGGAGGCTGGGCGTCTTCGAGCTCGACGCGTTCTTCCCGCCTAAGGATCGGAACGCCTTGGCAATGCGGCTCAACGGTCTCGTGGCCTCGCCTTCGTTCGCAGCTTGGAGAGAAGGCGTCGCCCTTGACATCCAAAAGCTCGTGTTCGACGGCGAACGGGTCTCAGCGCCCATTTTTTACCTCGCCCATCTGTCCGAGCCCGAGCGGCAGTTCTTTGTCACATTGCTTTTGTCAAAGCTCGTAACGCACATGCGCTCTCAGCAGGGTTCCTCCGACTTGCGGGTGCTGCTCTATATGGATGAGATCGCCGGCTTTTGCCCACCGACGGCGGAACCGCCCTCGAAGAAGCCGATCCTCACCCTCTTCAAACAAGCGCGCGCGTTCGGCTACGGCTTGGTGCTGGCCACCCAGAACCCGATGGACTTCGATTACAAGATCATGTCCAACGCCGGCACCTGGTTAATCGGCCGCCTCCAAACCGAACGCGACAAGGCCCGGATCCTCGAGGCGTTGCAGAGTGCCAGCGGCGGCGTGGACGTGGCAGCCCTTGACAGACGGATCTCAGCCTTGGGCAAGCGCCAATTCGTGCTTCATACGACAAGGGGCAATGAGCCGGAGCTGATCACGAGCCGCTGGGCGATGTCATACCTCGCCGGGCCTTTGAGCAAGCAGCAGGTGGCGGAGCTTTCCGGGGAGGCCACAACACCAACCGACATGCCTTCATCAGTCGCTCCCCCAAGCGGCGAAACCCTGGCTGTGGCCCCGCTTAACGCGATAGGGGTGTCAACGACTTATCTCGACAATGCAGCCACCTGGGCCGGTCACGTCGGTGCCGATCATTCCTCCACCCGACTGGTGCCAATGGTCGCTGCGACCGTCAACCTCCTCTACGACGACGCGGCTTCGGGGATACAACACAACGAGACTTACGAGGCGGTGCTCACCGACCCTGGGGCGGTTCTCACGTCGGAGAACGTAATTCCGGTCGATCACGATCCCCGCGACTTCGCGCCGGATCAGCCAGCCGGCTCCGCCTACGTGCCACCAATGGTGGCTCTCGACAAGGCTTCGACATGGAAGAAATTCGAAAGCGACCTCATCGGATATCTCGTAGCCCGACAGTCGATTCGAATCTGGAAGAACCCTGGGTTCAAGATCTATTCGCGAGTCGGTGAGCTGGAATCTGACTTCCGCTCACGAGTCATTGGCGCTGCCGAGCAGGCCACCGCCGACGCCATTGCTGCCTTGAAACAGAAATTCGACGCGCGGATCGATCGCGTGAAAGACCAGGTGGCGACGGCCCAGCGCAAAGCCGCCGACCTCGAAGCGGACGTCTCGGCCCGGCGCCAACAGGAAGTCGTCTCGGGGGCGGGCGATCTACTCGGGGCGTTGTTGGGTGGGCGCCGGTCGGCCACGGTTACCAAAGCCGCTAATCGCCGATCTCAAACCAAACGCACCGAAGCCCGGCGCGACAGCGCGGCTGAGGCCGTGGCCGACAAACTCGCGGACCTCGACGCAGTCGAACAGGATTTAGCCGAGGAGATCGAGGCGATCCGAATCGAGATGGATGACAAAGCGGCGACGATCGAAGAACTTTCGATCCCGTTGGAGAAGGTGGATGTGAAGGTAGCCGAACTGAAGTTGGTCTGGGTTCCGATTCCTTAGGTTCGGGGTTCCACCATCGCGATGAGGATGTCGCGGACGGAGACGATGCCGAGGAGGTCCCCGTTTTCGACGACGGGCAGGTGGCGATAGGCCGATTCCGCCAGCCACTCGGCCGCTTCGCGGATGTCGAAGTCCGGTGAGAAGACGTCGGGGTCGCGGCTCATCACCGACGAAACGGCCACCTCGTCGACATTTGCTCCGCGGCCCAGCGCGTTGACGAGATCGCGTTCGGTAACAAGACCCAACAGCTCCCGTCCGTCGACGACCCCCAAGGAGCCATGCCCGCGGGACGCCATCTCTGCCGCGGCTTCGCGCAACGTGGTGTCGGGACCACAGACTCGGGCCGACGTCCCCACCAGATCACGCAACAGCATCCGCTGACGGTAACGAATAAGCGGCCCCCCCGGGCCGCTTATTCGTGACTGACTTTAGAAACCGGCTGCTTAGATCAAGTCCTGCTCGCGAATCCCAAACGAGGGATGGCGTAAACGGCACAGGGCGAGTTTCTCGAGCTGGCGAATCCGCTCCCGAGTGAGGTTGAACTCCTCGCCGATCTCTTCGAGCGTGCGGGGCACGCCGTCATAGAAGCCATAGCGCAAGGCGAGGATTCGTCCTTCGCGCAGCGGCAAACGCTCGATGGAACGACGCAGCGAGTCGGCCACGTCCATCTCTTCAGTCATCTGCACCGGATCGGCCGCATCCTCGTCTTCGATGAAATCCCCGAGCTGGGCCCCGTCCTCACCGACGGGCTGTTCGAGCGAAACCGTGTCCGCAACACCCAATGCCAACTCAACCTTGTCGACGGTTACGCCCGCCTCTTCGGCAATCTCCTCTGGCCTCGGGTCGCGACCCAACTCCGCCTTCAGGCTCGCCTGGGCGGCCCGCACGGCCGCCAAGGTGTCGTGGAGATGGACCGGGATTCGCACCGTGCGCGACTTGTCAGCGATGGCGCGGGTGATTGCCTGCCGAATCCACCACGTGGCATAGGTGCTGAACTTGAATCCCTTGCGCCAGTCGAACTTCTCGACGGCTCGGATCAAACCCAGATTTCCTTCCTGGATCAGGTCGAGGAAGTCGATACCAGAGGTGTTGGCGTAACGCCGGGCGTTAGCTACCACCAACCTCAGGTTGGCCGTGAGAAAGGCGTCCTTGGCCTCTCGCCCCTGCCGCTCCTTGCGACGGAGCTCGAAGTCTTCCTTCTTGTCCTTGAAGTCACCGCGCTGGAGACGGACGCCTGCCTCTTCACCGGTCTCGATGCGCTGCGCAAGCTCCACCTCCTGTTCGGCGGTGAGCAAGTCGTACTCACCGATGGCGGTGAGGTATTGCGAAACGAGGTCCGTCGTGAGACGTCCTCTTTCGTCGGTGAGCTTGGACTGATGGCGCTCACGTCGCGCCTTCTCAAGGGCGCGGTCGCGGGTCGACTCAGCGGTAGTCATTATGCTTCAAATCCTCCAACGGGGCGGTGGGGTGCCACGCTCTTCCTGGACAGGCCACTATGACACAGCCTGGTCATTTTGTGAACCCCCCAAAATCGGGCGAAACACGGAGCCCGGCACACAAAATGAGAACCCCTAAACGGTCTAGTTCATTCCAGCCGAGGGCAACGCTAACGAGCTATTTTGTACGAATGAACCGCCTGGCGACGTCGACTTCACCTTACCTACTCCAGCATGCCGAGAACCCGGTGGACTGGTTCGAATGGGGTCCGGAGGCGTTTTCCGAAGCCAAGCGTCGCGACCAGCCGGTGCTCCTGTCGGTCGGCTATAGCGCATGCCATTGGTGCCATGTCATGGCTCACGAGTCGTTCGAAGACCAGACGACCGCAGAGGAGCTGAACCAACAGTTCGTCAACATCAAGGTTGACCGGGAGGAACGTCCCGACGTCGATTCGGTCTACATGGAGGCGGTCCAGGCGATGACTGGTCAGGGAGGTTGGCCGATGACCGTTTGGCTCACACCCGATGGTGAACCTTTCTATGCCGGGACGTATTTTCCGAAGGACGAGCGCGGCGGAATGCCTTCGTTTCGACGAGTGATCGCGGCGATCTCGCACGCCTGGAAGAATGAGAGGAGCGACGTGACCGCACAGGCTCAACGGATTCGCGAAGCCCTGAGCGCCGAGTTGGCGCCAGCCGATGATCTTCCGAGTCCAGAAACCCTCTTGGCGGCTTTTCGAGCGATCGGCGCCACCTTTGATTCGGCTAACGGTGGTTTTGGCCGCGCTCCCAAGTTCCCCCAGCAGCCCCTGCTCGAGTTCCTCCTCCGCCTCCGCGAACCCGAGGCCGCCTCGATGCTGGAGAAGACGCTCACCACCATGGCCCGTGGTGGGATCCACGATCAGTTGGCCGGAGGATTTGCCCGCTACTCGGTCGACCCTCTCTGGGTTGTACCCCATTTCGAGAAGATGCTCTACGACAACGCCCAACTCGCGAGGCTATACCTCTGGACCGGGATCGAAGCCGGTCGCGCCGATCTGGTAGGAGTGGCCCGAAAGACTCTCGACTATCTCTTGACCGATCTTCGACAGGAGGCTGGTGGCTTCATGTCGGCGGAGGACGCGGACAGCGAAGGCGAAGAGGGAAAATTTTACGTCTGGAGCTATCGCGAGTTCGTCGAAGTTCTCGGTGACGACGCTTCATGGGCTGCCGCAGTCTACGGCGCATCCGAGTCCGGCAACTTCGAAGGCAACAACATCCTCCTTCTCAGTGCTGACGCCGATGAATCGCGGCTCGAATCGGTTCGTCAGCGGCTCCTGGCTCGCCGCAACAAAAGGATTCGCCCCGGCAAGGACGACAAGGTTGTAGCCGGTTGGAATGGCCTCGCGATTCGGGCGTTGGCCGAAGCCGGAGCGGGGCTAGGAGAGTCCCGTTATGTCGAAGCCGCGGAAGTAGCGGCGAAGTTCGTGCTCGAGAAGATGAGTACGCCCGATGGCGGTCTCGTGCGGACGTGGGCCAAAGGGCGAGCAGGCCACACCCCGGGGTTTCTCGATGACTACGGCGCGATGGGGACGGCATTGCTCTCCCTCTTCGCCGCCACCGGGGAACTCGACTGGTATCGGGAAGGGGAGCGGCTCATCCGTCAAATCCCGGCCAGATTCGGTGCTCCCGAGGGGGCCATGTTCAGCTCGCAAACCGACGATCTCATCAAACGTCCTCGCGATCTATTCGACAATCCGCTTCCCTCTGGCAACACCCTCGCCGCCGAGGCTCTCATCCAGCTTTCGCTTTACACCGGCGAACAGGACTTGGCCGAGTTGGCCCACTCCAACCTGAAGGCAATCGGCCCCTTGATCGAGCGATTTCCGAGCGGAGTTGGCTACGGCCTGGCGCTGCTCGAAACCATTCATGCCGGAACTCACGAGCTGGCGATCGTCGGACCAGACCACCGCGACCTGGCGAACGTCTACTGGCAAGCCTTTCGCCCCAATGTGGTTCTCGCGGCGGTCGAATTCGAAACGGACGCCGTTCCCCTCCTGACAAGTCGGCCAGGTCGCTCCGGTGGTCTGGCCTACCTATGTTCCGGGATGGTGTGCCTCAGTCCGACGTCGTCCTCGACCGAGCTGGCCTCGATGCTCGAAAGCACCTGAGCCGCAAACCAGACGTACAGAACCCATATCACATCGGCGACTAGGAGATGAACGAGTTGTAGCCACACCGGCGTGCCCAGCCAGATGTTGGCGACGCCGATAACGAGCGCGCCCAGCATGACGAGTGTCAACTGACGCCACAGGGGCGAGGTTCGTGCCAGTCGCGACGCGATCACGGCCGATGCCACCACACTCGTCGCCAGAAGGGGATGAACGACTCGTAGGTCGGAAAGAAAGTGACTCGCACCCAGCGAGCCCGAGGCATCTTTCGGAAAAAGCGTGTCCGCGAGTGCGGTGACGGCACCGGTGGCGGCGATCGCCACCAAGCCCCACGCTCCTAGCGCCAGCCATTTACGAACCGGACCTCGGCCGCGAAGACGCCGGCCACCCGCGGCAAACCAAAGCACCAGGGTCAAGGCCGCCAGCAGCAGAAAAGTGTTGACTAGATGGAGCGGTACCGCCACCACCCGCGCAATCGAGCTGTCGGCGTCAACCCATTCGTAGAACACGATGGCCGCCCCAATGAGGGCCTCGCCGATGATCGCTAATCCCGCCCAGGCGGCTGCCCGCCGAATCGGTTCCCCTCTCGCGGTTCGGCGCCAAACCAAGACTGCCAGCCCGAGGACCAAAACCAAAGCGATCCCGCTGGCGACGCGGTGGACATATTCGACGGCCCGCGCCCCGGCCAGCTCGGGAAGGATCTCTCCGCTGCAGGTCGGCCAAGAGCGGCCGCAGCCGGCCCCGGAATGAGTCGCCCGGACGAGCGCCCCGAGCAGGATGGTGACAACGTTCCACCCCAACACCAGCTGAGCAAACCGCTTGACCACTACCGGATCCATTCTTGCGTAAAAACCCCCGGCCAATTTGACCAATTTGGGGGGCGCAGTTTTACGCAAGAATGGTTCGATGGATATTCAGGAAAGCGTCCTCGGGCTGATCGGCAACACTCCGCTCGTCCGACTCGGCCGCCTCCATCCGCCGGGAAACCTCGTAGCGAAACTCGAGTCGATCAACCCGGGGGGCTCGGTCAAGGAGCGAATCGCGCTGACGATGATCGATGCCGCCGAAGCCGCAGGACGGCTCCAACCCGGGGGCACGATTGTGGAGCCGACCTCGGGCAACACCGGGGTCGGCCTCGCTTTGGTCGGGGCCGTTCGGGGTTACCGGGTGATCTGCACCGTCCCCGACAAGGTCTCGAATGAGAAGATCGCCCTGTTGCGCGCATATGGGGTCGAGGTGCTGATCACGCCGACTGAGCTACTTCCCGAGCATCCTGATTCGTACTACGGAGTCGCCCGCCGGCTCGCTCGCGAGATTCCGGGGGCTTTCCACCCCGATCAGTACGCAAATCCATACAACCCTCTCGCCCACTACCACTCGACCGGTCCCGAGATCTGGAAACAGACGGACGGACAGATCAGAGCATTCGTGGCCGGAGTCGGGACTGGCGGCACGATTTCTGGAGCCTCCAAATACCTCAAAGAGCAGAACCCGGAGGTGCTAGTCGTCGGGGCTGACCCGGAAGGGTCGATCTACACCGCCCCGAACCCAGAGGCAATCCACCAATACCGAGTTGAGGGAGTAGGCGAAGACTTTTATCCCGACACTGTTGATCTCTCCCTCATCGATCGATTCATCAAGGTTGGCGACTCCGAGTCGTTTGCGATGACCCGCCTGCTGGCCCGCGAGGAGGGAGTCCTGGTGGGAGGATCGTGTGGGATGGCGGCCGCGGCGGCAGTTCAAGTCGCGAGCGAGGACGAGAATCGCTTGGTCGTGGTCGTCCTTCCTGACTCGGGCCGCGGCTATCTGTCAAAGGTATTCAACGACCAGTGGATGGAGTCGAACGGCTTTCCGATCTGAAAATGCGTTTCATTTGGTCCGGATCCGTGACAGAATCGGGTCACCAGAGAAAGGAGGTGGTCCGCATTGGGTAAAACTTTTGGGACTCTGGAGGTGGCCGAGCGCTGAGCGGCGCTGGCCGTAACGAAGCGTCGCTCCTCCGTTAAGGAGAGGTGGCGACTCCAAACTCGGACCACCGCACCCTGCAAACCCGCGAGAAAGGTCCCCTTGCGGCGGCCATGCCGGAGCGAATCTGGCTGGCCGAAGTGTTTCGGGGTTTGAGATCAGAAAGGGCTCCCTCGCCTCGAGGGGGCTCTTTCCTTTTACACCTCCGTGTCGAACACCGTTTCCGGGGATGGCGAGGAGTCTTCATCGATCGGCTCGAGGGTTATCCAGATGCGGGGGAAGTCGCCGCGCCGCACAGCCACCATTGTGGTCAACACTCCGTTGCCGGTGAACGAGCCTCCCGAGACGTGGTATCCGTCGGCGGAGGTGAGCCAGATCTCGTAATAGGAACCGGGGGGTGGCGCCGGCAAGCCGTTGATGTCGAATCGGAGCCTTGTCCCCCCGTCCGCATTCCAACCCGACACGAGCGCCGACGCACCGGGAACCTGGGCACTCCCCGTCAATTCCACCTGCCAGTCCGGTCGGCCGAAGGTGACAGCAGCCCCGACCAGCAGGATCGCAAGCGACACAGTGACTGGCAGCCACCTTCGCAGCCTGTTCGAGGGCCGGGCGTACCCACCGCCTGAGGCCAAAGTTTGAATCTGCTCCTCGAGGCCAAGCGATGGTTCAACCCAAATCGCCTCGCTCTCGAGAATCGACTTCACCCGGGGAGGGAGTTCGTCGCTCATGCCGTCGCTTCCTTGAGATGGGCAAGCATCGTCGAGAGGCGCTTGCGCGCCCGCGCCGATCTGCTTTTGACTGTCCCGAGGGGGATCCCTAATTGTGAGGCGGCTTCCTCATGGCTCAAGCCGTCGAGATAGGTCAGCTTGATTACCTGCGCTTCCTCATGAGTGAGCAAGTCGATTGCCCGCCGAACTTCCCATGCTTCCCACATGCCCTCGAACGAAGGCGGGAGGGCGACGATCTCGGGATCATCGAGGCGGTCGGCTCGATGTCGACGTTCCCGTCGATAGGCATCCACCGCGGCCCGGCGAGCGATCGCGTACAGCCAGGGGCCGGGCTCGCGTCCAACCTCGAAGGTTCGAGCCGCCCTCCACGCCTGGAGGAAGGTCTGTTGGGAGGCCTCTTCGGCCAGCGATCGGTCCCCCAACGCCCGGTAACAGACAGTGAACACCGAGCGCCCGTACTGACCATAGAGCGAATTGAGGGCGTTGGGATCACCAGCTGCCAGACGTCGCATGACCCGGACCGAATCCATCTCTGGTTTACGTTGCCGGGACTCTTTGTGGTTCACGGTCAAATATTGAGGGCGTCGACGAAGCTTCCAAAGAAGTCGGTGATCGCGCCGCCCAAGTTGCGCAAGGCCCACCAAAAGCCGAGAAAGAGCAGGACCAAGCAGATGACCGTCACCACTGCTCGCCAACGATAGAACTCCAACTGATCCGACTCTTCGACGTAAGAACGCGCTGCGCCTACGTGCATCCGCGGAACAATCGTCACCTTTCGCCGACCCTCATCTTTGGGAATGGGAGCCGGCTCGGGTGCCGGGACAACCGTAATCGAGATTGGCCTTCCCTCCACCTCGGGCGGCACCGTCGCCGCGGCCAGGAGCGGAGGCACCGGCCGGATTCCGATGCCTGACGGAATCAAGTCGAGAGGCGGTCCCTGCCTCAGCGCGCCGATCGACGGGTTCGGCCTTGTCTTCGGCTTGCTCTGGCCATTTGGTGGAGGGGGCGGGATCGGGGTCGGATCGGGGTGACGCAAACCGTCGAGCTCTTGGGCAAGGCTGAGACGAGGGGTCGAAGCAGGCTGTTCGAAACCGGCCCGGCTCAGCAAGGTCGGCTCGTCGATTCCCAGCACCGCCGCCAGGGCGCTAACCGCGGACGCCTCCGATGGACTCGTCCGACCTAACTCCCACGAACGGACTGTCGACGGCGCCTTTCCGATCAGCGCTGCGACCTTGGCCTGGCTCAGTCCAGCCACCTCTCGGCCGCGGCGAATCGAATCGCCAAAGGACACGGACATACGAATAGGTTACCCCGGCACCTTTATCGGAAAACTTCAGCCCGAGAGGCGACCGGTCAGACGAGGGTGGCTTTGCGCTGGGCGTCAGCGACCGCGATCGTGGTCAAATTGACGACGTCGCTGACCTCGGCGTCCCGCTGGAGGACGTGAACCGCCCGCGAAAGTCCAGACAGGATCGGACCGATCACCTCGGCGTCACCCAAGCGATTGAGGAGCTTGTAGCTGGCATTGGCCGCCGTCAGGTTGGGGAAAACCAACACATTGGCAGACCGATCGAGCACTCCGTTGGGTGAGCGGCCTAACACCAGCTCGGAGACCACAGCCGTGTCTGCCTGCATCTCGCCATCGGCCGGAACTTCGGGGCGCAGCTCCCGAAAGCGCGCGACGGCTTTACGGACCCGTTCGGGCTCGGAACCAGCAGCGCTCCCAAAGTCCGAGTAGGAGATGAACGCCACCCGGGACTGGCGGTTGAACTGCTCGAGGGCGATGTCGACGGCCGCCGAGGCGATTTCCACCAACTGATCAGAATCGGGCTCGATGTTGACCGCACAGTCGGTGAAGAAGTAGGGATTGCCTTTGAGGATGACGACGTAGAGCGAGCTGACAATTGTGCGGCCCGGTTCCATCGGCAGCACTTGCAGCGCCGGACGGATGGTTGCGGGATAGAAGGTGGTCAGACCTCCGAGAACAGCATCGGCGTCTCCCTCGCGAACCCGCAACGCGGCGAACATGTTGTGGTCGGTCACTTCCTGTTGCGCTCGGGCCGCAGTCATTCCCTTCGTCCCTCGCAGTTCAAGCAGCTGGTTCGCATACCGCTGCAAAGTCTCGGTTTCGGTGGCGGGATCGACGATCTCGATGCCGTCGAGATTGATGCCGACGCCGGTGGCAATCCGTTGGATGGCTTCGAGATTGCCCAACAGGACCGGAGAACCGATGCCTTCGTCGAGAACGCGCCGCGCCGCTCGCAGGAGGCGCACGTCGTCGCCATGCGGGTAGACGACTTTCATCGGCTTGGTGCGGGCCGCGGCGATCGCGGTGTTGAGCAGGCCGTGCGAGGCTTGGAAACGACTACGGAGCTCTTCGGCGTAAGCATCGACGTCGACCAGCGGGAGACCCGCCAAACCGGCGGCCGTTGCTGCCGCAGCGACCGCCGGGGCGACGTGCCACAGCACGCGGGGATCGAAAGGCTTAGGAATCAGGTAGTCGCGTCCGAATTCGAGACGATCGACCCGATACGCCTTCAACACCGATTCGAGCACCGGTTGGCGAGCCAAGTCCGCCAAGGCGCGCGCCGCGGCGACTTTCATGTCCTCGTTCACCCCACGCGCCCGCACGTCGAGACAGCCGCGGAAGATGAAGGGGAATCCGAGCACGTTGTTCACTTGGTTTGGAAAGTCGCTACGCCCGGTGGCGACGATGGCGTCCGGGCGCGAGGATCGCGCGTCCTCATAGGTGATTTCGGGGTCGGGATTGGCCAGGGCGAAGATCAACGGGTTGTCCGCCATCGACTTGACCATCTCCGGCGTCACCGCCCCTGCCACCGACACGCCCACGAACGCGTCAGCGTCGACCAGGGCATCGGCCAGAGTGCGGGCCTCGGTGTCGCGAGCAAACTCGAGCTTGATCGAGGTCAGGTCGCTCCGGCCGTCGTGGACAACCCCGCGACTATCCACCATCAGGGTGTTCTCCGGGGACACGCCGAGGTGATGGAAGAACCGGGCGGTGGCGATTCCAGCTGCGCCTGCTCCGCTGAAGACGACTCGCATGTCGCGTACCGCCTTACCGGTGAGTTCGGACGCGTTGAGAAAGGCAGCGCCGGCGATGATGGCAGTCCCGTGCTGGTCGTCGTGAAAAACGGGGATCGAGAGACGCTTGCGCAGCTCGTCTTCAATGTAAAAGCAGTCGGGAGCGCGAATGTCTTCGAGGTTGATGCCACCCACGGTCGGCTCGAGCAATTCGCAGAAGCGGATGACGTCGTCGGGGTCGGGAGCATCGATCTCGAGATCGAAAACATCGATGTCGGCGAAGCGCTTGAACAGCACGGCTTTGCCTTCCATCACCGGCTTACCGGCCAGCGGGCCAATGTTGCCGAGACCGAGGACCGCGGTGCCGTTCGAAACGACCGCCACCAGATTGCCCCGATTGGTGAATCGGAAAGCAGCTTCTGAATCCCGAGCGATCTCGCGGCAGGGCTCGGCCACACCGGGGGTGTAGGCGAGAGAGAGATCGGTCTGAGTGGCGGTCGGCTTCGTGGCGCGAATGGCCACCTTCCCCGGAATCGGGAACTCGTGATAGTGGAGAGCTTCGCTGAAAGGGCTTCG
>Ga0136620_10000058_pt1 | contig 40234 bp, 39 predicted proteins | sample AntDrymUQ4162106_2_FD_104806 | JGI IMG/M metagenome (GOLD analysis project Ga0136620, IMG submission 104806) | Polar desert sand microbial communities from Dry Valleys, Antarctica - metaG UQ416 (21.06) | ecosystem: Environmental > Terrestrial > Soil > Desert | place: Antarctica: Dry Valley... | reverse complement strand
GTAGCGCTGGAGCCGCACCGCGCAGCCGCAGCGGGTGCAGGCTGCAGCCGTGCCGGCGCCGGCGCCGAAGTACCGTCTCGACCAGCCCGCGGCGCGCGCGAGGACGGCGCTCGGCCGCACCACCTCGCCGACGAGTTGCGCGAAGAACGGATTGTCGAGTAGGTACGCCGCCCCGATCGAGTCGGGGTTGCAGCCGGGACACCGAAAGGACACCGTGCCGGGCGGTGCCTCCCTGCGCGTCACGAGCCTTCGCCGTCCGCAGTCCGTGCACCACACGCGCGTCGGGCGCCAGCCGCCGCCCGCTGTGTCCACGAGGCCGTAAGCCTCCGCCTGGTCGTGCAGCTCCGACCCGAGCACGGATCGCAGCACGAGCTTGCCGCGGCTGAGACGCATCGAGACGGCGTCCTCCGAGAGGCCCAGGCGCGCTCCGATCTCGGCGTGCGAGCAGTCGTGCACGTACCGATGGATCAGCACCTCGCGCGTCCGGGACGGCAGGAGCGCCAGGCCCCGGTCGAGCAGCTCCGCGAGCTCGGAGCGCTCGAAGTCGACTTCGAGGTCGAACGGGTCGGCGGCGACGGGATCGGCATCCAGAGCCGCGAGGCTCACCGCGTCCCGCCCGCGGCCCCGAGCCCAGCGCAGGCAGACGTTGCGCGCGATCGCCGACAGCCAGCGCTCCGCTCCGGCGGGGTCGCGCAGCTTGTACAGGTTGCGCCACGCCTCCAGCAGCGTCTCCTGTGCGAGATCCTCCGCGGCGGCCGGATCGCCCGAGAGGCCGGCGCAGAGACGGACGAGCCGTCGCCGCTCCGACTCCCGCCATAGGGCCGCCTCCGGCACACCCGAGTCCAAGGTCTCGCGCATCACTGCGTACATATCGCAGGTCGGTGGAGAAACCCAACGCCGTTTCCGGAGAAGGCAGGGTCTACGATCCCGGCCGTGAGCCTGCCCGAGCCGGCGCCCGTCGTCTCCCTCCAGCCGCGGCGCTCGCCCGTGCGCGCCGGCCTCGTCGCGTTGCGGCCGCGACAGTGGACGAAGAACCTGCTGCTCTTCGCCGGGATCGTCTTCGCAGCCGAGGTGGCCGATCCCGGCCGCTGGCTACGCGCGCTCGTCGCGTTCGCCGTCTACTGCGCCGCGTCGAGCGCGGCCTATCTCCTGAACGACCTGCGCGACCTCGAGGCCGACCGACTGCATCCGGTCAAGCGACGCCGGCCGCTTGCTCGGGGAGAGCTCTCTGCGCGGGCCGGGATCGTCGCGGCGACCGGCCTCGGCGTGCTCGCCTTCGCGCTCGCTGCGACGCTCGGCCCGCTGGCGCTGGCCTTTCTCACCGGCTTCCTCGCGCTCCAGGGCGTCTACACGCTCGGGCTCAAGCACGTCGTCCTCGTCGACGTGATGGTGATCGCGTCGCTCTTCGTCGTCCGCGCCGCGGCGGGTGCAGACGCTGTGGACGTGCGCATCTCGCCGTGGCTGCTCGTCTGCACGGCGCTGCTTGCGCTCTTCTTGGCCCTCGGCAAGCGCCGCGGCGAGCTCGTGCTGGTCGGGGCGGAGGGGACGCCCGGACGACCGGTGCTCGAGGGCTATTCGCTGGCGCTCGTCGATCAGCTCGTGTCGATCGTCGCCGCGGCGACCGTGCTCGCCTACACGGTCTATGCCCTCACCGCGCACGAGACGCAGTTGCTGGCCGCCACGATCCCGTTCGTGCTCTTCGGCATCTTCCGCTACCTGCTGCTGCTGCACCGCTCCGGCGGCGGCGAGGAGCCCGAGAACGTGCTTGTCAGCGATGTGCCGATCCTGGCGACCGTGGCGCTCTGGGCGGTCGCGTGCGGGGCGATCCTGCTCTGGAGTTAGAGGCTAGGCCGCGTGGGCCTGGCGCACCGAGGCGTCGCCGTCCTGGACGCGCTCGATCCCAGCCAGGCGGTCGCTGACGCCCTTCCAGCCCGACGAGACGAGGTCGACCAGGAGCGCGAGATCGTCGATGCGCGCGTGTCGCTCGGCGAGCAGGTCGCCCTCGAGCCGCTCGAGCCGCCGGATCGCCTGGTTCAGGAGCCCCCGCATCTCCGCGAGCTGGCGTGCGACGGGGATCACCTCCGCGCGCAGGCCGTCGGAGACCGCCGCGCCGATCCGCTCCGGCAGCGTCGACTCGAGCTCGGCTGCGGCCTGCGCCAGAGCCTCGATCTGGCTCCGCGAGCGCTCGAGCGCCGCCTCCAGCTGGGCCGGCGCTGTCCGGCCGGCGGCGGCGTCCGCGATGCGCGCCTGCGCCCGCTCGAGTGCCCCTGCGTCCACGGAGAGGAGGCTACGCTCCGCATCGGATGGAGTCTGCGGAGCTCGACTACCACCTGCCGCCGGAGCTGATCGCGCAGCACCCGGCGCCGCGGCGGGACGCCTCGCGTCTGCTCGTCTTCGAGCGCGCGACGGGCGCCGTTCGGCACCGGAGCTTCGGCGAGTTGGCCGACGAGCTCAGGGGAGAGCTCGTGGTCGTGAACGACACGCGCGTCGTCCCGGCGCGCCTGCGCCTGCGGCGACCGAGCGGGGGCGCGGCCGAGGTGCTGCTGCTCGAGCAGCTCGACGGCAACGGCGGCTGGGAGGCTCTCGCGCGGCCCTCGCGAAGGCTGAGGCCGGGTGACCGCCTCGGCCCCGTCGAGCTCGTCGAGTCACTCGGGGAGGGACGGTGGCGCCTGCGCCTCGAGGGTGAGCCGGCCGGGGAGACGCCGCTGCCGCCCTACATCACCGAGCCGCTCGCCGACCCGGCGCGCTACCAGACCGTCTATGCCCGCGCCGCCGGCTCGGCCGCCGCGCCGACCGCCGGTCTGCACTTCACGCCCGAGCTGCTCGCCCGGTTGGACGTCGAGCGAGTCACCCTCCACGTGGGCCTCGACACCTTCCGGCCGCTCGTCGCGGAGACTCTGGAGGAGCACGAGCTCCACGGCGAGCGCTACGAGGTGAGGCCCGAGGCCTGGGAGCGGATCCGGCAGGCGGACCGGGTGCTCGCGGTCGGCACGACGACGGTGCGCGTGCTCGAGACGATCGCTCGCGACGCAGCGCTCCGAGGCCGCACGTCGCTCTTCATCACGCCAGGTTTCGAGTTTCGCCGGGTCGACGCGCTGCTGACCAACTTCCACCTGCCGCGCTCGACGCTCCTGGCGCTCGTGATGGCCTTAGCGGGCGTGGAGGAGACGCGGCGGCTCTACGAGCTGGCGATCGAGGAGCGCTACCGCTTCTACTCCTTCGGCGACGCGATGCTCGTCGTCTGAGCGCTGGCTAGATGCGATCGAGCGCGAACAGGGCGATGACGATCACGGCGTTCACGGCGAGGACGGCGGCACCGAGGCGGGGCAGCAGCCGCAGCAGGGCTCCGGTCGACCGGCTCGAGCTCGCCAGCAGCAGGGCGCAGGCCAGTCCGAGCAGCAGGTTCGCGAGCATGAGCGCCTTGACGTCGCCCGTGAACACCGCAACCGCGGCGCCGAGCACGAAGGGTGACCACCCGATCGCGATCCGCTCGGGTGTGCGTCGCGACTGCCGCTCCGTCATCGCCCTACCCTTGCAGGCTTGAGCTTCACGCTTACCGCCACGGACGGGGCCGCGCGCGCCGGGGTCCTCCGGACCGCGCACGGCGAGGTGCGCACGCCGGCCTTCATGCCGGTGGGGACGAAGGGCACGGTGAAGAGCCTCGATCCGGACGAGCTGCGCGCGGTGGGCGCCCAGATCGTGCTCGGCAACAGCTACCACCTGCACTTCCGCCCCGGCGACGAGGCGATCGCGGAGCTCGGCGGCCTGCACGCGTTCTCGGGTTGGAACGGGCCGATCCTGACCGACTCCGGCGGCTTCCAGGTCTTCTCGCTCCGTGACACGCTGCTCGAGGTGGACGACGACGGCGTCACCTTCCGCTCCGTCTACGACGGGGCGCCGGCTCGCTTCACGCCGGAGACGGTCGCGCGCATCCAGCGTAACCTCGGCTCGGACGTCGCCATGTGCCTCGACATCTGCCCGCCGGCCGGCGTGGGGCGGGCCGAGCTCGAGGAGGCCGTGCGTCGCACCACGCTCTGGGCGCGGCGGCAGCGCGAGGCGGAGCGGGCGCCGGGTCAGCTCCTGTTCGGGATCGCGCAGGGGGCGGCCGACCCCGAGCTGCGCCGGCGCTCGATCGAGGAGATCGCCGAGCTCGGCTTCGACGGCCACGCACTCGGCGGGCTCGCCGTGGGAGAGAGCCGCGAGGAGATGTTCGAGGCGACGGCCTGGTCGGCGCCGCTCTTGCCGGCGGAGCGGCCGCGCTACTTCATGGGGATCGGGGACGCGGAGGGAATCTTGCGCGTGATCGGCGCCGGCATCGACATGTTCGACTCCGTCCTGCCGACGCGGACGGCGCGCACCGGGTCAGCCCTGACCGCCGCGGGGCGCCTCAACCTGCGCAACGCACGCTTCGTGCGCGACCCAGGCCCGCTCGAGGAGGGCTGCACCTGCCCCGCGTGCGCGCGCTTCTCCCGCGCGTACGTCCGCCATCTGATCAACCAGGAGGAGCTGCTCGGCCTGCGCCTGCTCAGCCTGCATAATCTCCACTTCCTGCTCGAACTGACCGCGGGTGCGCGGGCGGCGATCGAACGAGGTGCGCTCGCGGCGTACACCGCCGAGCGGCTCGCGCGGCTCGCCGACGGCCCCGAGAGCCTGTAGGGAGGATCCCTGGGACAGCTGATCATCATCGTCGCCATGTTCGCGCTGCTCTGGCTGCTCCTGATCCGGCCGCAGCGCAAGCGGATCCAAGAGCAGCGCCAGCTGCACGAGGAGATCGAGGTGGGCGACGAGATCCTCACCGCGGGCGGCTTCTACGGCCACGTGCGGAAGCTCGGGGACGACGACGATCTCGTCGTCGAGATCGCCCCGGGCACGGAGGTGCGGATGGCGCGACGCGCCGTCGCGGCGATCGTGCCGGTCGAGGAGGAGGACGCGGAGCCGGGCGCGATCGACGAGCTCCGCAGCTAACCTGTCCGTCCCGCTTCCGTGAACCGCCGACCGCACCTCATCCTCGTTGGACTCATCGTTGCCGGCCTGATCGGGGTCGGCCTGCTCGCGGTTCCCGGCTCGCCCGTCGGGCAGACTCCGAACCTCGGCCTCGACCTCCAGGGCGGCCTCGAGGTGACGCTGCAGGCGGTGCCGGAGCAGGAGCAGGAGCTGACGCGGGAGGACCTCGACCGCTCCGTCGGGATCCTCCGCGACCGCATCGACCGGCTGGGCGTGGCCGAGCCCGAGATCCGGACGCAGGGCGACGACCAGATCGTGATCGACCTGCCGGGCATTGAGAATCCCGACCGCGCGATCGAGATCCTCGGCCAGACCGCCCAGCTCGAGCTGTATGACCTCGAGGCGAACCTCGTCCGACCGTCGATCGACGGGCAGAGCTTCCCCGTTCCCACCGACTCGATCCATGCGCTGCTCGCCGGCCAGCAGGCGCTCGTCGAGGAAGGCGAGAGCGAAGCGTGGTACCTCTTCGACGAGGACAAGAAGCTCCGCGCCGGCCCGACCGAGGAGCGCGACTCGCTGCTCCAGAGCGATCCGGTCGAGGAAGCGGGCGAGCTCGGCGAGCTGCCCGAGGGCTGGCGGATCTTCGGCGTCCCGCCGCGGACGACGATCCTCACGTGCGGCATCGGCGAGGTCGTCTGTCCGGGCGTGAACGTGGAGCGGCCGCAGCGCGACTTCTACTACCTGATCCGGTACACGCCGAACGCCGCCGATCCGGCCAACGTCGTCCCCGAGATGAGAGGCGACGACCTCAACCTCGACGGCACCCAGTCGGACTTCGACACGACGACAGGCGAGCCGATCGTGCTGATGCAGTTCACGAACGCGGGCGAGGACAAGTTCGGCGAGATCACCGCCGAGGTGGCCCGGCGCGGCCAGCGCTTCTCGAACCTGCTCGGCCAGGACGTGAACCACCACTTCGCGATCGTGCTCGACGGCCAGATCAAGTCGTGGCCGACGATCGACTGGCGCGAGTACCCGAACGGGATCCAGGGCTCGAACGGCGCCCAGATCACCGGGATCGGCGAGATCCAGGAAGCGCAGGACCTCGCGCTCGTCCTCCAGACGGGCGCGCTTCCCGTCACGTTCCAGACGCTCGAGCAGACCACCATCTCGGCCACGCTCGGCCAGGACTCGCTCGCCGAGGCGTGGAAGGCGGCGATCGCGGGCCTCGTGATCGTGGCGCTCTTCCTGCTCCTCTTCTACCGCTTCCTCGGCGTCGTCGCCGTGCTGGGGCTGGGTATCTACTCCGCGTTCCTGTACGCGATGATCCTGATCTTCAACGTCACGCTGACGCTGCCGGGCTTCGCCGGGATGATCCTCACGCTGGGGGTGGCCGCCGATGCGAACATCGTCATCTTCGAGCGCGTGAAGGAGGAGTACCGCGCGGGCAAGTCGGTGCGCGCGGCGATCTCGGCGGGCTACGGCAAGGGCTTCGCCACGATTATCGACGCGAACGTGGTCACCGCGATCACGGCCGTGATCCTCTTCCTCGTCGCGACCGCCGGCGTGAAGGGCTTCGCCCTGATGCTCCTGATCGGGACGGCCATCTCGCTGCTCACCGCGGTGGCGGCCACCCGGGCAATCCTCGGCCTGCTCGGCGGCTTCAACTGGTTCGACAACCCGCGGCTGATGGGGGCCGAGGGCGAGCCGCCGAAGTGGATCCGGCGGGACTTCGTCGGCCGGCGCAACGTCTGGTTCGCGATCGGCGCCGCGCTCGTCGTGGCCTCGCTGCTCGCGATCGGGATCAAGGGCCTGAACCTCGGCATCGACTTCCGGGGCGGCACGCAGATCACCTTCCCGACGCCGCAGCCGGTCGCGCTCGACGACGTCCGGGCGGAGGCAGCCGCGATCGGCCAGGGCGGCGCCCAGATCGTCGGGCGCGGCGAGGCGAGCGGCCCGAACGCCGATCTCTACCGCGAGTTCTCCATCCGCACCGAGGATCTGGCGCAGCCGGAGCAGGTGCGCCTCACGGGCGAGCTGGAGCGGACCTTCGACACGGAGACGAGCGTCAGGAGCGTGTCCGGGAGCTTCGGCCGTCAGATCGCCGAGGGAGCCGTCCTCGCGATCTTCGTGTCACTGCTCCTGATCGTCGGCTACATCGCGGCCCGGTTCCACTGGAAGTTCTCGGCGCCGGTGATCGTCGCCCTCGCGCACGACGTGATCATCACGGTCGGGATCTACGCGATCCTCGGGCGGGAGGTGACGACCGCGACCGTGGCGGCCATCCTCACCGTGCTGGGCTTCTCGATCTACGACACGATCATCATCCTCGACCGGATCCGGGAGAACATCCCGCTGATGCGGCGCGCCTCCTTCCGGGTGCTCGCGAACGTCTCGCTCTGGGAGACGATCCCGCGCTCCCTCGCGACGACCTTCATCACGCTGCTGCCGATCTCGACCCTGTACTTCTTCGGCGGCGAGACGCTGAAGGACTTCGCCTTCGCGCTGCTGATCGGCATCGGTGCCGGCGCCTACTCGTCGATCTTCATCGCGGCGCCGCTGCTCGCGGTGTTCAAGGAACGCGAGCCGGAGTACGCGAAGAAGAAGGGCGACGACAGCCTCAGCGGGGTCACCTCCGTCGGGCTCGTGCTCGAGGAGGCGCAGGAGCTCGCGGCCGCGCGGCCGACGCCCGAGCTCGTGCCGGCGGCCGCGCCCGGCGATCCGGACCTCGACGGAGACGGCGACCATCGGACGGCCGGTCCGGTTGCGAGCGACGCGGCGAAGCGTGAAAGGCGCCGCCAGCGCCGGAAGTCACGCCCCCATGGCCGCTCCAGATAACAACGGCTCGTTTGCTTTGCGCCAGCTCGTCGAGGAGCTCGGCGCCCAGCTCCGCTCCGGAGCGGAGCGGCTCGGCGATCTGCCGCAGGAGACCGGCGAGCGGATCGCGCGCGAGCTCGGCCTCGTGACTCGCGAGGAGTGGGACGCGCTGGAGCTCCGGCTCGCGCAGGTCGAGCACCGGCTGAAGCTGCTCGAGCGCCAGTAGTTGGCGCGAGATCGAAATCTGCGGAAGCAGATTCCGATCGCGCGAAGATCCCTGAAGGGGCCGCTTCGCGGCCAAGAGCCTTCGGACCACGCCCGTCCTACACGCGGCGGCGCCAGCGGGAGAAGACGTCCTCGAGGTCGGCGCGCATCTTGCGCGGTGCGAGCACGAAGAGGCGGTCGCCGGGCTGTACGACGGTGCTGCCGCGCGGCGGGATCGTCTCGCCGCCTCGGGCAACGACTGCGATCAGCGCGCTGCGCGGCAGGCCCAGCTCGCGCACGGCGGCGCCGGCGATCGCGTGGTCGCCGGCGACCGCGAAGTCCACGAGCTCGAGCGAGCCGAGCGCGTCGACCTCGAACGGGGCGGACACGATCGCCGGCCCGGGAGACACGAGCCCGAGGCTGGCGGCGACTCGCTCGAGCGTCGTCCCCTGGACGAGCGCCGAGACGACGACGACGAAGAAGACGGCGTTGAAGATCGTCTCGCGGCTCTCGATCTCCGAGGAGAGCACGAACGCGCCGAGCACGATCGGGACGGCGCCGCGGAGACCCGCCCACCCGAGGAGCGCCCGCTCGCGGGAGGTAAAGTCGTTGAACGCCGTGGACGCCCAGACCGCGGCGGGGCGGATCAGGAGCACCAGCAGCGCCGCGAGCACGAGTCCGGGAACGGCGACGTCGGGCAGGTCGCGCGGGAAGACGAGCAGTCCGAGCACGACGAACATCGCCACCTGGGCGAGGAACGCGAGCCCCTCGTGGAAGGCGACGAGCTGCCGGCGGTAGCGGGAGGGGGTGGAGCCGACGGCGAGCCCGACGAGGTAGATCGCGAGGAAGCCGCTGCCGCCGATCACGTCCGCGGCCCCGAAGGCGAGCGCGCCCGCCGCCACCGACGCGACCGGCGCGAAGGCGCCGATCGAGTGCGGCAGGCGCGAGAAGGCCCAGGTGGCGACCGCGCCGAGGCCCACCCCGACAAGCAGCCCGAGCCCGAGCTCCCGGACGATCAGGAGCACGAGCTCCGGGAACGCGAAGGTCGGCTCGAGGATCCACTCGATCAACCCGATCGTCAGCGCGATCGCCATCGGGTCGTTGCCGCCGGTCTCGGCCTCGAGCGTCCGTGCGAGCCTCCGCCGGATGTTCGTGAAGCGGAGCGTCGCGAACACGGCCGCCGCGTCCGTCGACGAGACGACCGCGCCGAGCAGGACGGCCTCGAGCCAGGTGAGGTCGAAGAGGTAGTACGCGGCCGCGCCGGTGAGGATCGCCGTGACGGCCACGCCGACCGTGCTCAGGAGCGCCGCCGGCACGACGACCTGCCGCAGCCGCCGCCACGAGGTGGAGAGCCCGCCCTCGTAGAGGATCGCGGCGAGCCCGACCACGCCGACCGTGCGGGCGAGCTCGGCGTCGTCGAACTCGATGTTGCCGATCCCGTCCGACCCGAGGAGCATCCCGAGCGCGAGGAAGGCGACGAGCGAGGGAACGCCCGTCCGGGACGCGCCGAGGGCGACCACGATGCTCGCGGTCAGGATTGCGCCGACGAGCAGGAGAATCGTGCCCTCGTCCACGTCGCTATCTTCACTGGTGGGAACCGCGCCCGCCGCGTGGAACACTTCGGGTGATGTCGACGCGACCGAAGAGCACTCGGAACCTCGGCCGCCTGTCCGAGATCGCGCAGGTCGCGGTGCGGCACGGTTTCGGCTACTTCTTCGAGCGCCACCGGCTGACCGACCTCCTGCCCTGGACCGAGCGCGTCGAGCCCGCCGGGGACGTCGGCTCGGAGCGTGGCCGGCACCTGCGCGAGCTGCTCGACGAGCTCGGCCCGACCTTCGTCAAGTTCGGGCAGCTGCTCTCGACCCGCCCCGACGTCGTGCCACCCGACATCGTGGCCGAGCTGCGCGGCCTGCAGGACGACGTGCGCCCGTTCCCCTTTGCACAGGTGCGGGCGGTCGTCGAGGCCGAGCTCGGGCTCTCGCTCGAGCAAGCGTACGTCGGCTTCGACGAGACGCCGATCGCAGCGGCCTCGATCGGCCAGGTGCATCGCGCCACGCTGCCGAACGGCGACGAGGTGGCGGTCAAGGTGCAGCGACCGGATGCGCGGCGGCAGATCGAGTCCGACCTCGCGCTGCTGTACCAGGCGGCGAGGATCGTCAAGGAGCGCGTCCGCTCGCTCGACTTCATCGACGCCTCCGCGCTCGTCGACGAGTTCGCGCGCTCGATCCGCCAGGAGCTGGACTACCGGCTGGAGGCCCGCAACGCGGACGCGTTCCGGCGCAACTTCGCGGGCTCCGAGATCGTGCGCGTGCCGAAGGTCTACTGGACCTACTCGGGCTCGCGTGTGCTGACGCTCGAGTTCCTCGACGGCGTCCAGCTCGCCGACCTCGAGCTCGAGACGACCTCGCTCGAGGAACGGCGCGTGCTCGCGCACCGGATGACGGAGACCTGGATGGAGATGATCTTCCGGCACGGCTTCTTCCACGGCGATCCCCATCCCGCCAACATCCTGGTGCTCGCCCCGCTTGTTCCCGCGAGAGCGGGCATTGCCCGACCTCCTGCGGAGGGAAAGCGCATCGGCCTCGTCGACTTCGGTCTCGTCGGCAAGCTCTCGGACGACGACATGGCGAAGCTGACGCGGCTCTTCATCGACGCCGCGACCGAGAACGTCGAGGCGATGCCCAGGCGCCTGGCCGAGCTCGGGGTCCGCTATCCGAAGGAGCGCGAGGAGGAGTTCACCGACGAGCTGCGCGACCTCTTCTACCGCTACTACGGGGCGAACCTGGCCGAGATCGACCCGGTTCAGGTGATTCGGGAGGGTATGACGTTGATCTACGCCATGAACCTGCGGCTACCGACCCGCTTCGTGATGCTCGACAAGGCGATTGCGACGCTCGGCTCCGTGGGGGTCGACCTCTATCCGGACTTCAACGTCTTCGAGGTGGCGCGCCCGTACGCGCGTGCGCTGATGCTGGAGCGATTCACGCCTGGCCGGCTCGCCCAGCGCGCGCAGAAGGAGGGACGGCAGCTGCTCGGCATCGCCCGCGACCTGCCCTACCAGGTTCATGACGTGCTGCAGGAGGTGCGCGACGGGCAGATCGAGGTCGGCTTCGTGCACAAGGGGCTGGACGAGTTCATGCACAAGCTCGACGTCGCCTTCAACCGACTCGTCGTCGCCCTCGTCGTCGCCGGCGGCCTGCTCGGCTCTTCGATGATCGGGATCCTCGCCACGGAGGGGCCGACGCTCTTCGGACTCCACTTCCTGTCCGTGTTCGGCTTCCTGATCTCAGGAGTTCTCGGCGCCTGGCTGCTCCTCGGCGTCGTCCGCTCCGGCCGGCTGTAGCTGGTTGGCTCAGGCTGGTCATCCGCTTTCGCGGATGCCCAGCGCGCGAAGATTCCTGAAGGAGGCCGCTTTGCGGGCCTCACCTGCCCCAGGCCGTCCTCGTCCGCGTGCCGGCTTCACCGACGAGCACGCTCAGGACGACTCCAGGAGCTTCTTCAGACGCGCAAGGCTGCGCTCGAGCGAGCGTTGCGTCTGGTGCGCGGCGAGCCCGCCGGCGAAGCGCAGGACGCCGCCGAGCCGGAGGTCGAGCGAGGAGGTGAGGCGGGTGCCGCCGCCGGCCGGCTCCAGCCGGTGCATGCCATGAGCAGTCACCCCGCGTCCTTCGCTCCGCACTTCCAGTCGCCGCGGCTCCTCGACCGCGACGATGCTGCTCGTCAGGTCGACCCGACGGCCGGCCTGCTGCATCGTCTCCCGGTAGCTTCCCTCGCCCAGCGGCTCCGAGCTGACGAGTCTGCTCACCCAGCGCCGGCGCAACTCCGGCTCGACGAGCCAGCGGAAGACCTCCTCGGGCGGACGGTCGATCTCGACGGTTGCCTCGCTCCTCGCCATCACCGGATGCGCAGGCTCTCCAGCACACCGCTCGTCGTCAGGCCGGGCTGCGGGCCGCCGGCCACTGCGTAGACCCGGTCGCCGTGGGCGACGACGCCGAGCCCATGACGCGGCGTCGGCAGGTCCGGGAGCCGGCGCCAGCGCCGCGCGCGGAGGTCGAACGCGTAGACGCCCGCGATCGTGCGCGAGGGCGCCTCGCCGCCGATCGAGACGAGTTGGCCCGAGACGACCGCGGCCCCGGTACCGCCGCGGGCCGAGGGGAGGCGAGGGAGCCGGCTCCAGCGGCGAGTCGCCGGTTCGTATGCCTCGAAGGCTCTCGTATTCGTGTCGTAGCCGGCACTGCGGCCGCCGACCGCGTAGACGCGCCCGTTGGCTGCCGCGGCGGCGAGGTGCTCGCGGCCGGTGGGGCCCGGAGCTCGCGACCACCGTCCGGTCGCGAGGTTGAGCACCAGTGAGATCCGCGCGAGTCCTCCGCGCTCCTCGACGCCACCGAGGACGTAGAGCCGCCCGCCGGTCACCGCGGCGGCGGCCGCCGCTCGTGGCTCGGGCAGCCGGGCCAGCCTGCGCCAGCTGCCTCGCTCGAGTACGAACGCAGTCCTCAGCGGGCGTCGATCGCTGCCATAGCCGCCGAGGACGTACACGCGACCCTGCGCGGCGGCCGCGGCGGCGTGGTCGACTGCGACAGGCAGGCTCGGCAGGCGCCCCCAGCGGTTCTCCGGGATCGAGTAAACGTCGGCGCGCGCCGAGTTGGCGCCGCTCGCGGCGAAGCCGCCGACCACCACGATCCGGTCGCCCGTGACGGCCGCGGCGACCTCGGTGCGCGGCTGGGGCAGTGGGGCGTGTCGCTGCCAGCCGTCTTCCGCTCCGTCCGCGCCGTCCGCTCCGCCGACGAGCGCGACGAGCGCGACGAGCGCAACGAGCGCGAGCGAGACCGCCCATACCCGCCGTGGACGAAAGCGACGGCTGGGGAACGATCGTCTCAGAATTGCGGGTAAGGACATCTGTCGGGCCGCGAGCCTCGATGCTAGCTTCGCCACATGAATCCCGCCCTGCTGCTGGCCGAGCCCGAGCCGGAGATCCGCAGCTACCTCGAGCGGCATCTCGCCGACGACGGCTTCCGGGTGCTCGGGGCGGCGTTCAACCGGGAGGCGCTCGAGCTCGCCGAGCGCGCGCGGCCCGATCTCGTGCTCGTCTCCGAGATCGACCTCTGCGCGCGGCTGCGCGAGGGCGAGCCGGGTCGCTCCTGGGATCGCGACGTCCCCGTGATCGTGGTCGGCTCCGAGCACGTCGACGCCCGCGAGCGCGTGCGCGCCTTCGAGCGAGGCGCCGACGACTACGTGCACCGGCCTGTGGTCTACGAGGAGCTCGCGGCGCGGATCCGGGCGGTGCTGCGGCGTGCGACACCGCCGGTCGCCGAGCGAGTGGAAGCCGGGCGGTTGGTCGTCGACCGGGTGACGCGGACCGTGACGCTCGGTGGCCGGCCGGTCCATCTGGCCGCCAAGGAGTTCGAGCTCCTCGCCCGGCTCGCCGCGGAGCCGAAGCGCGTCTTCACGAAGGACGAGCTCCTGCGCGACGTCTGGGGCTATCGCTCGTTCTGCCGGACGAGAACGCTGGAGTCGCACGCCTCGCGCGTACGGCGCAAGCTGGCGCTCGGGCCGGACGACCGCTTCGTCGTCAACGTGTGGGGGGTGGGGTACAAGCTCGTGGACTACTAGTCTGGCCACGCCGTATCGTTCCTACTTGGTGCCTAAACGTCCGCCGGTCCGGATCCACCTCGGGCAGGGCATTCTGAAACAGCTTCAACGACGACTCGGTTCTAAGCTCGACACACACTCGGCTCCCACTGAACCGAGTGACGCGCGCGACGCCTCCTGCACAGAACAGCTGTGGGGGCGCAAGCGCCCCCACAGTGATCCCTTCTCTTGTGCTCGGTTGCGGTCGTGCTTACTGCGCCTGCACGATCCGGATCGGGCCGGCGGCCGTCGTGCAGATTGTGGTGCTGGTGTCGCCGACTGCCTGCACCGCGAGAATTGCGACCGGGATCTTGACGCCGCAAGCCGTCACGAGAGCGTTCACAGCCAGTGCCAGGTTGAGGTTGTTCAGGATCGCCACGTTGCCGAGGCTGAGGTTGACCAGACCAGCCTGGCGGGACTTGTTCCCGTTCCCGCCGACATTCGGCGTCCCAGCGCCGTCACCGGGCTGAGACTGCTCGATCGTGATCGGGGCCGCAGAACTCGTGCAGTGGGTGACGCTGTCGTCGCCGACGATCTGAGTCGCGAGGACAGCGACCGGGACTGTCAGGCCACACACAGTCGCGATGACGTTCGCGGCAACCGCGATGTTGACGCCGTTGAGCAGTTCGACGTTGCCCGTGCTGACGTTGACGAGCCCGACCTGCCGCGAGTCGTTCTGCGCCGCTGAAGAAGAAACGCCGACCACTAGCAGCGATGCCGCCAGCAATGCAAGAACCGATGCCTTGAGCCTCATAAAGGTAATCCTCCTGTCTCGTTCGCAAGAAATTGAGTAGCCGCCATCTAGTTCTCTCCCAGACGCTCGTCGGAGAAACGTTCTTTACGAACTCATTACATGCGACAACAAACGTCTCGTCGAGCGTTTAGGCACTTCGTGACCACCCGGAGGTTTTCGAGTGTTCGTGTTCACCCCGGGCGATGTAACCCCCAAAACGAAGGTTTGGGAACATGTGGGCCAGAAGCGCCAGAATTAGGCGGGTTCAAGCCTTTCTTGTGGGGGTGCAAGCTCGTCGACTTGAAGTCACGTACGGCCGTGACTTGGGGGCACGGCCCAGACGTCGAGCACTCGAACGCGGAGCGGAAGCTTCGTGATGAAGGTTGGCCCCGACACGGTGTAGAGGCCAAAATGTCGAGGCCTAGTGTCGGGGCCAACCAACGCCGTCAGGCGCGCCTACGGGCCGGCCAGGAAGCCGGTGTGGCCATTGCACGCGTCGCCGGGATGCTCTCCCATGGTGGCGATCACGTCCCTGACCTCCTTGGGGATCTGCCCCAACTCTGCACGTGCTCGGCAGTCCGCCCCGGCGGCGGGTGTGCATCGTTCCGCCCCGAGAAGGAGCAGATCGAGGCGGCCCGGTACTCCGCGATCGGCGTCGGGTTGCCCTTTCCCGTGACCTCACCGGCAAAGGCCGAACCAGCACCGACAGCCGCAACGGCGACTGCAGAGACCGCAGCCACGAACAGTGACTTGATGCGCAACGCTCCCTCCGTCTCCCCCCATCGATGGTGGACGCCTCTCGGCGCCTCAACAGCAACAGAGTGAGGGGGAGGCACGTCGTCAACGTCCTTGGATTCTTGGATACGCGGATGTCAGGCCGCGTCGCGGCGCGCTACGACAAGCCGGCGGTTTCAGCTCGACCCCGGCACCGGACGCGTCGGGCTCGCGCGCGATCAGCGGCCGGCGGCGTAGCCGGGCCGCTCCTCCGGGAAGCGCGGCAGCCCGTCGTCCGGGAGCGGCTCCCAGGCGGCGGCGTACGCGACGAAGGCATGCGACTGAGGCCGGACGCCCGGGTCGCCGTCGATCGCACCCAGGCGCACCCCCGTGTGATCGGTCGTGCCCGGCTCGCGGCTGAAGAGGGCGGAGCCGCACAGCCCGCAGAAGACCTTCTCGCGGCCACCCTCAGGCGCCCACGCGCGCAGCTCCTCCGCTCCCTGCACGATCCGCACCGAGCCGGGCTCGGCGCGGGCATTGGCCGACGCGGCCGTGCCGCTGCGGCGCTGGCAGCGCGTGCAGTGGCAGTAGCCTGCGGAGAGCAGCGGCCGGATGACCTCGAAGCGCACCGCGCCGCAGCCACACCCGCCCCTGATCCGCTGATTCACAGCTCGGAGCCTAGCTGGGTGCTCTTGGGCCGCGGGCGGCCCTCTTCAGGGGTCTTCGCGCGGTGAGCATTCGCTCCCGCGGATGCTCACCGCGCCAACAATCTAGAGCAGTGCGCCTTCGAGTCGCAGCAGCCGCTCCTTCAGGTCGATGCCCCCCGCATAGCCGGTGAGACTGCCGTTGGCGCCGACCACGCGATGGCAGGGCAGCACGATCGCGATCGGGTTGCGGTTCATCACCATCCCGACGGCGCGTGCCGCCCGCGGCGCGTCGACTCGCTGCGCCAGCGCGCCGTAGGTCGTCGTCTGGCCGAAGGGCACCCGGGCGAGCTCGCCGAGCACGCGCTGCGCGAACGGCGGCGCGCCACGCAGGTCGATGTCGAGCTCGAAGCCCTCCCGGCCGCCGGCGAGGTACTCGTCGAGCTGCCGCCGCGCGTCGTTGACGCTGGACGTGGACCGCAGCACCCGCGGGCCGTAGGTGCGCGCGAGCAGGTCGAAGTACTCGTCGGGCTCGGAGTGGAAGGCGACCCGGCAGAGGCCGCGGTCGGTTGCGGCCAGGAACAGCGGCCCGATCGTGGACTCGACGACGTCGTAGCCGACGTCGAGCAGGCCGGACGCTGCCGCAGCCTCGCGGAAGCGGGCGTCGAGCCCGGGGGAAACAGTGGAGACGGTCATGCGCTACCTCCTGATGTGCGCAGGCGCCGGATCCCCGACGACGCGGCCTGCCGGGCCGCCTCCGGAGTCGATCCGAGCGCAGTTGCGATGTCGTCGTAGGGGAGGTCGTAGCCGTAGCGGAGCACGACGGCGGCGCGTTCCGTGGGTGGCAGGGCGCCGGCGAGGTGCTCCAGCTGGGCATAGGCGGGTCGGCCGTCCTCGACCGGCAGCTCCGGCAGCTCGGTCGCGGTCGGCCGGGCTCGCCTGCTGCTGTCGATCACTATCCGCGCCGCGATCGTGAGCACCCACGCGCGCAGGTGCTCGCCGTGCTCGAGCCGTTCGTATGCCCGGAGCGCCCGCAGGAAGGTCTCCTGGAACGCGTCTTCGGCCGCCTGCCGCCCCAGGCGCCGCAGCAGGAATCCGAGCACGATCTCTCGCTGCTCGACGTAGAAGCGCTCGAACGGCGGAATCTCCTTCACGACCTCCATCATCCTGTACAACGCGGCGGGGTCGGCATCTGTGAGAGTGGGCTCGTGCAGGTCGCGGTGGTGGGCCACGTCGAGTGGGTCGAGTTCGCGCGGGTCGCGTCGGTACCGCGGACGGGCTCCATCGCCCACGCGCGGGAGACATGGGAGCAGGCCGGTGGCGGCGGCGCGGTCGCCGCGCTCCAGCTGGCGCGGCTCGGCCTCGACGTCGCGCTCTACACGGCGCTCGGCACAGACGAGCTCGGCGGCCGTGCCCGGGCCGGGCTCGAGGCCGCCGGAATCCGGGTGCACTCCTCGGACGGCACGGAGCCGCAACGGCGCGCGTTCTGCCACGTCGATGAGGACGGCGAGCGGACGATCACCGTGTTGGGCGAGAAGCTGCGGCCGCGCGGTGACGACGGTGCGCTGCCGTGGGAGTCGCTCGACGACACGGAGGCCGTCTACTTCACGAGCGGCGACGCCGCCGCGCTCCGACAGGCTCGACGCGCGCGCGTGCTCGTCGCGACCGCCCGCGAGCTCGCAACCCTGAAGGCCGCTGCCGTCGAGCTCGACGCCCTCGTCGGCAGCGCGGAGGACGAGGGCGAGCGCTACGCGCCGGGCGATCTCGAGCCTTCGCCGCAGCTCGTCGTGTCGACGTCGGGTGCGCTCGGCGGCTGGGCGCAACCGGGAGGGCCCTACCAGGCCGCGCCGCCGTCCGGCCCGGTCGAGGACACGTACGGCTGCGGCGACTGCTTCGCGGCGGGTCTCACCTACGCACTCGCGCGGGGATTCGAGACGGGCGAGGCGCTTGCGCTCGCGGCACGCTGCGGCGCCGGCGCGCTCACCGGCCGCGGGGTGCACGCCGTCGCACCGGGCGACTGACGTCAGCCAAGTGCAACGAACTGGACGTCGTGCTCGGCGGCGTCCGAGGACACGAGCCGAAGCAGCCGCCGCCCCTCGGTCGTGCGCATCGCCGTCATGCGAGCGACCGCACAGGTCGGCGCGCCGGATGTCGTTCGGCCCTTCGGACGCGCGGGGGTGGACAGGTGGGAGTTTGTGGTTTAGAGTGGGGTGAAGTGGGAGAAGTCCGAGCCGTGAAAGGAATGGCGCGTCCATGTTCTTCGGCGAGCACGAGCACACGATCGACGACAAGAACCGGCTCACGCTGCCGGCCAAGTTCCGCGATGCTCTGGCGGGCGGCGTCGTGCTGACGCGCGGGCTCGACGAGTGCCTCGACGTGTTCGCGCGGGCCGACTGGGACACGCTCGTCGCCGAGCGCCTCGCGCCGCTCGATCCGTTCTCGAAGGAGGCGCGGGACCTGAAGCGCTACTTCTTCGCCGCCGCCTCCGATGCGGAGCTCGACAAGCAGGGCCGCGTGCTCGTGCCGCCAGCTCTCACCAGGCACGCGCGGCTCGGGCGCGAGGTGGTCGTCGCGGGCGTCCACGACCACCTCGAGATCTGGGACCGCACGACCTGGGCCGCCCACTCCACGAAGGTCGAAGGGAGCGCAGACGATGTTGCCGAACGTCTTGCACAGAAGCGCGTCTGACCACGTCCCCGTCCTCGCCGAGGAGGTGCGCGAGCTCCTCGCGGTGCGGCCCGGCCAGACCGTCGTCGACGCGACCTTCGGCGCCGGCGGCCACTCCGCGCTGCTCGTCGCTGACCTTGAGTCGGAGGGAAAGCTGATCGCGATCGACCGCGACCCGTCCGTCCGCGCCTACTTCGACCGCTTCAAGGCCGGCACCGGGATCCAGGCCCGACTGCTGCGCGGGGAGTTCTCGATCGTGCTCGCCCAACTGGCGGCGAACGACGTTCGCGCGGACGCGATCCTGCTCGACCTCGGCGTCTCGTCGATGCAACTCGACCGACCGGAGCGTGGGTTCTCGTACGCGGCGGACGCGCCGCTCGACATGCGCATGGACGCCTCCGCCGAGCTCTCCGCCCGCGAGCTCGTGAACGAAGCCGACGAGCGCGAGCTCGCCCTGATCTTCCGCCGCTTCGGCGAAGAGCGCTACGCGAGGCAGATCGCCCGCGCGATCGTGCGGCGCCGCGCCGAGCGTCCGTTCGACCGGACGGGCGACCTCGCCGACACGATCAAGCAGGCGATTCCCACGCCGGCGCGCTTCGGCGACGGTCACCCGGCGAGGCGCGTCTTCCAGGCCCTCCGGATTGCGGTCAACGACGAGCTCGGCGCGCTGCAGGCAGCGCTGCCCGCGGCCGTCCAGATGCTGCGACCCGGCGGGCGCCTCGCAGTGATCAGCTTCCACTCGCTCGAGGACCGGATCGTGAAGCGCTACTTCCGCGAGCAGGCGTTCGGCTGCACGTGCCCGCCCGACTTCCCGATCTGCAACTGCGGCAACGAGCCCGTCTTGCGCGACCTGACGCGCAGGCCCCTGCGGCCGGCGGCTCGCGAGGTCGAGGCGAACCCGCGCGCGGCGTCCGCGAAGCTCCGCGTGGCGGCGAAGGTGCGGGCGGCGTGATGGCGAGCTGGGCCGGAACCGCCCGGGTCACCGCAGCCGCCCGATCCTCGGCTGCTCAGCCTGCCGCACTGCCACGCATTCGCAAGCGTCCTGCTCCCCGGCCGCTCGCTGGGTCGCGCACGTTCGGCGGGGTGGTCTGGATCGTTTTCTTCGGCGCGCTCCTTGCAGGCGTCGTCGCAGTCAACGTCGCCGTCCTGCAGCTGAACGTGCGGCTCGACGATCTCAACCGGGAGCGCTTCCAGCTTCGCGCCGACAACGCGGGTCTCAGCGCGCAGATCTCGAGCGCCGGCGCCGACGCCAAGATCGAGTCAGAGGCGCGCAACCGGCTGGGCCTCGAGCCGGCCGAGACGACGGAGTTCATCGACCTGGCGCCCGTCGCCAAGTGACCAGCCGCCAAGTGATCAGCCGCCAAGTGACCCGGCGTACCAGGTGACGCTGCGCAGCTCGAATCGCCGGATCCGCGTCCTGCTCTGTCTCTTCGCGCTGGTCTTCGCCGGCACACTCGCCCGCGCCGTCTGGCTGCAGGGCGTCCAGGCCGGGACGCTCGAGCGGATGGCTACACGGCAGCACGTCGAGACCGAGAAGATCCCGGCCGGGCGCGGCACGATTTTCGACCGCACGGGAGAGCCGCTCGCGATCGGCGAGCAGGCGACGACGGTGTACGCCGATCCGCGCGAGGTGAGCAATCCGCGCAAGGTCGCGATCGCGGCGGCGCGTGCGTTCGACCTGGATGCAAACGAGCTCTACCCGCAGCTCGCCGACCGGTCGCGTCACTTCGTGTACGTGCGGCGCAAGGCGGATCCGGTCGAGGCGGCCGCGCTCCAGAAGCAGAATCTGCCCGGGCTCGGTTTCTATCCCGAGGAGCGGCGCACATATCCGCAAAAGACCGTCGCGGCCCATGTTCTCGGATTTGCAGGCGTCGACAACGACGGCCTCGAGGGACTGGAGAAGTCGCTCGAGAGGGTCGTCGCGGGCAAGCCGGGCAGCCAGACGATCGTCCGGGACCCGTTCGGCCGCGCGATCGACGTGATCGCCACGAAGCCCGAGCAGCCCGGCAGGGATGTCTTCCTCACGATCGACCACCGGATCCAGGCGAACGCGGAGGCCGTGCTTCGCGCGACCGTGCAGCAGTGGGGGGCGAAGGCGGCGACCGCGATCGTGCTCGACCCGCATACCGGCGCCGTGCTCGCAATGGCCACCGCTCCCTCGTTCGACGCGAACAGGTTCAGCTCCGCCGGCCCCGACCGCCGCCGCAACCGTGCGGTCACGGACACGTACGAGCCGGGCTCAACGTTCAAGCTCGTCACGGTGGCTGGGGCGCTGTCGGAGAAGATCGTCGCGCCCAGCACGAAGTTCTGGCTCGAAACGTCGATCCAGGTCGCCGACCGCATCATCCACGAGCACGAGCCGCGGCCGACGCAGATGATGAGCGTCGCTCGGATCCTCTCCGAGTCGTCGAACGTGGGCACGATCACGCTGGCGCAGCTGCTCGGCAAGGAGCGCCTGCTCTCCTGGATGGGACGCTTCGGCTTCGGCCGGCCGACGGGGGTCGACTTTCCCGGCGAGTCGTCGGGGATCCTGCCCGGCTACTGGTCGGGCTCGACGATCGGCAACGTGCCGATCGGACAGGGGATTGCGGTGACGCCGCTCCAGGTGGCGGCCGCGTACGGGGCGATTGCGAACGGCGGCATCCTGCGCGAGCCGTATCTCGTCGAGCGGGTGGGCAGCGAGCGCCGCAGGCGGCGTGCGGGGCGCCGGGTCGTCCCCGCGACGGTGTCCGCGCAGGTCATGACGATGCTGCGCGACGTCGTCTCGGCCGAGGGCGGCACCGGAGCCGCCGCAGCCGTCCCCGGCTACACGGTCGCGGGCAAGACCGGAACCGCGGCGAAGCCCGAGCCCGGCGGCTACTCGACCGACCGGTACGTGGCCTCGTTCGCCGGTGTCGTCCCGGCGAAGGACCCGCGGCTCGTGATCCTCGTCTCCGTGGACGAGCCCCAGGTCGCGATCTGGGGCGGCGTCGTCGCCGCGCCCGCGTTCTCGAGGATCGCCCGGTTCGGCCTCCAGTACCTCGAGGTCGCACCGGACGCAACCGGCCCTCGGTAGTCTCTCCGCCCGTGGAGCTCGAGCGCCTGATCGCCGCGCTCGCACCCGAGGCGCTGCTCGGGCACGAGCCCGTCGAGGTGCGGGAGCTCGCCTACGATGCACGGTCCGCGACACCTGGGGCGGCGTTCTTCTGCGTCCGCGGCGACCGGGCGGACGGGCACGACTTCGCCGCGCTGGCGGTCGAGAACGGCGCGGTCGCACTCGTCGTCGAGCGCCCCGTGGAGCTGCCGGCCCACCAGGCTGTTCCGCAGCTCGTGGTCGGCGACTCGCGCGCCGCGATGGCGATCGCGGCAGACGTGTTCTTCGGTGAGCCGACGAAGGAGCTCGAGGTCGCCGGCGTCACCGGCACGAACGGGAAGACGACCACGGCCTTCCTCCTGCGCTCGATTCTCGACGCGGCCGGACGACGGCCGGGGTTGCTCGGCACGGTGGAGAGCCGCGTGGGCGGGGAGGTGCGGCCGGTCGTCCGCACGACACCGGAGGCGATCGACCTCCAGCGGACGTTCCGCGAGATGCTCGTCGCGGGCGACCGCAGCGTCGCGCTGGAGGCGTCGTCGCACGCCTCCGCGCTGCGCCGGCTCGACCGGGTCCGCTTCGACGCGCTCGTCTTCACGAACCTGACCCAGGACCACCTCGACTTCCACGGAACGATGGAGAACTACTACGCGGCCAAGCGCCGGCTCTTCACCGGTGCGGCGCCCCCGCCGGCGGCGGTCAACGTCGGCGACGAGGCCGGCGCTCGGCTCGCCGCCGAGCTGGCGGAGACGAGACGCGCTCCCCTCGTCACGTTCGGACTCGCCGATGGAGCCGACGTCCGGGCGGACGACCTTGTCCTCGACGGCTCGGGCGCGCGCTTCCGGGCAGGCGGGATCGAGCTGCGCACGAGCCTGCGCGGGCGCTTCAACGTCGAGAACGTCCTCGGCGCGGTCGCCGCATCGCAGCTGCTCGACGTGGACGACGAGAAGATCGCGGCAGGCGTTGCCGCCCTCGCCGGCGTGCCGGGACGATTCGAGGCCGTCGACGAGGGGCAGCCGTTCACGGTGCTCGTCGACTACGCCCACACACCCGACTCGCTCGACAACGTCCTTCGCTCTGCCCGCGACCTCACGTCGGGACGGCTGCTCGTCGTCTTCGGAGCGGGCGGCGACCGCGACCGCGGCAAGCGCCCGCTGATGGGCAGGGTGGCGGTGGATCTCGCCGACGTGGTCGTCGTGACCTCGGACAACCCGCGCGGCGAGGAGCCGCTGGCGATCATCCAGGACGTCCTCCAGGGAACGGGCACCGACGTGGAGATCGACCCGGACCGCGGCAGCGCGATCCAGCGAGTGCTTTCCCAAGCGCAGCCCGGCGACGTGGTCGTGATCGCCGGCAAGGGCCACGAGCAGGGTCAGGAGATCGCGGGCCGCCGCGAGCCGTTCGATGATCGAGATGCTGCACGGGCGGCCCTTGCGGAACTCGCCGCTTCGCGACGAGTTCCGCAAGGCGAACCGCCGCCTAGTGCTTCCTCGCGTAGCGAGGAAGCACAGTGATCCCGCTGTCGCTCGACGAGCTGCGTGCGCTCGAGCTGGGCGTCCTCGAGGGCGAGGGAAGGGTGACGGGGCTGAGGATCGACTCGCGCCTCGTCGAGCCCGGCGACCTCTTCGTGGCCGTGCGCGGCGGCCGCGAGTTCGTCGCGACCGCCCGGCAGCGCGGCGCGGCGACACTCGTGCCGCGCGACGAGCACGCGGCGCTCGCCGCGATCGGCCGCCTCCTGCGCGCGCGGAGTCGCGCGACGGTCGTCGGGATCACCGGCTCGACGGGCAAGACCTCGACCAAGGACATCCTCGCCGCTCTCTGCGCACCGGTCGCACGCACCGTCGCGACCGAGGCGAGCTACAACGCCGAGCTCGGCGTGCCGCTGACGCTCGGCCGGCTCGAGCCGGACACCGAGCTCTGCCTCGTCGAGATGGGCATGCGCGGCTTCGGGCAGATCACCGAGCTGTGCGAGATCGCACGGCCCCAGGTCGGCATCGTCACGGCCGTCGGACCGGTCCATCTGGAGCTCGTCGGCTCGGTCGACGGCGTCGCCCGCTCGAAGGCCGAGCTGCTGCAGGCGCTGCCCGAGGACGGAATCGCGATCGTGCCGGACTCGGCCGAGCTCGAGCCGTACCTTCCGGACCGGGTCGACGTGCACTGCGTGGGCGCCGTGGACGTGGAGCTGCGCTCCGACGGCGCCCACATCGGCTTTCGCGACGGCCGGATCCGCTTCCCGCTCACGTCGCGACACCAGGCGCAGAACGCCCTCACCGCGCTCGTCGCCTACGAGGCCCTCGGCCTGCCGCTCGAGCGGTTGCAGGAGGGCGCCGACGGGGTCGAGCTCTCGCGCTGGCGCGGGGAGGAGCTGCCCCTACCCGGTGGCGGCATCGTCGTCAACGACGCCTACAACGCCAACCCCACCTCGATGCGGGCCGCGCTCGAGCACCTCGCGCTGCGCGGAAGGGGCCGGCGGCTCGTGGCGATCCTCGGCGGCATGGCCGAGTTGGGCGAGCACGCCGAGCGCTACCACCGCGAGCTCGGAGAGCTCGCGCGTCGGCTCGGGATCGAGGTGCTCGCTGTCGGCGAGCTGGCGCGCGACTACCACGCGCAGGCCTGGGTACCCGACGCCGAGAGCGCGACCGCAACTGCGAGGGAGCTCGTTCGGCCGGGCGACGCCGTCCTCGTGAAGGCCTCGCGTGCCGTCGGGCTCGAAGGCATCGCACCGGCCCTGGCGAACGAGCGTCCGTAGTGGCTCACACGGCAACAGTTGGGGCGTGTCCGGCGCGCGATCTGCGGCGCGCTGCGGCGTCCTCGGTCGCGTCCAGGCAACCAGCCTGGACGCTTCCTGCGTCGTTGCATCGCGTGCAGTTCCCACGCCGGACACTCGAAACCGTCACCGTGTGAGCCACAGTGGTCCGCGTGCTCATAGCCGGCTTGATCGCGATGGTGATCTCGATCGTGATCGGCCCCAAGTTCATCGAGTTCCTGCGTCGGAACGAGCTCGGTCAGCAGATCCGCGAGGAGGGGCCGGCCGGGCACGTGGTCAAGCAGGGGACGCCCGTGATGGGCGGTCTGCTGATCCTACTCTGCGCGCTGCTGCCGTTCCTCGCGCTCTCGCAGTACACGCTGCCCGCGCTGACCGTCCTCTTTCTCACGGTCGGCTGCGGCGCGATCGGGTTCCTCGACGACTTCGTCAAGCTCCGGCACCGGCGCTCGCTCGGGCTGAAGGGACGCTGGAAGCTGCTGCTCCTGCTCGGAATCACGGTCGTGGTAAGCATCGCCGTGGAATCGCAGTCGCGGATCGGCACCTCGATCTACATCCCGATCGCCGACTTCGACCTGCCGCTCTCCTACGCCTTCTATCCCTTCCTCTTCTTCGTGATCGCCGGCGCCGCCAACGGCGTCAACCTCACGGACGGGATCGACGGGCTCGCGGCGGGCACGGGGATCATCGCGCTGCTCACGTTCCTCGCGATCAACGTGATCGGCTATATCCGCTCCGGCCCGCCCACGGATCGCTCTGAGTACCAGCTCGACCTCGCGATCCTCGCGGCGGCGCTGATGGGCGGCGTGATCGGCTTCCTCTGGTACAACGCCTTCCCTGCCGAGCTGTTCATGGGCGACACCGGCTCGATGGCGCTCGGCGGCGCGCTCGCCGGCTTCGCCATCGTCACCGGCACCGAGGCGCTTCTGCTCCTGATCGGCGGCATCTACGTCGTGGTCGCGCTCTCGGTGATCATCCAGGTGCTCTCGTTCAAGTACACCGGCAAGCGCGTGTTCCTGATCGCTCCCCTCCATCACCACTTCGAGATGAAGGCCTGGTCGGAGACGAAGATCATGGTCCGCTTCTGGATCGTCGGCGCGATCCTCGCGGCGTGCGGCTTCGTCCTCTACTACCGCTACTACCTCCAGTTCTCGCTGCAATGAACCTGCGCCGCGTGCTCGTCGTCGGCGCTGCACGCTCGGGCGAGGCGGCGCGGGCGGCGCTGGAGGAGCGCGGGACGGAGGTGGTCGTCGCCGACCAGAAGCTTCGCAACGACCGCGACCTGTCCCTGCTCCAGGGTGTCGACGTGGTGGTGAAGAGCCCAGGCGTGCCGGGGGAGGCTCCGCTGCCGGCCGCGGCACGGGAGCGCGGGATCCCCGTGTGGTCGGAGATCGAGCTGGGCGCGCGGCTGCTCCCCAATCCGCTGGTCGCCGTCACCGGGACGAACGGGAAGACCACGACCAGCGAGCTGCTCGGGCACATCCTCGGCGCGCCCGTCGCCGGCAACGTCGGCCGCGCGCTGACGGAGCTCGTGGGGAGCGTCGACGCGTCGGCGACCGTCGTGTGCGAGGTCTCGAGCTTCCAGCTCGAGGACGTGCACGAGTTCGCGCCGGTCGTGGCGCTCCTCCTCAACCTCGAGCCGGATCACCTCGACCGGCACGGCAGCTTCGTTGCCTACCGCGACGCGAAGCTCCGGGTCTTCGAACGAGCCGGGACGGCGATCGTGCCGCGCGGCTTCGGGCCGATCCCGGGGGCGGCGCGGCGGGTCGAGTTCGGAGCCGGCGATCCGCTGCCCGCCGAGCCGCTGCTTCCCGGGGCGCACAACCGCGAGAACGCGGCGGCTGCGACGGCGGCGGCCCGCGCGCTCGGCTTGGACGAGCAGACGATCGCAAAGGGGCTGCGAACGTTTCCGGGTGTTCCGCATCGGCTGGAGCCCGTCGGCCGGATCGGCGGCGTCCTCTACGTCAACGACTCGAAGGCGACGAACACGGCGGCCGCTCGCCGCGCGCTCGCCGCGTACGACGACCCGATCCACCTGATCCTCGGCGGCCGGACGAAGGGGGAGCCGTTCGACGAGCTCGCCGCCGCGGTCGCCGCCGCCGGCGTCGTCACCGCGTACCTGATCGGCGAGGCGGCGGAGGTGCTCGCGCACGCTCTCGCCCTCGCAGGCGTTCCGTTCCTACGCTCGACCACCCTCGATCGAGCCGTGGAGTTGGCGGCGAGCGCGGCGCGTCCGGGAGAGATCGTCCTGCTCTCGCCCGCCTGCGCGAGCTACGACCAGTTCCGCGACTTCGAGGAGCGCGGAGAGGAGTTCAGGAGGCTCGTAGAGAACCTCGCTCTATGAATCGAGGCCAGCTCGAGCAGCGCCTGCTCGTCCTCGTGACGCTGGCGCTCGTCGCCTTCGGGCTCGTGATGGTCTACAGCGCCACGTCAGCCTCCGCGGCGATCGGCGACGGCGACCCGATGACCTACCTGAAGCGGCACGCGATCTACGCCGTGCTCGGCGTAGGGCTGATGATCGTGGCGTCGCGCTTCGACAACCGGCGGCTGCGGCTACTCGCGCCACCGCTCGTGCTCGCCTCGATCGTCCTTTGCGTCGCCGTGCTCGCGGTCGCGCCGGAGATCAACGGGGCGAAGCGCTGGCTGTACTTCGGCCCGGTCTCCTTCCAGCCGTCCGAGCTGGCCAAGCTCTCACTGCTCCTCTTCGCGGCCGGCTACCTCGCCCGCAACGGCGCGCCACGCTCGCTCGGCGAGCTCTGGCGGCCGATCGGGCTCCTTGCCACCGTATTCGCCGGCCTCTTCCTCGTCCAGCCCGACCTCGGGACGACGATCTCGCTGATGCTGATGCTCTCCGGGATGCTCGTCGTCGCGGGCGTTCCTGCCCGCACGCTCGCCGCCGCCGGCGGGCTCGCGGTGACGCTCGGACTGGTGGCGATCTGGGCCTCGCCCTACCGCCGCGAGCGCCTCCTCAGCTTCCTCGACCCCTGGGCTGACCCGGAGGACGCCGGCTTCCAGACGGTGCAGGCGACGATCGGGTTCGGCTCCGGCGGGCTGACGGGCGAGGGCCTCGGGCAGAGCGTGCAGAAGATCAACTACCTGCCCGAGGCGCACACGGACATGATCCTGGCGATCATCGGCGAGGAGCTCGGGTTGATCGGCACGACGGCGGTGATCGCAGCCTTCGCCGCCTTCGCATTCGCCGGCTTCACGATCGCGTTGCGAGCTCGCGACCCCTACGGCAAGCTGCTCGCGGCCGGGATCACCTCGCTCGTGTGCGGCCAGGCGGCGGTGAACCTCGGCGCCGTGCTCGGGATCGCGCCGTTGACGGGCATCCCGCTCCCGTTCGTCTCGTTCGGGGGCACGAGCCTGCTGGTCCTGCTCGCCTCGGTCGGCATCCTCCTTAACATCGCGGTCGATGAGCGCGCACCCTCGGGAGCTGCGATGCCTGGTCGCCGCGGGCGGAACAGCCGGCCACGTGCTGCCGGCGCTCGCGGTGGCGGACGCCCTCCGCGAGCGCGGAGTGGAAGTGACGTTCGCCGGGTCGCCGGATCGCGTCGAGGCTGAGCTCGTCCCCCGTCACGGCTACGACTTCGACTCCTTCCGCATCTCGGGCTTTCCGCGCAAACCCTCGCTCGCGCTCCTGCGCGCGCTCGTTCGTGCCGCCGGCGCTCCGCTCGCGTGTGCCGCGATTCTGCAGCGGCGTCGGCCGAACGTCGTTCTCGGAGGCGGCGGTTATGTCGCCGGGCCGATGGTGGCTGCAGCGCGGCTCTTGCGGATCCCCGCGGCCCTGACCGAGGCGGACGCCCACCTCGGGCTCGCGAACCGCCTGGCGGCACCCTTCGCGCGGCGTGTGTTTCTCGCGTACGCCGTTGAGGGGCGGGAGCCGCCCAAGTACCGGGTGACGGGACGACCGGTACCGACGCGCGAGCCGGTCTCGCGTGCGGAAGCGCGGGCGTCGTTCGACCTTCCCCCCGATGGTCACGTCCTGCTCGTCGCGGGCGGCAGCCAGGGGGCACGGGCGCTAAACGACTTCGCGGTCGCTGCGTGGGGCGATGCCGGGCCAGCCGTGCTTCACCTCTGCGGCGTGCGCTACCACGACGAGCTGGCGGGCCGTGTGTCGCGCGCCGAGTACCGGCTGTTGCCCTACGTCGACGACTTCGGTGCGGCGGCGACGGCCGCCGATCTGACGATCTCGCGCGCCGGCGGCACGGTCTGGGAGCTGGCATCCGTCGGCGCCCCGGCGATTCTCGTCCCCTCACCGAACGTGACTGCCGACCACCAGTCGCTGAACGCGCGCCATTTCGAGCAGGGCGGCGGCGCGCTCGTGATCGCGGAGACCGATCTCTCGCAGCTCCGCCCTCTCGTGGCCGAGCTGCTGGAAGCCCCCGAGCGGCTCGAATCGATGCGCGGTGCGATGCTTGCGATGGCGCGTCCCGAAGCCGCCGCCGAGATCGCTGAGGAGCTGATCGCGCTTGCACGCTACTGACCCGACTCCGCGTCCGCCGGAGCCGCTCGCGGGCCGGCGAATCTGGTTCGTCGGCATCGGCGGGGCCGGCCTCTCCTCCTATGCCTTCCTCGCTCGTGCGTGGGGCGCCGAGGTAGGTGGCTGGGATCGCGTCGACACGCCGTACCTGGCTCTGCTCGAGGGGGTGGAGGTCGTGATCGCCCCCGAGCCGGTCGTGCCGGACGGATGGGAGGTAGTCGTGTCGACCGCTTACGCCGACCGCGTCAGCGGCCGGCCGCGCGCCGAGTTCCTGTCCGAGCTCGTCTCGCTTCGCCGCTCGATCGTGGTCTCCGGTACGCACGGCAAGACGACGACGAGCGGGATGATCGCCTTCGTCCTCGCCGAGCTCGGCCACGATCCGGCCTGGCTCGTCGGCGGCGAGCTGCCCCAGCTCGGTGGCAACGCGGGCGCGGGGGAGGGCTGGCTCGTCGTCGAGGGCGACGAGTCCGACCGGACGGTGGAGGTGCTACGGCCCGAGATCGCGGTCGTGACGAACGTCGAGCTCGATCATCACGCGACGTTCGCGTCGCGGGCGGAGGTACAGGCGCTCTTCGACGGCTGGCTCGCGCAGGTGCCGAAGGTCGTACGGGGTTGGGAGCTCGAAGCCGTGCCGTTAGAGCTGGCGATGCCGGGCGACCACAACCGACGCAACGCGGCGGCCGCGCTCGCCGCACTCGAGCTCGCAGGCATCGCACGCCGCGATGCCGAGCCGGTGCTCGCGCGCTTCCGCGGCTCGCGCCGCCGCTACGAGCTCGTGGGCGAGGCGGGCGGAGTCGCCGTCGTCGACGACTACGCGCACCATCCGTCGGAGATCGCCGCCGCGATTGCGGCGGCTCGTGAGCACACGAGTGGCAGAGTGCTCGTCCTCTTCCAGCCGCACCTCTACTCGCGTACGCGGCACCTCGCCCACGAGTTCGGGAGGGCGCTCTCCGGAGCTGACGCCGTCTGCGTGACCGAGATCTACCGTGCCCGCGAGGAGCCGATTCCGGGTGTTGGCGGCAAGCTCGTCCTTGACGCGCTTCCGCCGGGGCTTCGGGCCGGGTGGGCGCCCGGGGTCGGAGAGGGTGCAGCGCTCGTCTCGGGGTGGGCGCGACCGGGCGACCTCGTGCTCACGCTCGGCGCCGGGGACGTCGAGCGCGCGGGTGCGCTCATCCTGGAGGCGCTCTCGTGATCGAGATCGAGGCGGGGACCGAGCTCGCGCGGCTGACGACGATCGGCACCGGAGGGCCTGCGCGCGCCTCCGCGAAGCCGAGGAGTCTCAGGGAGCTGGAGCAGGCGCTCGTGTGGGCGGTCGAGCGGGGGCTCGGGGTGGCGACCGTCGGGCTCGGCTCCAACCTGCTCGCCGCCGACGGGGGTGTCGACGCACTCGTTCTGCGACTAGCCGGTGACCTCGCGTCCGTGAGCGTGGCCGACGAATCGCTCACGGCGGGAGGGGGCGCAACGAATGCCGTCTGCCTACACGCCGCCAGAGCGGCCGGCCTCGGGGGGCTCGAGTTCGCCTGTGCCATTCCCGGCACTGCGGGCGGTGGCGTCTGGATGAACGCGGGCGCCTACGGCAGCGACTGGTCGGAGATCCTCGTCCGGGCGCGCGTCGTGACGGCGGACGGGGACGGCTGGCTCACGCCGGCCGAGCTGGGCCTCTCGTACCGCCACTCCGACCTCCGGCACGGCCAGGTCGTCGCGGAGGTGGAGTACGCGCTGACACCTCGACCGCCCGGCGAGATCAGGGCGACGGTTGCCGAGTTCGTCGCGCGGCGCAAGGCGACCCAGCCGACGAACAAGCGCACGTTCGGCAGCGTCTTCAAGAACCCGGACCACGAGCTCGGCGCGGGCCGGATGCTCGAGGCTTGCGGATTGAAGGGTCACCGGATCGGCGGCGCGATCGTCTCGCCGATCCACGCGAACTTCATCGAGAACGCGGCCGGCGCGACAACCGCCGATGCGCTCGCCCTCATCGCTGAGGGCCGGCGGCGCGCCCGCGAGCAGTTCGGCGTCGACCTGCGTCACGAGGTGGAGCTGCTCGGCGCGATCGCGGTCGTCCCGTAGGAGGCGCCGCCGCCACGGCGAACTCGCCAGGGGTGGCCGAAGCACGAAGAGCACAGGAGCGCGGACGCGCGCGGGCGCGCGCCGCGAGCGGCGCGGTTCCGCGGGGTCGTCGCGAGCTCGCACGGTTCGCGCCGTCCGGCCGGTCCGTCGTCACCGGCCTGCTGATCCTGGCCGCCGCGCTTGGCGCCTACGGCCTCGCGCGCGGGACGTCCGCGTTCGCGGTCGAGGCGGTCGCCGTGCGCGGCGCGCCGGAGGGAACCGCCGGCCAGATCCACAAGGTGCTCGCCCACGTCGAGGGACGGAGCCTGCTGTCACTTGACCTGCCGGCGCTCGAGGCCGCGGTGGAGGACGTCCCGGCCATCGCCTCGGTGAGGTTCGACCGCGGCTTCCCGCACACGCTCAACGTGCACGTCGTACCCGAGCGTCCGGTCGCGGTCGCACGGCAGGGGACCTCTGCCTGGCTCGTCGCCGCGAGCGGGCGTGTGCTGGCGCCGCTCGATCGTGGCGCCCGCGGAAGCCTGCCCCGGATCTGGCTGGGCCGCGACGTGGAGCTCGCGATCGGTGACGTGCTCGTCGGCGCGCCGCGCCGCGCCGCGGGTGCGGTCGCGCCGCTCGGGGGGGTGCGGCTTCCGCGCGTCGCCTCCGTCCGCTCGAGCGACACGGAGCTGACGCTCGTCCTCCGCTCGGGGGTCGAGGTGCGGCTCGGCGACGGCTCAGACCGGCTGCTCAAGCTCACGATCGTACGCCGGATCCTGCCCTCGCTGACAGGGGCGCCCGGGTACGTCGATGTGAGCGTGCCTGCGCGGCCCGTAGCCGCAACCCTCTACTCTCAAGTCGAGGTCGAGCCTTCAACCTCGACCGATCCTTGAACATCACGTTGACAGCGCCGCGGAGGAGACGTACCCTGCACGCGGAACGTATCCTCGCCACCCGATGCTCTACTCGAGCTTCAGGGTGAGAGCACTCGAGACAGGACTTCAGATGAGAGATGCATCCGGGAACTATCTGGCGGTGATCAAGGTCGTGGGCGTCGGCGGCGGCGGTACGAACGCCGTCAACCGCATGGTCGATGCGGGCCTCGTCGGCGTCGAGTTCATCGCCGTCAACACCGATGCCCAGGCGCTGCTGATGGCGGACGCAGACGTGAAGATCCACATCGGCTCGAAGGAGACGCGCGGACTCGGCGCCGGCGCCGATCCGAACGTCGGCCAGGCCGCGGCGACCGAGAGTCGCGACGAGCTGAAGGAGGCATTGAAGGGCGCCGACATGATCTTCGTCACCGCGGGTGAGGGTGGCGGCACCGGCACGGGCGGCGCACCGATCGTCGCCGAGCTCGGGCGGGAGCTGGAGGCGCTGACCGTGGGGGTCGTCACGAAGCCTTTCGCCTTCGAGGGCCGCAGGCGTGCCGAGCAGGCGGAGGTCGGCACGCAGAACCTGCGCGATCGCGTGGACACGCTGATCGTGATCGAGAACGACCGCCTGCTCCAGGTGGTCGAGAAGAAGACACCGGTCACCGAGGCGTTCCGGATCGCGGACGACATACTCCGGCAGGGCGTCCAGGGCATCACCGACCTGATCACGGTGCCAGGGATCGTCAATCTCGACTTCGCCGACGTGCGCACGATCATGCGCGACGCGGGGTCGGCGCTCATGGGCATCGGCGCCGCCTCGGGTGAGAACCGAGCGGCCGAAGCGGCACGCACCGCCGTCTCCTCGCCGCTGCTCGAGCAGTCGATCGACGGCGCGACCGGCATCCTGCTCAACATCACGGGTGGCAGCGAGCTCGGCCTCTTCGAGGTGAACGAGGCGGCCGAGGTCGTGACGAGCGCGGCCGATGCGAACGCCAACGTGATCTTCGGTGCCGTGATCGACGAGTCGCTCGGCGACGAAGTCCGCGTGACCGTGATCGCGACCGGGTTCGGGACGCGGCAGCGCCGCCGGCGCGTGGAGGCGACCGTCGGCCAGCCGGCCACCGAGTCGATCGCCCCGCCTCGTCCCGTGGGGGAGCCGTCCGACACCGAGCTCGAGATCCCGTCCTTCCTGCGCGAGGACTGATGTTTCGTTCGCCGCGCGGACGGTGAGCATGCCCGCATGCCCTCTTGGCTCGCTGCCCGGCGAGTCCAGGAGACCCGGTCCGACGCCCCGGCTTGCCGGGGCGTCGCGCTTCGAGGAGTCGTTACAGTCCAGCCCGTGCCCGAGACGCTCCTGCGGACCCCGCTCCACTCGCGCCATGTCGCCGCCGGAGCACGCCTAGTCCCCTTCGCGGGCTGGGAGATGCCGGTCCAGTACGAGGGCGTCATCCCCGAGCACCGGGCGGTTCGAAGCGACTGCGGCGTCTTCGACGTCTCGCACATGGGCGAGCTGCACGTCGAGGGCCCGCGGGCGCACGACCTGCTCCAGTCGCTGCTCTCGAACGACCTCGACCGGATCGACGACGGAGAGGCGCAGTACACGCTGCTGACGAACGAGCGCGGCGGCATCGTCGACGACCTGATCGCCTATCGGATCAGCGCCCATCACTACCTGCTCGTCGTCAACGCGGGCAATCGCGAGGCGGCATATGACTGGATCAAGGAGCGCGAGGTGCGCGGCTCCGAGGTCCGCGACGCCTCCGAGGAGTACGCGCTCCTGGCGGTGCAGGGGCCGCAGGCCCTGGAGCGGCTCGGCCTGCCCGAGGCGAAGCCGTTCACGCACGGGATGGGCGAGCTCGGAGGCGTCGAGGTGATGGTGAACCGCACCGGCTACACGGGCGAGCCCGGCTGCGAGCTGATGTGCACCGCCGAGGACGCCGAGGCGCTCTGGGACTGGGTGCTTGAGCGCGGAGCGGTTCCGTGCGGCCTCGGGGCGCGCGACACGCTGCGGCTCGAGGTCTGCTTCCCGCTGCACGGCAGCGACATCACTCCCGAGACGGACGCGCTCTCGGCCGGGCTCGGCTGGGTCTGCGCGCTGGACAAGGACTTCACCGGCGCCGAGGAGCTGCGCCGGATCAGGGCCACGGGCCCAGAGCGCAAGCTGGTCGCGTTCGTGCTGGAGGAGAAGGCGATCCCCCGCCAGGGCATGCCGATCTCCGGCGGCGGCGAGGTCACTTCGGGCACGCACTCGCCGATGCTGGATCGAGGGATCGGAATGGGCTACGTCCCGGTCGCCATGGCCGACCCGGGTGCAGACCTGACGATCGACGTGCGCGGCAAGGAGCGAGCAGCGACCGTCGTCCCGAAGCCGATCTACAAGCGACAGGAGAACGCGTAGCAGTGGCCGCGTCCGAGGACTACCCCGAGGGGCTGAAGTACCACGCCGAGCACGACTGGGCCCGGATCGACGGCGACGAGGCCGTACTCGGGATCACCTGGTTCGCGCAGGACGCCCTCGGCGAGCTCGTCCACTTCGAGGCTCCCGAGCCGGGCTCGACCGTCGCGAAGGGCGTTTCCTACGGCGAGGTCGAGTCGGTCAAGGCCGTCTCGGACGTGATCGCGCCGCTCTCGGGCGAGATCCTCGACGTGAACGCGAAGGTCGTCGACGCGCCAGAGACGGTCAACGAGGATCCCTACGGCGAGGGCTGGCTGATCCGCATCCGCCTCAGCGATCCGGCCGAGGTGGACGCGCTGCTCGATCCGGACGCGTACAAGCAGGTCCTCGCGGACTCATGAGCGTAGGCTCGACGGAGCTCATCCAAAGAGCGGAGGTGCCGGCTTTGCCGGCGCCGAAGCGGGAACAGTGAGCCAGCTCTCCCTCACGGACGACGACAGGGAGGCGATGCTCGAGGCGATCGGGGTGGACTCGGTCGACCAGCTCTTCCGCGACATCCCCGCCGGCGTCAGGCTCGGCCGGGAGCTCGACCTCGAGCCGGCGCTCTCCGAGCCGGAGCTCGTGCGTCACCTCGAGGAGCTCGCCGCACGCAACGTCGACACGACGAAGGAGCTCTCGTTTCTCGGGGCCGGCATCTACGACCACTACGTCCCTGCGGTCGTCGACGCGGTGCTCCAGCGCGGCGAGTTCCTGACGGCCTACACGCCGTACCAGCCCGAGTTGAGCCAGGGCGTGCTCCAGGCGATCTTCGAGTATCAGACGGCGATCTGCGAGCTGACCGGAATGGACGTCTCGAACGCGTCCGGCTACGACGGCACCACGGTCGCGGCCGACGCCTGCTTCGTCGCGAAGCACGTCACCGGCCGCACGAAGATCGTGCTCGCGGAGACGCTCAACCCGCAGGTGCGACGCGTGGTCGAGACCTACGCGGTCGGCTTCGGCCTCGAGGTCGTGGAGGTGCCGCACGAGGGCGGGACGATCGATCCCGCACGTTGGGCGGAGGCCGCGGACGGCGCGGCCGCGGCCATCTTCCAGCAGCCGAACTTCTTCGGCTGCCTCGAGCCGGCGCCCGACCTCGCCGCCGCGGCGGGCGCTGCCGGCGCGCTCGCGGTCGCGCACGTCGACCCGGTCTCGCTCGGCGTGCTGGAGGCGCCGGGCAACTACGGCTGCGCGCTCGCGATCGGCGAGGGGCAGGGAGCCGGCAACTACCAGTCCTATGCCGGGCCGCACTACGGCTTCCTGGCGGCGAAGTCCGAGTACGTCCGCCGGCTGCCGGGGCGCATCATCGGCGAGACGACCGATCTGAACGGCGAGCGCGGCTACGTGCTCACGCTCCAGACCCGCGAGCAGCACATCCGTCGCGAGAAGGCGACCTCGAACATCACGACCAACCAGACCCTGCTCGCGCTCGCCGGGCTCGTCCATCTGTCCTGGCTCGGCCCGCAGGGGCTGCGCGAGCTGGGGGAGACGTGCCTGGGGCTCGGCGCCTACGCGAAGGAGCGGCTCGGGCTGCCGCTCGTCTTTCCCGAGCGGTCGACCTTCAAGGAGCTCGCGGTGCGGACGTCGCGACCGGCGCGCGACGTGATCAGGGCGGCGCGACAGCGCGGCGTTCACCCGGGGTATGCGCTCGGGCGCGACTACGAGGGGATGGACGACGTGCTGCTCGTCGCCGTGACCGAGAAGCGCAGCCCGGCGGACATCGACCGCCTCGCCGAGGTGCTGGCGGAGGTGACCTAGATGGAGCTGATCTACGAGCAGAGCCGACCCGGCCGGCGCGCCTCGACGCTCCCGCGCTACGACCTGCCGCCCGCCGACGTGCCCGGCGAGTTGCGGCGCGCCGAGCCGCCTCGTCTCCCGGAGCTCGCGGAGCCGGAGGTCGTGCGCCACTTCACCGCGCTCTCGAACCGCAACTTCGGGATCGACAACGGCTTCTATCCGCTCGGCTCCTGCACGATGAAGCACAACCCGCGCGTCAACGAGCGGCTGGCGATGCTGCCGGGCTTCAAGGATCTGCATCCGCACCAGGAGGAGGAAGGCGCGCAGGGCGCGCTCGAGCTGATGTGGCGGCTGCAGGAGATCCTCCAGGAGGTGTCCGGCCTCGACGCGTGCTCGCTCCAGCCCGCTGCCGGCTCCCAGGGCGAGCTGACCGGCCTGATGCTGATGCGCGCCTACTACGAGGACCGCGGCGAGGGCGAGCGTCGCGACACGATCATCACCGCCGACACCGCGCACGGCACGAACCCGGCCAGCGTGACGATGGCGGGGTACAAGCTGGAGAAGGTCGAGACCGACGCGCGGGGCAACCTCGACATCGCGCACCTGCGCGCGATGGTGGACGAGCGCACCGCCGGGCTGATGCTCACGAACCCCTCGACGCTCGGGCTCTTCGACGAGCACATCGAGGAGATCGCGAGCATCTTCCACAGCGCCGGCTCGCTCCTCTACTACGACGGCGCCAACCTGAACGCCGTCTGTGGGATCTCCCGCCCGGGCGACATGGGCTTCGACATCGTCCACATCAACCTGCACAAGACGTTCTCGCAGCCTCACGGCGGCGGCGGCCCGGGCGGCGGGCCGATCGTCGTCCGCGACAGGCTCGAGCCGTACCTGCCCGTGCCGGCGCTCGTGCGGGACGGCGGTCGCTTCCGGCTCGACGACGACCGGCCGAAGTCGATCGGCAAGGTGCGCGGGTTCGGGGGCCCGTTCGGCGTCTTCGTCCGCTCGTACGCGTACATCCGGATGTACGGCCCGGCGCTCCGGGAGATGTCCGAGGTGGCGGTGCTGAACGCGAACTACCTGCTCGCACGGCTGCGGGACGCCTACGAGCTGCCCTACGACCGGCTCTGCATGCACGAGTTCGTGCTCAGCGCCCGCAACCTGAAGCGCGAGCACGGGGTGACGGCGCTCGACGTGGCGAAGCGGCTGATGGACTACGGGTTCCATCCGCCCACGATCTACTTCCCGCTCGTCGTGCCCGAGGCGCTGATGATCGAGCCGACCGAGACCGAGCCGAAGGAGCGTCTCGACGCGTTCGCCGACGCGATGCTGGCCATCGCGGAGGAGGCGGCCGAGAGCTCCGAGCTGCTGAAGCAGGCGCCTGTGTCGCAGCCGGTGCGACGGCTGGACGAGGTCAAGGCGGCGAAGCGCGCGATCGTGAAGTACGGCTTCGACGAGCACCCGGATCTCTCCGGCGAGGGGCGCGAAAGGAAGCAGCTCGAGGCGCCAACGGGCGCATGACGGACCGGCCGGAGCTGGAGCGCCGGGTGGACGAGCTCGCGGCGGAGCACTCCGGCGAGGCGTTCGCCGCCGCGATGCGTGCCTATGCCGACTCGCTCGACCCCGCCGCGCGAGAGGAGCTCGGCGCCGTCCTGCTCGAGCGCGCGGGCGGGCCGGAGGAGGCGCTCCGCCGCCAGTGGGAGGAACGGAGCTGGTTGCGGCGCGCGCTTCGCAGGCTCGACGGCGAGCGCCCGAGGCGTTAACCACGTCGACACCACCTGGACGCGTGGCGGCCTCCAGACGCCTATGTAGTGTCACGGATCGTGGAAAGACTCGCCTATTACGTCGTCCACCACCGCCGGCTCGTGATCGGTGTGTGGATCCTGCTGACCGCCTTCGGCGGCTTCTCGGCCGGGCAGGTCGCGGACCGCTGGCTCGAGGACTTCTCGATTCCGGGCGCGTCCGGCTACGAGGCGAACCAGCGCGCCGTGGCCGAGCTCGGCAACGGCGAGCTCTACCCCTACGTGATCGCGCTCCGCGCGGACGAGGACGTGACCCAGATCCGGGGGGTGGAGGAGGCGATCGAGAAGACGGCCGCGGCGAGTGCCGGCTCCCGCGTCAGCTCCTTCTTCAACACGGGCGACGACGTCTACGTCTCGGACGACCGCAAGGTCACGTTCGCGAACATCTACGCGGCCGGCTCGTTCAGCTTCGAGGGTGTCGACATCGATCCGACCAAGGAAGCGCTTGCGGCCGCGTTACCGCCGGGCGTGGAGGGCTACGTCACCGGCGTCGACGCGCTCTACGCCGAGGCGAGCGAGACGACCGACGAGACCGAGCCTCCGAGCGTGCTCGTCGAGGCGACCATCGGCGGCATCGGCGCACTCGTGATCCTGCTCTTCACCTTCGGGACGCTGCCGGCGATCGCGATGCCGCTCCTGATCGCGATCGCCTCGATCTTGAACACGTTCTCGCTGATCTGGCTGCTGACGTACATCACCGACGTCTCGATCATCGTGCAGTTCCTCGTCGCGCTCGTCGGGCTGGGAGTCGCGATCGACTACGCGCTGCTGATGATCTTCCGCTTCCGGGAGGAGCTACGGCACGGCGCCGATCGCGACGCCGCAATCGCCCAGACGATGAGGCACGCAGGTCGTTCCGTGATCGTGTCCGGCTCGACCGTCGCCGTCGGGCTGCTCAGCATGATCCTGCTGCCGCTGCCCTTCATCCGCTCGATCGGGATCGGCGGGATGCTGATCCCCGCCGTCTCGGTCCTGACCGCGATCACGCTCCTGCCGGCACTGCTCTACACCCTCGGCCCGCGGATCAACAGCCTGCGCGTGATGCCCCGGCGCCTCGTCGAGGGCAGCGACGATCCGGAGAAGGGCTTCTGGAACAAGTGGGCCCACTTCGTCGTGCGCCGGCCGGTTCCGGTCGCGACGGCCGGCCTGGCGATCGTGGCGGCGCTGCTGTACTACGGCGTCCAGCTCAACCCGGGCGACGCGCAGGTCAAGGACTTTCCGGGCGGCGGGGATGCACACACGGGCGCGCAGGTGCTTCGCGATAGCGGGATCACCGATGGTGTGCACAAGCCGTTCCAGATCGTGGTCGAAGGAGACTTCACCGCCGCGCAGCTCGACCAGCTGGCGTCGCGACTCGACGAGACGGAGGGGATCGCGGGTGCCGCGGCGCCTCCGCAGGCCCGGACCGACGGCGTGGCCCTTGTCGAGGCTTTCTCCACGACGGACGGTTCGAGCAGAGAGACGCGCCCGACGATCACGCGGTTGAAGGACGACGTCATCCCGGCAGCCGAGAGCGATCTGGGCGGGACGCAGGCGACGCTCGCCGGCCTGCCGACCGAGGAGCGCGAGTTCATCGATGCCGTCTACGGCAACTTCCCGCTCGTGCTCCTGTTCGTCGTTCTCCTCACCTACATCCTGCTGGTGCGGGCGTTTCGCTCGGTGCTGCTGCCGCTCAAGGCCGTGATCCTGAACCTCGTCTCGCTCGGAGCCGCCTACGGGATCATCGTCTTCATCTTCCAGAAGGGCCACGGCGCGGAAGAGATCTGGAACGTGCCCGCCACCGACTCGATCATCTCCTGGATCCCGTTGATGATCTTCGCGTTCCTCTACGGGCTCTCGATGGACTACGAGGTCTTCATGCTGACGCGGATGCGCGAGGCTTATGACGAGACGGGCACGGGCGACACGGCGACGGCGATCTCGCTCGGCCTCGCACGGACCGGCAAGCTCGTCACGAGCGCCGCGCTCGTGCTCATGTTCGCGTTCTTCGTACTCTCGACGAGCCCGGGAACGGACATCAAGCAGTTCGGAATCGGCCTGGCGGCCGGGATCATCTTCGACGCGACTGTGATCAGGGCGCTGCTCGTTCCCTCGATCATGCGGCTGATGGGCGACTGGAACTGGTGGCTGCCGCCGCGCGTTGCCCGGTTCCTGCGGATCGCGCCCAGCTCCGCCTGAGACCGGCTCAGGCCGCAACGAGGCCGAACGCGGGTCGGAGCTCGAGCAGCTCTGAGCACCGCGTCCACCTCGAGGGCGAGTCGAACTCCGATTCCGGCGAACGGCGCATGGGGGCGAGGCTACGGAGGGCGCGGATAGCGCCGATACTGTGGCGATGCGGACCCTCGCGGTGCTCGTCGCGGCCTTCGTGCTCTTCTCGGGCTGGCAGTACCTGCGCCGCCACCAGAACGAGGGGCGGCTCGCGCTCGTCGTCACAGAGCTGGCGCAGCGCGAGGTGGGCGTCAGCTGCCCCCGGCTTCTTCGCGCGGCTCGTGGAGATCACCCCGAATTCGGGCTGGGTGAACTTCGACGAGCACGGACGGCCGGCCGACAGGACGCAGCTCAGCGCCACGACCTGCCGGAACCTGGAGCGGTTGTGGCGGAGCGACGACCCGCCTCCGTTCTCGTGCCTGCTCGCTGACACCTGCCCCCGCTCGACGTTCGAGCTGGTGGACGGGATC
>Ga0136620_10000057_pt1 | contig 41403 bp, 46 predicted proteins | sample AntDrymUQ4162106_2_FD_104806 | JGI IMG/M metagenome (GOLD analysis project Ga0136620, IMG submission 104806) | Polar desert sand microbial communities from Dry Valleys, Antarctica - metaG UQ416 (21.06) | ecosystem: Environmental > Terrestrial > Soil > Desert | place: Antarctica: Dry Valley... | reverse complement strand
CTCGGCAGCCGCTGCAGCAAGGAGCCGGGCGAGTTCGATCGGCTTGCTGACCATGGGCCAGTGGCCCGAGTCGATGTCGACGAAGTCAAGGTGCTTGGCCTTGGCCAGCTCGGGCACGTCACCGGCGTCGATCCACTCCTGAGCCTGGGCGGGGGTGAATTCGGGGCACACGAGCACGACCGGGATGTCGAACCGTCGCTCGTCCGCCAGACGCACCACGCCCTTGGTCACCCCTTCGGGGACGGGGATCGCAGCAGAGGCGATGCTGCGCCTGGCCTCCTCGTCGAGGTCAGCAGAGTCTGGCCCCTCGAATGCGCCCCAGCCGGGGAAGGGCATGACCCCGTCCTTCGGCTCGAAGAGGTCGGCGTAGGGCTCCCCGTCGGCGGACGGGAAGCCGCCGATGAGGGCGACTTTGGCCACCTTCTCCGGTCGCGCGTCGGCGGCCAGCCAAGCCAGAGTGCAGGCGGCGGAATGGCCCACCACCATGAATTTTTCCGACGCTGAGTCCGTGGCGGCGAGCACCGCTGCCACCTGGTCGTCCAGCGTGGCGGACGCAGATCCGTCTCCCTGACCCGGGAGGGTGAGCGGCACGGGGTGGTGGCCGAGTGCCTCGAGCGCGGGCACGACGTCGTCCCATGCGGATCCGTCGAGCCACAGGCCAGCAATGAGCAGGATGTCCATGATCAGTCCCCTTTCTCCAGTGCGGTCAGATCACGTTCGGCATAGAGCCGGTGCTCCCACTCCTCGTTGAGGACGATGCGGAGACATTCCTTGAACAGGAAGTTCTCCACCTGGGGCCAGCCGGGCTCGGTGCGAGTCACCTCGGCGGCGAGTTGCTCGTCGGTGAGTGATTCCATCACGTGGCGGACCATCGCCTGGCGTTCGTGTCGGACCGTGAGCACCTCGTCGAGCAAGGGTCGAGCCTCGAGGTCCCACGGGATCCCGTCCCACCCGGGGGCCTCGTCCCACGGCAAGTCCAACGGGTGCCACGGCGCGGCGTTGCCGAGGATCATCCGGCCCACCCAGGCAGCGCTGGCGAAATTGAGGTGCCGCAGGGTCTGGATGAAGGACCACTCGTCGTCGACGCTGCGGTGGAGCGCCGCTTCGGGGAGCGTCCTCGCACGCGCGACGGTGCCCTCCCACAGCCGCTCCAGGATTGCCCACGCCGCACGGAACCCGTCGCTGTCCTCGGGGCGCATCCTCGCCCGTTCAGGCATGCGACGGTTCAGTTCGGCGTCGACGAGCGGTGCGATGTCGACACCGTTCACGACGACGTTCTGCAACTCGCCGCTGATCTCGACGTCGCCCAGCTCGACACCGCGCAGGCGGCTCTGATGGAACAGGGCGCCGCGGATCTGCGCCCCGGTCAGGTCGACCGCCCGCATGCGGGCGTCGTTGAGGAACACCTGGGTGAAGGTGGCGCCCCGGAGGCTCACTCGCTCGAAGCGTGCCCCGGTGAGGTCCTGCTCGCGGAACTCGGTCATGGACATGACGCTAGAACCAGTTCCGGACGATCTACTTCCGGTTCATCTCATGACGCACCTAGTCTGCTCGGGTGCCGACTGATCTCAGCCCCACCGCACGAGCTTTGCGTGCCCTCGAGATCCTCCAGGCCCGTCCCGGCGCGACGGCCGACGAACTCGCCAAGAGGTTGGGTGTCACGGAGCGGGCCGCGCGTCGGTACGTCGGGATTCTCCGAGAGGCGGGCATCCCCGTCGAGGCAGCCCGCGGGCCCTATGGCGGGTACCGGCTTGGGCGCGGGACGAGGCTGCCTCCGGTCAGCTTCACGGAGGCCGAGGCACTTGGTCTGGTCATGGCGGTGTTCAACGGCCAGCCGGCAGCCGCCGACGGCGACGACCTGGTCGGTTCTGCCCTGGGCAAGGTCATCCGGGCCCTGCCCGAGAGTGTTGGCCGGCAAGCGGCGGCGCTGCGAGAGCACGCGTCAACTGCGCCCGACCGGTCCTCAGCCCGCCCAGATCCCGCCACCACCAGCGCACTCGTCGCTGCCGTAACAGCCCGACGACGCGTGCTGCTCACGTATCGGAGCGAGTCCGGCAACGAGTGGGAGGCCGAAGTGGACCCCTGGGCGGTCGTCGTCCGCTACGGGCGCTGGTACCTCCTGTGTCACTCCCATCGCGCGGACGCGATCCGCACCTACCGGGTCGACCGGATCCGCGCGGTCCAGCAGACCACGCACGAGTTCGAGCCGCCCGACGGCCTCGACCCGGTGGCAGCACTGGAGGAGAACCTCGGCACTGGACGGGAATTCCCTACCCGCGTTGTGTTCGACGCTCCACTGACTGAGGTGGCGCCGTGGATCCGGCCTCCCATGGGACGGCTTGAACCTTCGGGAGACCGGTGCGTGCTCGTCGGCAGCACGAGCAATCCGGCGATGTATGCGCAGGAGTGGTTGGCGCGCGTGCCGTTCGCCTTTTGCGTCGATGGCGGGGAAGAACTCCGTGCCGCGGTCGCGACGCTCGTTTCGCGTTTCGCTGCCGCCCTGGCGGACCCACCCTGACCACCTCTGTCGCCCAGCCAACGCCCTCAACTCGGCAGCAGCGGACGTTTGGTGGACTTGGCACCGTACCGATGCTCGCGGCCAGGATTCAGGGTCGGAGGATTGTTCCGGAGGCCACAGGGACGACGTTCCCGCTGACGGTCGCCTCGATGACGACGCCATCGCGTGCGGCCAAGGTGCAGTGCAGAACCGACGGACGCAGCAGTTCCGCGCCCTGCCTGACCGTGTACGACGACGCACCGTCAGCAGCCAGCAACCCGCTGGCCACCAGCCACCCGCCGAGGCCCAGCGCGGCCGAGCCGGTGGCCGGATCCTCGGAAATGTCGACGCTGAAGACCCGGGCATGCGCTACCGCGGACGTTGAATCCCACGACAGCACGCTGAGGCCGCCCGGAGCCTCGGCTGCAAGGGCCCGCAGCGCCTGGGTTTCCGGCTGGGCGCGCGCGACCGCATCTTCGTGCACCTGCAGATAGCAGAAGTCCAGCCCGCAGCCGGCTATTCGCGGCGGCGCCCCGGCGAAGGCCGCCGTATCCAGGCCCACCGCGGAGAGCCAAGCCTGCGGTTCCAGCCGCTCCCCGACGCCCGGCGTACCCCCGGTGAGACGCACCGAGTCGGCGGCGACGTGCAGCGGCAGGAGCCCGGCCCCACACTCCTGCACGACGGGGCCGGCTGTGAGCCGGCCGAGCCGCGCCAGGGTGTGCGCGGCGCCGATGCTGGGATGACCGGCGAAGGGCAGCTCGGCCTGCGGGGTGAAGATCCGCAGCCGGTAGTCGGCGACCGTCGACGGGAGTGGGAAGGCCGTCTCTGACAGGTTGAACTCTCGGGCCAACGCCTGCATCTGCTCGGTGGACAGGTCATCGGCATCCAGGACGACTGCCAGCGGGTTGCCGGTGAAGGCGACATCGGTGAACACGTCGACGATCTCGTAGTGCAGCACGCTGCGCTCCTGCCCGATGCGCCCTGCCAGCGACGGTAGCCTGCGCTCGTGGCGACGGCGACCAGGGTGTTCTGCTCCCGGCTGAGCGGGGTCGCCGTCTTCGATCCGAACGGTGACCAGATCGGCAAGGTCCGCGACGTCGTGGTCACGCTGCGCCTGGACGACCAGCCGCCACGCACCCTCGGTCTGGTGGTGGAGATCCAGCAGCGGCGCCGCATCTTCCTGCCCATCGACCGGGTCAACTCCATGGAAGCCGACGCCATCCTGCTGGGTACCGGCACCCTGAACCTCAAACGGTTCGAGCAGCGGCCGCGGGAGACCCTCGTCCTGGCCGAACTCCTGGACCGGCGGGTGACCCTCCTCGACGGCGGAGCGGCGGTGTCGGTCAGCGACGCGGCGATCGAGCAGGCCCGCAACCGTGACTGGCTGCTCACCCGGCTCGCGGTCCGGGAGATCACCGGCAAGCGGATCACCCGGCGCGGTCACGTCCGGCAGATCGACTGGAACGCCGTGACGGGGCTGTCGCTGTCGTCGGCGGACCAGGGCGCCAACAGCCTGCTGGCGGTCTACGAGGACATGAAGGCCGCCGACGTCGCCAACGCACTGCGGGAGCTGCCCGAGGCACGCCGGCAGCAGATCGCCGAGGCGCTGACCGACGCGCGGCTCGCCGACGTACTGGAGGAACTGCCGGAGGAGGACCAGGTCGAGATCATCGGCCGGCTGCAGGGCGCCCGCGCCGCCGACGTACTGGAGGCGATGGACCCCGACGACGCGGCGGACTTGCTCGCGGAGTTCCCGGCGGCCGAGCGGGAACGGCTGCTCGCGCTGATGGAGCCAGACGAATCCAGGCCGGTCCGGCAGCTGATGGCCTACTCCGAGGACACCGCGGGCGGACTGATGACCAGCGAGCCGGTCATCCTGCCGCCCGACGCGACGATCGCCGAGGCGCTCGCCCGGGTGCGTGCGCCGGAGCTCAGCGCGGCGCTTGCCACCCAGGTGTACGTCGTACGACCGCCGGTCGCGACGCCGACGGGCACGTTCCTCGGCCTGGTGCACATCCAGCGGCTGCTGCGCGAACCACCGTCCAGCCTGGTCAGCGGCGTCATCGACGACGAACTGGACCCGCTGACGACCGGCGCGTCGCTGCCGCAGCTGACCCGCTACTTCGCGACGTACAACCTCGTAGCGGCACCGGTCGTGGACGCCGACAACCACCTCGTGGGTGCGGTCACCGTCGACGACCTGCTGGACAGCCTGCTGCCCGAGGACTGGCGCGAGGACCGGGAATGACATCGCAGCGGAGCTGCCAATGACCGAGCCGCGTGGGTCCCGAGCCGCCAGGCTGGACCAGCCGCGGGAGCCTCGGCGGCTCGTTCCCCGGCTGGACGGTGAAGCCTTCGGCCAGTTCAGCGAGCGGATCGCCCGGTTCCTGGGGACCGGGCGTTTCCTCGCGTATCAGACCGGAATCGTCATCATCTGGATCACCCTCAACCTCACCGCGATCCGGCTGCAATGGGACCCGTACCCCTTCATCCTGCTGAACCTGGTCTTCTCCACCCAGGCCGCCTACGCAGCCCCGCTCATCCTGTTGGCGCAAAACCGGCAGGCCGACCGGGATCGGGTGACGATCGAGGAGGACCGGCAGCGGGCGGCCGCCGCCAAGGCCGACACCGAGTACCTGGCCCGCGAGTTGGCGGCGCTGCGGATCGCGATCGGCGAGTTGGCCACCCGCGACTACATCCGTTCCGAGTTGCACCGGTTGGGTGAGGACCAGCCGGAGCGCAGAACCCCATAGCCGCTCAGGCCAGGGCGTGCACCAGCGCCGCCACCCCGCCGGCGATGAGCAGTACGACGAGGAACGGCGCACGCAGCAGCAACGCGACGACGGCTGCGGCCAGCCCAGCTGCTCGCGCGTCGAGCACCAGCGCCTGCCGATCGGTGAACGCCTGGACGACGACGAGCGCGGCCAGCATCGCGGCGGGCACCAGCTCGACGGCGCGGCGCACGGCGGGGCGTTCCAGGATCGCCGGAGAGGCGGCCAGTCCGGCGTACTTGAGCAGGTAGCAGCCGAGGCTGCCGGCCAGCACAACCGTCCAGATCATCGCCGCCACCTGCCGAAGCCGAGCCCCACGGCGGCCGCTGCCAGAATGACCTGGACTCCGGGCGGCACCACCGGAGTTAGAGCGAGCGCGACGAGCGCACCGCCGGCCGCCACCGCCCGGTCGGTGCTGCTGTGCCGCAGCCGCGGCCACACCAGTGCCAGGAACGCCGCCGGCACCACGGCATCGAGCGCGACCTGAGCGCTCTCGCCCAGCAGGCCGGAACCCAACGCGCCGGCCAGCGTGGACAGGTTCCAGCCGACGAACAGGCTGCTCCCGGTGACCGTGAACGCCAGCCGCAGCGCCGCGGTGTTCGGCGCAGCCAGCGCCATCGCGGTGGTCTCGTCGATCACAGCCTGCGCGGCCACCGCGCGCCGAAGTCCCCGCAGGCCGAGTGGGGAGGCGAGCCGCAGACCGTAGAGGGTGTTGCGGGCGCCGAGCATCATCGCGCTGGCGACCGCTGCAACCGGTGCGCCGCCCGCGCCGAGGACGCCGACCAACGCGAACTGTGAGGCGCCGGTGAACATCAGCAGGCTCAACGTGCAGGTTTGCAGAACGCTGAGCCCCGACGCCGTCGCTGCTGCCCCGAAGGCAGCGCCGTACAGGCCGACGGCGAGGCCCACCCCCAGCGAATCCCGGGTCGTTCTCCGTCGCCAACCCTCGGCGGACTCACTCACGTGCTGTGCAGTTCGCTCAGTCCTCGACGTCAAGCCGGTCGAGCAGTTCGGTGAGGGTGGCCAGCTCGGACGGGTTCAGCCGCCCCGTCATGTGCTCCTCGACACCTCGGAGGTGGACCTTGGAGGCCTTGCGCAGCCGGGACAAGCCGGCCGGAGTGAGTACGGCGTACGTGCCCCGAGCGTCGTCCTCGCAGGCCTGCCGGGTGACCAGGTCGTCGCGGGTGAGCCGGTCCACGAGCCGGGTGAGTCCGCTGCGGGACAGCAGGACGGCCCCGGCCAGCTCGGTCATCCGCAGCCGACGGTCAGCAGCCTCGGCCAGCTGCACGAGGACGTCGTACGACGCCAGCGCAAGGTCCTCCTCGCTCATCAGCTCGGCTTCGAGCCGGCGGGTGATCCTCGCGTGGGTCTTGAGGAACGCCCGCCACGCCGTCAGCCCGGCCTCGGTGGGGTACCGAACGGGGCGCGTCGCGATAGCCGTCATGAGCTGGTCCCGATGCGTACGTGCATGCCGGGATACTAGGACTGCCAGCAGTAACCGGCGAAAGCGCACCGTAGTAAGCCGCCGTAGCATGGAACGTATCCCTGCATCCTGGAGAGGTATGCCCCAAGCACCCGAGCTCAGTCGTATCCGCGCCGCTCTGGCCACCGTCAACGACCCAGAGATTCGTCGCCCGATCACCGACATCGGCATGCTTGGCGATGTCGATGTCGCAGCTTCCGGGCGGGTCGCCGTGCAGATCTTCCTCACCGTGGCGGGGTGTCCGATGAAGGACACACTGACCCGCGACGTGACGGCGGCGGTGTCCGCGGTTCCTGGCGTGGCCGGGGTCGAAGTCCGCCTCGATGTGATGAGTCCGGAGCAGCGCAAGCAACTGCAGACGCAGCTGCGCGGGGACAACCCCGAGCCGGAGATTCCGTTCGCGAAGCCTGGCTCGCTCACCCGGGTGTACGCCGTCGCCTCGGGCAAGGGGGGTGTGGGTAAGTCCAGTGTGACGGTCAACCTGGCGGCCGCGTTGTGCCAGCGCGGCCTGTCCGTCGGCGTCCTCGATGCCGATATCTACGGCTTCTCGATACCGCGCATGCTCGGGGTCACCGGCAAGCCGACGCAGGTGGAGCGGATGATCATGCCGCCGCAGGCCCACGGCGTGAAGGTGATCTCGATCGGGATGTTCACCCCGGGGAACACGCCTGTGGTGTGGCGCGGGCCGATGTTGCACCGGGCGCTCCAACAGTTTCTCGCCGATGTCTTCTGGGGCGACCTCGACGTCCTGCTGATGGACCTCCCGCCCGGGACGGGCGACATCGCGATCTCACTGGCGCAGCTGGTTCCAAGTGCGGAGATTCTCGTCGTGACGACGCCGCAGCAGGCGGCCGCCGAGGTGGCGGAGCGCGCCGGGTCGATCGCGACCCAGACCCACCAGCAGGTCGTCGGTGTGATCGAGAACATGTCCTGGCTGCAACTGCCGGACGGCTCCCGAATGGACATCTTCGGCAGCGGAGGCGGGCAGGTCGTCGCCGACGCGCTGACCCGCACGCTGGGAACGCCGGTCCCCCTGCTTGGTCAGGTGCCGCTGGAAACGCGGTTGCGGCAGAGTGGGGACGAAGGCCTCCCGCTCGTGCTGTCCGATCCCTCCTCGGCCGCTGCCCGGGCGCTCCTCGACGTGGCAGATGCGCTGGCGGCCAGGCAGCGCGGGCTGGCCGGTCGATCCCTCAGCCTCACCCCGGTCGGCCGCTGACCCTCGCCCTGTCGCAACGTCCGTGGGCTTGAGCGCCATACCGGCCAAAGCTACGGACGCAACGGCGTGCGGCGCCGTCAGGTGGCGTCGGCGTCGTACGGCGGCGCTTCGCCAGGTGCCCGCAGTGCCGGGTCCGGCCTGCCAGTGGCCGCGGGGCCCGCGTCGGCCGTCCGGGCGGACCGGGCTTCGGCCATTCGGGCCGTTGTCGGCTTTGTGGTGTTCACCCGGGAGCTGCCGTTGGAGCGCTTCAGGAGCGGGGGCGGGTCGTCATCGAGCAGCTGCCGGCGGACGAACTCGCGTGGGTTGAGCGAACTGAGGTCCAAGTCGGCAAACTCGTCGCCGAGTTCCTCGCGGATCTGTGCCTTGGCCCCGGTGATGAACCCGCGCACCTTCTTCAACGCTCCGGAGGCGTCCCGCGCGATGCCGGGCAACCGGTCCGGCCCGAAAATGAACAGCGCGACGACGAGCAGGACCATGATCTCGGCCCATCCCAAGGAGCTGAACATGTCGCCTCCCGTCTCGCTGCAGCCTCCCGCAGCCTAACCCGGCAACCGGATCGGCTCAGGGCTACTCCGTCGATTGGCTGCGCCAGCTCACCGGGACAGCAGGGTGGCCTGCAGCTCCCGGGCACTCCCGTTGCGGACGACGACGACAGTCACGGTGTCGCCTGGTTGATTCGTATCAACTGCCACAACCAGTTCTTCTGAGCTGCCGACCTCGAGGTCGCCGACCCTGATGATCACGTCGCCCTCGCGGATCCCGGCGGCCGCGGCCGCGCTGTTGTCCTCCACCGCCACGACCAGAGCGCCGTCGCGGGCGCCGTCGGTGACCGAGCGCACGTTGACCCCGAGTGACGCGTGGGTAGCGGAGCCGGTGCTGATCAGTTGCTCGGCGATGTCCCGGGCGACGTCGATCGGGATGGCAAAGCCCAGACCGATGCTGCCACCGACGCCTCCGGCCGAGCCGAGACTGGCGATGGCGGTGTTGATGCCGACCACCGCCCCGGAGCCGTCGACGAGCGCTCCACCGGAGTTGCCCGGGTTGATGGCCGCATCGGTCTGGATGGCGTTGATCACCGCGTTGGTGTCGCTGCCCTGACCGGCCAGCCGGACCGGGCGGTTCAGCGCACTCACGATCCCGGAGGTCACGGTGCTGGTCAGGCCCAGCGGGGAGCCGATCGCGACCACCGGGTCACCGACCACGAGCGACGAGGAGTCCCCCAGCGAGGCGACGACGAGGCCGGGCTTCTCGACTTTGATCACCGCGAGGTCGGCTAGGGGGTCACGACCGACGATCCGCGCGGCAGAGGCGGTGCCGTCGGCAAAGATGGCGCGCACGCTCGCCCCCGCGGCGTCCGCCGCCTGCGAGACGACGTGGTTGTTCGTGAGGATGTAGCCGTCCTCGTCAATGACCACACCCGAGCCGGTGCCGCCGGTGTCCCCGACCCTGACCTCGATCGACACCACCGCGGGCAGGAGCCGCTCGGCGATGTCGGCGATCGAACCGGGTGGCCGGTTGATCGGTTCGCTCACCGTGCTCAGCTCGCCGTCGGGTTTCAACAGCGGCGATTCCGTCGCCGTACGCCCGAGAACGAAGCCCGTGCCGCCGCCGACGAGGCCGACGAGCAACGCGGCGATCAGCAGGAACAATGTGAGCCGAATCGGGACGTCGCGGATCCGGATCCGGCGTCGCCCGGCGCCGTCGGTGAGGATGCCCTTGTCGTCGGCGGTGTCTGTCTCGTCGAAGACCGCCGGCGCGCCGAGTGCGGAGCGCGAAGCGGCGTCCCGCCACGGGTCTCGTTCGGCGTCCGGCATCCACCACGGAGACTCAGCCGGTCGCCGGGTGGGTAGCCGGCTGCCGTCCGGGGCGGCGAAGCCACCGGCGCCGTCGGGGCGTCCAAAGGCTCGGATCAGCATTTCCGGTGGCGGGGCCTGCTGCGCCGGAACCGGCTCCGGCGGGCGGGGCCGGTCCGCGGTGGCGAATGACTCCCGCACCCCCTGGGGTCGCGCGAACGCCTGGGTGACAGCCGGGGGCGGCGCGGGCGCACGACCCGACGGATTGGGACCGGGCTGCTGCCGCTCGACGACTGGATCCGGTACGCCGGTCGGCCGCTGGTACGGCGCGTCCTCAGGACGCTGCGGGTTAGGGCCGCGCTGGCCGTCGGTCACGGAAGCCTCCTCGGGTTCAGCGCTCAGCCTGGTCGAGGGGCTGTGAAGTCAGCGTCAGCGCCGACCTCACCGACTTGCCTGTCAGGTGGTCACGGTGAGCGCCGAAATGCCCGTTGTGCACGGCCATCCGACGGGCAAAGTGAGGGGCGGTGCCAAAGCCGGTCGGGGGTCAGCGCAACCCGGTCGCCGCTCCGGAGAACAGCCGCGGTCCCATCACGTCCTCGAACGAACCGACGAGTGCCGAAGCGGTGCCCGGCCGGTCGGAGTTCTGGACGAACCGGGGTTGCGACGTGGCAGCACCAGCGGTGACGCTCACCGGGGCCACCGACGCGGCGAGCACGCCGACGGTCAGACCCGCCATGGCTCCCATCAATCCCCGACGCAGCCTGCGCAGCCGGCCAGCGGACAGCCCGGGACGCCGGCTCCCGGGTCGGGTCACCGCCTCCGGGCGCCCCGGAGGACGCCGATCCGGCGGCGCACCCGAGGCCGTGCCGTTGTGATCCGAGCCGCCGGCACTGCGGCTCCATTGGACGTCCTCGCCGTACATCACCAGCGTCATATTGGGGGTCTGCAGGTCAGTCGTGAAGGGGATCTGCCGCAACCGGCTGAGTAGGGTGCCGGGTGGTTCAGGACCGCCGGCACCGACGAGCAGGGTCTTGGCCTCCCGCTGGGCCACCACATCGAGAGAGCACTGCGAGCAGGCACTGAGATGAGCGCTGGCGCGTGCCTCGGCGCCCGGGCTGAGCTCCCCGTCGACGTACGCGACGACCGCCTCGAGCGCGAGGTGGAAGTCGGTTGGGGTGAGAGTCATGAGACCGCCTGCTGGCGGTTGGGTGCCAGGTGGGCCAGTGCCTCACGCAACTGCACCCGCCCGCGATGGATCCGGCTGCGGACGGTGCCGAGCTTGATGCCCAGCGTCGCGGCAATTTCCTCGTAGGTCAGTCCCTCGATGTCGCACAGGACGACGGCGACGCGGAAATCGGGGGGCAGCGCGTCCAGCGCCGCCTGGACCTGCGGGTCGAGGTAGCTGTCGGCGTACACCTGCTCGGGACTGGGCGCGGAGCCTGGCATCCGCTCGGTGTCCTCGGGCAGCGCGTCGAAACGGATCCGCTGCCGGCGGCGGACGAGGTCGAGGAAGAGGTTCGTGGTGATCCGGTGCAGCCAACCTTCGAACGTGCCCGGCTGGTAGTTGGCCAAGGACCGGAATACCCGGACGAATGTTTCCTGGGTGAGGTCCTCGGCGTCCTGAGGGTTGCCGGACAGCCGGTATGCGAGCCGATACACCCGCGCGGAGTGCAGCCGGACAACCTCGTCCCAGCTGGGAGGGACCCAGGGAGCGACGTCAGCGGCGACGTCGGCAAGCGCCTCGGACATCGCACTCCCCTCCTCGAGTCGCTGCTGCCCCTGTCGTTGCACAGCAGCGAGATGACCGGACGAGACCATGGTGCCTTGTTCCCCCTCTAGAGGTGCACTCCCTGCGATAACGCTTTGGTGAGCAATGGTGTTCCGGCGCGTGTACGCGGGCCGCGTCCGCGAACCCGGATAAGGTCGGCCGCAACGCACAACACAGGGGAGGAGGTCGCCATGGGTAGCTCGGCGAGCCGCGAGTACGCCGAGGGCTTCGGGGTCGAGGACCAAGCGCTGACCACCGCCCGTGGTCGCTCGGAGGAGTTCGGCTGCGAGCCGGTGACACCGGCGGCCGGCAATGCCCTGCGCTTTCTTGCCGCTGCCCTCGATGCGCGTGCGGTGGTCGAGGTCGGGACCGGCGCCGGCGTGTCGGGGTTGTGGCTACTTGCCGGGATGCGGGCCGACGGCATCCTCACCTCGGTCGACACCGAGGCGGAGCATCAGCGCGCAGCGAAGCAGGGCTTTCGGGATGCCGCAATCGCCTCCACTCGCACCCGGCTGATCAACGGCGCCGCGCTCGAGGTGCTGCCGCGGCTCACCGACGGTGCGTACGACCTGGTCTTTGTCGACGGGCCGAAGGGCCAGTACGTCGACTGTCTCGACGAAGCGCTGCGGCTGCTCCGCCCGGGCGGCGTGGTGGTTTTCGCCGGTGCCCTGGGTCGTGGTCGGGTCGGCGAGTCGTCGGCCCGCGACCCGGAGACGGTGGCGCTGCGCGATGTCACCAAGGCGGTTCGTGAGCACGAGCAGCTGGTGCCCACGTTGATCCCGCTCGGCGAGGGACTGCTGGCCGCCGTACACCGCCCGTAGCCCGACGCTAGGGCAGCGCCTTGATGCCCTTTCCCAGGACGACCACCCCGGATTCGGTGACGTGGTAACGCTCGCGATCGGCCGCCAAGTCGACGCCGATGTGCGCATCGGCCGGTACGGCGACATTCTTGTCGAGGATCGCCCGGCGGACCACCGCCCGGGCGCCGATCTGGACGTTGTCCAGGAGGACGCTGCCCTCGACGTACGCCCCGCCGTTGATCTTGACGTTCGGTGAGACGACCGACGACCGGACCGTCCCGCCGGCGACGATGACCCCGGCGCCGACCATCGACTCCTGCGCCAGCCCGCCCTCGACGAACTTTGCCGGCGGCAGCTGCGGCGGCAACGTGAACAGCGGCCAGTCGCGGTTGTAGAGGTTGAACACCGGGTGTACCGAGACCAGGTCCATGTGGGCTTCGTAGTAGGAATCCAGCGTTCCGACGTCACGCCAGTAGCCCCGATCCCGGTCGGTCGTACCGGGGACCTGGTTGTCGGCGAAGTCGTACACGTAGGCGCAGCCCTGCTCGACGAGCATCGGGATCAGGTTGGCGCCCATGTCGTGGACCGAGCCCTCGTCGGCGGCGTCCAGCTTGAGCGCCTCGAGCAGTACGTCGGTGCTGAACACGTAGTTGCCCATGGAGGCGAAGATCTGGTTCGGGTCGTCCGGGAGCCGCGGCGGATCGGCCGGTTTCTCCAGGAACGCGGTGATCCGGTCGCCGTCGGTGTCGATCACGCCAAACTGCGAGGACTGCTCACGGGGCACCCGGATCCCGGCGACCGTCACCCCGGCGCCGGAGGAGATGTGCTGCTCGACCATCTGCTGCGGGTCCATCCGGTACACGTGGTCGGCGCCGAACACGACGATGTAGCCCGGCTGTTCGTCGTACACCAGGTTCAGGCTCTGGTAGATCGCGTCGGCGCTGCCGGTGTACCAGCGCGGCCCGAGCCGCTGTTGCGCCGGGACGGGCGTGACGTAGCTGCCGAGCAGTGAGGACATCCGCCAGGTCGTCGTGATATGCCGGTCGAGGGAGTGCGACTTGTACTGGGTCAGGACGCAGATTCGGGTGTAGCCGCCGTTGACGAGGTTCGACAGGACGAAGTCGATCAGCCGGTAATTGCCCCCGAACGGGACTGCGGGCTTGGCCCGATCCTGGGTCAGCGGCCACAACCGCTTTCCCTCGCCGCCGGCGAGCACGATCCCGAGGACACGAGGCTCCCTGGCCATGGCCACGACCGATGACCCTAGTCTCAAAGCATGCGCGTGGGCCTGCTCACCAAGGAGTTCCCACCGGATGTCTACGGCGGCGCCGGCGTACACGTGGACTTCCTGGTTCGGGAACTTCGCTCCACTGTGGATGTTGACGTGCACTGTTTCGGCGCCCCGCGCGAGGGCGCGACGGCGCACCAGGTGCCGGCCGACCTGGTCGGCACCAACGCGGCGCTGCAGACGATCGGCGTCGACCTGTCCATCGTGGACGACGTGATCGGCTGCGACATCCTGCACTCGCACACCTGGTACGCCAACCTGGCCGGACACCTCGGCTCCCTGCTGTACGACGTACCGCACGTGCTCACCGCGCATTCGCTGGAGCCCCGTCGACCGTGGAAGGCCGAGCAGCTCGGCGGGGGGTACACCCTGTCGTCCTGGATGGAGCGCACGGCGTACCGGGCGGCGCACGGCATCATCGCGGTCAGCGAGGGGATGCGGCGCGACATTCTGGACTGCTACCCGTTCCTGGATTCTGACCGCGTTCACGTAGTCCGCAACGGAGTCGACACGACGGACTACTGGCCGGACCCCGACACCGGCGTACTGGATCGGCTGGGGATCGATCCGGACCGGCCGTACGTCGCCTTTGTGGGGCGGATCACCCGGCAGAAGGGCGTACCTCACCTGATCCGGGCCGCTGCCGCCGTCAACCCGAACGCGCAGATCGTGCTCTGCGCCGGAGCACCGGACACGGTGCAGCTGGGATCCGAGGTCTCGGCACTTGTCGATGGGCTGTCGAGGCACCGTACCGGTCTGCAGTGGATCCCCGAGATGCTCCCCAGGGAGGAGATCCGGCAACTGCTGAGCCACGCGGCGGTCTTCTGCTGCCCGTCGGTGTACGAGCCGCTGGGAATCGTCAACCTGGAGGCGATGGCCTGCGGCACCGCGGTCGTCGCAAGCGACGTCGGTGGCATCCCCGAGGTCGTCGACGACGGTACGACGGGGCTGCTGGTCCACTACGACGAGCAGGACCCGGCCGGCTTCGAGGCGGGACTGGCCGATGCCCTGAACCGGGTGCTCGACGATCCAGCGCTGGCGGAGTCGATGGGTGCTGCCGGCCGGGCCAGAGCGGTCGGTGAGTTCGGGTGGTCCGCCGTCGCGGCTCGAACCGTCGCGGTCTACCGGGCTGTCCTCGGCGCTTGACCGGACGGCCGGTGCCCGAACCGCAACACCGCCGTACGGTGTGCGCTGTGGCGCCCCCTGAGCCGATCTCGGCGGAGCAGGTACGCCGAGTGGCGGTGCGAGCCCAAGGTTTCCGCTCGCGGCGACCGGCTCGAGCAGGCCCAGCTGACGCCCGCCGGATCATCCAGCTTCTGGGCGGGCTGCAGATCGACGCGGTGAACGTGCTCATCCGCTCGCACTACCTGCCGCTGTTCTCCCGCCTCGGTCCCTACTCCACCGAAGCGTTGGACCGGCTCGTCTACCGGCAACACGCAGCGTTCGAGTACTGGGCACACGCGGCCTCGATCGTGGCGATCGAGCTGTATCCGGCCCTGCGCTGGCGAATGGCCCACTTCGCCACCGGCCCGGATTGGGCGGCGTTCCTCGCCCGCGTCGAGCGGCAGCGGCCGGGCTACGCCGAGGCGGTGTACGCCGAGGTCGCCGCTCGGGGGCCGCTGACGTTCAGCGAACTGAGCGACCCGGCGCGGCGGGCGAAGGGCAACCCGCGGTACACCGCCGCGACGACGCTGTGGGATCGAGGGTCGGACGGCAAGAGCGTGCTGGAGAGCTTCTACGACAAGGGGATGCTGGCGGTCGCCGACCGACAGGGGTTCAACCGGCGCTTCGATCTGACCGAGCGGGTGATCCCGGCCGAGGTCCTGTCCGCACCCGCCCTCCCCGAGCCGGACGGCCAGCGCCAGCTCGTTCGACACGCCGGCGCCGCTCTCGGCATCGCCACCGTCGCCGACCTCGCCGATTACTTTCGGCTGCCGGTCGCGGCCACCCGGGCTCGGGTCCGTGAACTCGTGGCCGCCGGCGAGTTCGTCGCCACCCGACCCGAGGGCTGGCCCGAGACCGGCTACCTGGTTCGGTCAGCGCAGTCGGTACGAGCGGTCGAGGCCAGCGCGCTCTTGTCGCCGTTCGACTCGCTGGTGTGGGATCGCCGGCGAACCCAGCGGGTCTTCGGGTTCCGGCACAGCTTCGAGCTGTACGTGCCCGCGGCGAAGCGCAGATTCGGCTACTACGTCCTGCCCTACTTGCTCGGCGACCGGATTGTGGCGCGGGTCGACCTCAAGGCCGATCGGAGCGGCGGCGCCCTGCTGGTGCTCGGCGCGTTCCTCGAAGAAGGCCAGGACGCAGGTTCTGTCGCCGGCCCGCTCGCCGCCGAACTGCGGACCCTGGCCGGCTGGCTCGCCCTGGACGACGTCATGGTCGCCGGCCACGGGAGCCTCGCGCCCGCAGTGGCCGCGGAACTCGCGCTGCAGTCCCATTCGGTCTAGCGACCTGCGTCCGGGCTGGCGGCGAACCGCACCCGCTGGCCCGGCCGAAGCTGCGCGGCACGCCCGACATCGGCACGGCACACCACCCCGATCACCGGGTAGCCGCCGGTCACCGGATGGTCGGCGAGAAACACCAGCGGCTGACCGTTCGCCGGCACCTGAATCGCTCCCAGGACGAGCGGCTCCGACGGCAGTTCGGCCTGGACGGCTCGGCCCAAGGGCGGTCCACTCAGCCGTACGCCGATCCGGTTGCCGTCGGGAGTGACCGTGTACGGCGAATCCAGCAGCATCGCCCACGCCTCGGGAGTGAACCAGTCACGCCGCGGACCCGGGCGGATCCGGAGTACCGGCTCGTCCTGATACCCCGGTACCGGTGCAACGTCCACGATCGGCGCGGCGTCGGAATCCTCGCCCACCGCAAGGGTGTCCCCCGCGCGCAGCGGAGCCGGCCCCAGGCCGGAGAGCAGGTCCGTCGATCGAGACCCGAGCACCGGCTCGCAGGCGATGCCGCCGCGGACGGCGAGGTAACTGCGCAGGCCGGCCTGCGGCGTTCCGAGCCGCAGTTCGACGCCAGCAGGAACCCGCAGCGGTGCGTTGCCACCGTACTGGACCGATTGGACGAACACTGGTGCGGGCGCGCCGGTGACCGCGATGAGCAGGTCGGCCCGAACTCGGATTCGGAGTCCCCCGAAGGTGACCTCGACGGTGGCGGCGTGCTCGGCGTTGCCGACGAGCCGGTTTCCCAGCCGGTGACTGAGAAGGTCGGCGGCGCCGCTGCGACCGACCCCCAGTTCGGCGTACCCGGGCCGACCCAGGTCCTGGACGGTCGCCAGCGGGCCTGGAGCGATGACCTCGATCATGTCTGCCGGAACCGCACCCGCGTTCCGGGCCGGAGCAGCGCCGGCGGGTCCCGGTCGGCGTCCCACAGGGTGACGTCGGTGCGGCCGATCAGCTGCCAGCCGCCCGGTGACTCGCGCGGGTACACGCCGGTGAACTCACCGGCCAGGCCGACCGCACCGGCCGGCACCTTCGTCCGCGGCTCGCTCCGGCGCGGCACGTGCAGCGACTCCGGCAGGCCGACGAGATAGCCGAAGCCGGGCGCAAATCCGCAGAAGGCAACGCTGAGCTCCGAATCGGTGTGCGCGTCGACGATGGCTGCGGTGGACAGCCCGGTCAACTCGGCGACGTCGGTCAGGTCGGCGCCGTCGTACGTCACCGAGATCTCGACCACCGCACCGATCCCGGGTTCGTACGCCGCCAGTTCGCGGGACCGGAGCTGCTCGGTGATCCGGTCGATGTCCGCGTCCGGGGCGAGCCGCAGCAACAGGGTCCGAGCGGCCGGGACGACCTCCTCGACGCCGCGCACCGGCTCGTGCCGCAGGCTGGCCCGCAGCGACATGACGGCGGCGACATCGGCGAACTCGACGAGCAGCGCCTCCTCGCCGTACGCCAACACCCCGCGAGCGGCCGTTCCGTACCGGTCAATCCCCATGATCATCGGCCTGGGGGGTGCAAAAAGGCTGGACGTCGACACCCGCTGCACGCAGCGCCGAGCGGACGCGTCGCGCGACGGTCACCGCCCCCGGTGTGTCCCCGTGGACGCACAGGGACCTGGGCTTGACATCGACGATTGACCCATCTATTGCAACGATTTGACCGCTGACGGACATCCGCACGGACCGCGCCGCGATGTGCTCGGGATCGACCAGAACGGCGCCCGGCTCGCGCCGGGACAGCAACTCGCCCTCGGGCGTGTAGGCCCGGTCGGCAAAGGCCTCCGGTACGGCGGTCAGCCCCGCCTCGGCCGCCAGCCGCAGCCAGGCCGAGCCGGGGAGTCCGAGCACCGGCAGCGAGGCGTCGTGCCGGCGTACCGCTTCGACAACGGCCGCCGCCTGCGCCTCGTGGGTGCCGATGGCGTTGTAGAGGGCGCCGTGCGGCTTGAGGTAGCGCACCCGGTCCCCTGCTGCCCGGGCGAAGGCATCCAACGCGCCCAACTGGTAGAGCACGTCATCGGTCAGTTCCGCCGGCTCGACGTCGACGAAACGCCGCCCGAAGCCGTGCAGGTCGCGGTAGCCGACCTGCGCGCCGATCACCACGCCGCGCTCGGCGGCAGCGGCGCATACGCGGCGCATGATCGACGGGTCGCCGGCGTGGAAGCCGCACGCGACGTTGGCGCTGGTGATCACCTCCAGCAGGCCCTCGTCGTCGCCCAGCGGCCAGATCCCGAAACCCTCGCCGAGATCGGCGTTCAGGTCGATCACCGGTTCGCCCACCCCTCGATCTTGCCTCCCAAGTGCGTGATACGGCGGCCCCGGCGGCGGAGGGGAGTCCGCCAGCCGGGGCCGTTGAGTTTGTCAGTCGTCGGCTAGCTAGTGGCGCCCTTCAGAGCGTCACCGAGCGCGGTGGCCTCGTCCGGTGTCATCTCGACGACAAGTCGACCGCCGCCTTCCAACGGGACCCGCATGACGATGCCGCGTCCCTCCTTGGTGACCTCCAGCGGACCCTCACCTGTCCGCGGCTTCATGGCCGCCATGCGTTCCTCCTCAGTCAGGCCGTGAGGTACTCCGGCCAGTGCACGATGTTCTAGCTAGCGGAACGCCTGCCTCCGAATGAGAGGCCGACGCGATGTTGCTTCATTGTCTCGCATTGAAGCGCCGAGGAGAAACTGTGGCCTCGCCGTGGCTGTCGCGGCAGCGCAGCGGCTAGCGTCCTGCAGGCCAGCAGAGGAGGCCGATCGCTTTGGAAACGTCGTCCGGTTCAGTCCTGTACACCCGAGAGGGTGCGGTCGCGACGGTCACGCTGAACCGTCCCGAGTCGATGAATTCCCTCGACACCGAGGCGAAGGAGGGTCTGCTCGGCGCGTTACGGGCGGCGGCCGCGGATCCCGACGTGCGTGCGGTCGTCCTCACCGGGAACGGTCGCGGCTTCTGTGTCGGCCAGGACCTCAAGGAGCACGTCGAGCTGATCCGCGCCGACGACCCCGCTCCGCTGCGCACCGTCTCCGAGCACTACAACCCGATCGTGCTGACGATCGCGGGGATGCCGAAGCCGGTCATCGCCGCGGTCAACGGGATGGCCGCCGGCGCCGGCGCGTCGTTCGCCTTTGCCGCGGACTTCCGGATCGCCGGTGCCGGCGCGAAGTTCCTGATGGCCTTTGCAAAGATCGGGTTGTCAGTGGACAGCGGAGCGACGTGGACGCTGCCCCGGCTGATCGGGCATGCCAAGGCCGTGATGCTGATGCTGCTGGCCCAGCCGGTCGACGCCGCCGCCGCCCTGGAACTCGGCCTGGTCAACGAGGTCGTCCCCGACGAGGAGCTGCAGTCCCGCGCCGCCGCGTTAGCGGCGGCACTGGCGGCCGGACCCACGCTTGCCTACGCCGCGATCAAGGCCGCGCTTGCGTTCTCGGCGAGCCATGACCTCGCGGCGTCGCTGGCCAACGAAGGCCAGCACATGGCCAGCACCGGTCAGAGCGAGGATCACAAGGCCGCCGTACAGGCGTTCGTGGACAAGTCCCCGCCCACCTTCCACGGCCGCTAGGGCCCAGGGGTGCCCGCAAGCTACGGCAAGGTCACGGCGCCGGCCCGCCAGCAGGTGGCGACGTGGTCGTCGACCATGCCGGTCGCCTGCATGAGGGCGTACGCCGTCGTCGGGCCGACGAACCGGAAGCCGCGTCGCTTCAGTTCCTTGGCCATGGCAATCGACTCCGGGCTGGTCGTCGGCACGTCGGCGAGGAACGGCGGTGGCCGACGCGGTTGGTCCGGAGCGAACGACCACAGGAACCTGTCGAGCCCCTCCGGCATCGCCAGCGCCGTCCGTGCATTGGCGATGGTGGCCTCGATCTTCGCCCTATTACGCACAATGCCCGAGTCGGCCAAGAGACGGCGGACGTCGGTGTCGTCGTAGGCCGCAACGGTGGCGAGGTGAAACCCGGCAAAGGCCGCCCGGAAGTTCTGCCGCTTGCGCAGGATCGTGATCCACGACAGTCCGGACTGGAACGCCTCCAGCGACAGCCGCTCGAACAGCGCGTCGTCCCCGTGCAGCGGCACGCCCCACTCGTCGTCGTGGTAGGCCACATATTCCGGGGAGCTGCCCGCCCACGCGCACCGCTCCATGACGACCGTTCCTACACCCGGGTCCCGCTAGGGTCGACAGCCATGCTCGTGCTCCTCACCGGCGGTGCCGGCTTCATCGGCTCGCACGTCGCCGAGGAGCTGCTCGCGGCCGGGCACGAGGTCCGTGTGCTCGATGCGCTGCTCCCCGCCGTACACCCCCACTATCCGACCGGACGGCCCGACCTCCCCGCAGACATCGAATTGATTGTCGGGGACATACGAGACCCGGCCACAGTTGACAATGCAGTGTCCGGAACGGACGCCATCTGTCACCAGGCGGCGATGGTCGGCCTCGGCCTGGACGCGCAGGACATGCCCGACTACGCCGGGATCAACGACCTCGGGACAGCCGTGCTGCTGGCCGCGATGGATCGGGCCGATATCGGGCGACTTGTCCTGGCCAGCTCGATGGTGATCTACGGCGAGGGTCGCTACAGCTGCCCGGACCACGACGTCGTGCGGCCGGTGCCGCGAACGCCGGAGGACCTCGACGCCGGGCGGTTCGAGCCGCGCTGCCCGGTGTGCGGCGCCGCGCTGACATCCGGGGCGGTTCCGGAGCAGGCGCCGGCTGACCCGCGCAACACCTATGCCGCCACGAAGCTCGCGCAGGAACACCTGGCGGCGGCGTGGGCGCGGACCACCGGCGGGACGGCCGCAGCGCTGCGCTACCACAACGTCTACGGGCCGCGGATGCCCAAGGACACGCCGTACGCCGGGGTTGCCTCGATCTTCCGCTCGGCACTCGAGGCCAACCGTGCGCCCCAGGTGTTCGAAGACGGTGGGCAGCGGCGGGACTTCGTGCACGTGCGTGACGTCGCCGCGGCTAACCTCGCAGCGCTCCTGCATGAGCTTCCCAGCGGGGAGCTGCGGTCGTACAACATCGCCTCCGGCACGCCGCACACGGTCGGGGAGATGGCGGCTGGGCTGGCCGAGGCGTTCGGCGGGCCGCCGCCGGTCGTCACCGGCGAGTATCGCCTCGGCGACGTTCGACACATCGTCGCGAGCCCCGACCGAGCCCGCGAGGAACTCGGTTTCACCGCCCGGGTCGGCTTCGCCGAGGGGATACGGGAGTTCGCGACGGCTCCGCTGCGCGGCTGAGCGCTGCACCGTCCCGTCCGTGACAGCGCGCAACGTCCGTACAGCTGAGCGCCATACCAGCCAGATCTACGGACGTAGGGCGTCCTCACGAGCGGCAGCGGCGACCGGGAGCCGGAGCTCGAAGCGGCAGCCCGGACCCTCGTTGCGCACCGCGATCGAGCCCTGGTGGGCCTCGACGAACCCGCGAGCAATTGCCAGCCCTAAGCCGCCCCCGGCAGTGCCGTCGGCGGCCGGCGTCCGCGCTGACTCGCCGCGGAAGGCGACGTCGAAGACCCGATCCAGGTCATCGTCGGGGATACCGCCGCACGCGTCGCAGACGCTCAGCCAGACGTGCTCGCCGTCCTCGCCGCCGTGCACGGTCACCGGCTCACCCGGCGGGCTGTGCCGGATCGCGTTCACCAGCAGGTTGCGGACCACGCGGTTCAGCTCGGGCTCGCTGCCCAGTACGACGGGCAATGCGGTGGGGTCAGCAACCAGTTCGACGCCCTTGGCCGCGGCGATCGGGGACGCAGCGGAGACCGCGTCGGAGACGATGTCACGCAGGGACACCTGCTCCAGCGTCAACCGAAGGGCGCCGGCGTTGATCCGGGACAGCTGGAACAGGTCCTCGACGAGCCTGGTCATCCGGTCGGTTTCCTGTCGCATCCGCCGGTGGTACTCCCGCACCGTGGCCGGGTCGCTGACCACGCTGTCCTCGAGCGCCTCGGTCATCGCCCGCATGCCGGCCAGCGGGGTGCGCAGGTCATGGCTGATCCAGGCGATCAGCTCGAGCCGGGAGGCCTCCATCTTGCGTTCCCGTTCGCGCATTTCCGCGGCCCACATGCTGTCCGCGGCCAGTCGGCGACCGAGCCACAACGCGCAGGCCAGGCTGATCGCGCCCGCTACGAGGACGAGGACCGCCAGCCGCCGGGCGTCGACGGTCGAGATGACCATCGCGCGATTCGCCACCAGGAGGCTGAGGATCATTGTCGACACCGCTACCGCGACGACCGCCGAGAGGCTGGCGGCGATCGACCGACCTCGTAGCCGCGCCAAGACGAGCAGCCCGACGCCGGCCACCGCGACACCGCACACCAGCGCGATGGCGCCGGTCAGCAGGACGTAGGAGATCACGAGGCCGCCGGTTCGTAGCGATAACCGAGGCCCCAGACCGTGACGATGCGTTCGGGGGCGGCCGGGTCGCGCTCGATCTTCTCCCGCAACCGGCGCACATGCACGGTCACCGTGGCGCTGTCGCCGAACGTCCAGCCCCAGACCTGTTCGAGCAGCTGGGTCCGGTCGTAGGCCTGCCGCGGATGGCGCATGAAAAATGCCAGCAGTTCGAACTCCCGGGTCGTCAGCGACAGCACCTCGCCCGCGCGGGTCGCGTGCCGGGCCGCCAGGTCGACCGCGAGCTCACCGTCGGTGAGGACTTCTCGCACCTCCGGCCCAGCCGAGCGGCGCAGAATCGACTGCACCCGCAGGACCAGCTCCCGCGGGCTGAACGGCTTGGTCAGGTAGTCGTCGGCGCCCTGCTCCAATCCGAGCACCCGCTCGGACTCCTCCCCCAGCGCGGTCAGCATGATGACCGGCACGTCGCGGGACTCGCGCAACGCCCCGCACACCTCCAGGCCGCTCATGCCAGGCAGCATCAGGTCGAGAACGACGAGGTCGGGCAGCCAGCGGGCCGCGATCTCCAGGGCGGTGTTGCCGTCCGCGGCCACCTGGACGCTCATCCCAGCCTTGTCGAAGTACCGTCGTACGACGTCGCTCACCGTCGGGTCGTCGTCGACGACCAGGATGCGCGGCCCGGTCACCAGGACGTCCTGACCAGCACCTGTACGGCGACAGCGGTGCCGGCCTGTGCGATCAGCCACCGGGTGCGCTGCCGCCTGCCGAGCAGCGCCGTCGCGAGCAGCAGCCAGCCGAAGAACGGCAGGTAGATGCGTTCCACTTCACCCTTGCTGAGCAGGGACAGGTCGGCGATGAGGATGCCGGCCAGTGCGGCGAGCGGAAGGACCGCAACCGCCGTACGCCGACCGGCTCGGGTCACGACCTGCCCGAGCCCGGCCACCCCGGCCGGACCGATCGCGATGGCAACGGCAGCGAGATTGGAGATCACGAAGAACGCCGCCGGCCGGCTCTGGGCGGCCACGCCGCTGTTGACCCGTTCCATCGTTGCGAGCAGCCCCGACAGCCACCAGAAGCCGGCCAGGGCGAACGCGGCGACGACGACGAGCACTCCGCCGGTCGCGACCGCGAGCAGCCGCCAGCGCCGCCGTACCACGACCACCGCGACCGCCAGCGGCCCGAGCAGAACCAGTCCGTAGGAGAAGAACAGCGTCAGCCCCAACAGCAACCCACCGATCACGGCCAACTGCTGGTTGTCCGCGCGGACGGCCACGGCGAGCGCGGCGACACCCCACGCGCTCACGCCGAGGAACAGCGCATCCGCTGACGTCGCGAGCCAGACCGCCGCGGGAACGAGGACGAGGAACGGGGCGGCAGCGCGGGCGGCGTCCTCCCCGGCGACCGAGCGCGCCGTGACGAGGACAGCCGGGACTGCGCTCGCGCCGACGGCGATGCACAGCGCCGCGGCCCAACCGGAGCCGCCGAGCCCCAGCGAGTCGAGGATCACGAACGTCATCAGGGTGCCCGGCGGATGGCCGCCCACGTGCGTGCTCCATGCCGCGGCCGAGTCGACCGGAACCTTGGCGACGTAGTCCGACAGCAGCTGTGCCACAGAGCCGGCTCGGGCCACGTCGTCGAGGTAGTCGTGGGTGCTCTCCAGTCCCCGGGTCAGCCCGCTGGCCCCGTCCACCACGGCCAGCGCGACGGCCCACGCCGCTGCTGCCACACCGGCCACGGGCAGCAGCCGTCGCCACGGCAGCCCGTCGGCCACCCGAGCGGCGAAGATGACCAGCACACCGCCGACAGCAAGCGGCGCCACGATTCCGGGCTCGAGGCGAGGGTTCCACGAACCGGCAAGCAACGGACCACCCAGATAGAGCCGGACGTCGTTGGCGCGCAACACCAGACCTGCGGCCACTGAGCCGGCGACGACGAGCGCCGCGATGACGACGGCGACGGCCGCGCCTCGTTGCCGCTGGTCGGATGCCGTGATCACAGCCGCACTCTATGGGGCGTTCACCGCCGGGTCCGGGATCGTTCGGCGTCCGTAAGCTGGTATCCGCACACTGATAGTCACCGGTACGTAATCTTTGGTCCATGCCGGACGTCGTACTGCCCTGTCTGGACGAGGCGGCGGCGTTACCGTGGGTGTTGTCCCGGCTGCCGGACGGTTACACCGCCATCGTGGCAGACAACGGCAGCACCGACGGCTCGGCGCAGATCGCCCGGGAATGCGGCGCCAGGGTCGTCGATGTCCCGCAACGCGGTTTCGGCGCGGCGGCACACGCCGGCCTGCTGGCAGCTACCGATGACGTCGTCTGCTTCATGGACGCAGACGCCTCGCTGGATCCCCGGCAGCTCCCGCGCGTTGCCGACCCGGTCCGCGCCGGACAGGCCGACCTCGTGCTCGGTCGCCGGCGCCCGGTCAGCCGGGCCGCCTGGCCCTGGCACGCCAGGGCGGCCAACGTCGTGCTCGCCTATCGGCTGCGTCGTCGTACCCACCTCGCGCTGTACGACCTCGGTCCGATGCGAGCTGCGCGGCGCGCAGACCTGATCGCGCTGAACCTCACCGATCGCAGGTTCGGCTACCCGCTGGAGATGGTCACCCGTGCGGCGGTCGAGAGTTGGCGGGTCATCGAGGCCGATGTCGACTACCTGCCGCGTGCCGCCGGAACGGTGTCCAAGGTGACCGGCACCGTCGCCGGAACGCTCCGCGCGATGCGCGACATGTCCCGGGTGCTGGCGCGGTGACCCTGACCCCGCCCGCCGCCGACCACTGCGCTCCTGTTGTGTGCTCGCGATCGACAGCGGGCTCGATGCCCCCGCCCGCCGCCGACCACTGCGCTCCTGTTGTGTGCTCGCGATCGACAGCGGGCTCGATGCCCCCGCCCGCCGCCGGTCAGATCATCGTCATCGCCAAGGCTCCCGTTCCGGGGCGGGTGAAGACCCGGCTGTGCCCGCCGTGCACGCCGGAACAGGCCGCGCTGCTCGCGGCCGCCGCCCTGGCGGACACCCTCGTCGCCGTCCGTGCCACCCCCGTCGCGCGCCGCGTCGTCGCCCTTGACGGCGACCCCCGGTTGGTGGACCTGCGAGGTATGGACGTCATCAGGCAGCGCGGTGACAGCCTGGGTGAGCGTCTCGCGCGCGCTTTCGCCGACGCCGCCCGGGGTTCCGGCGCAGGACTGCCGACGTTGCTGGTGGGGATGGACACCCCGCAGCTGACACCAGAGCTCCTGAGTCAGGCATTCGACCTCCTTTCCGGTGCCGACGGAGCGCTCGGAGTCGCCCCTGACGGAGGCTGGTGGGCGCTCGCATTGACCGATCCGGAGTACGCCGCCGTACTGGCCGATGTGCCCATGTCCTTGGCCGATACCGGTGCCCGGACCGAGCGAGCGCTGACCGGACAGGGAATCCGATTAGGGCTGTTGCCCGAATTAACTGATGTGGACACATTCGACAACGCCGTGCAGGTAGCGGCTCAAGCGCCCGATTCGCTGTTCGCCCGTGAGTTGGCGGCCGTCATGAGTGCAGAGTCCTCGTGACCGCCGACACCGCCCTGGAGCTGTACGCCGAGGGCCTGACCGACGCGATCGACCCGGACGAATTCAGCGACGCCCCCTGGTTCCTGCGCTACGAGGACGGGGACCAGGTCCCCCTGCAACTGAGCCACTGGTGTTCCGACGAGATACCCGGTGACACCGGGTTGGTACGCCGCTGCAGCGGACCGACTCTGGACGTGGGCTGCGGGCCCGGCCGGCTTGCGGCGGCGGTCGCCCAGCTGGGTCTTCCCGTGCTCGGGCTGGACATCTCCCCGGCCGCCGTGCGCATCGCCCGCAACCGCGGCGCTCTCGTGGTGCAGCGGTCGGTGTTCGACCCGCTGCCCGGTGAGGGTGGCTGGCAGCACGTACTGCTCGCCGACGGAAACATCGGGATCGGGGGGAATCCGGCTCGACTGCTGCGCCGCTGCGGCGCGCTCCTCGACGTCGGGGGAACCGTGTTGACCGAGGTCGACCCGCCCGGTACGCCGACCCGCTCGTGCGTGGTTCGAATCGAGTCGGCGACCGGCCGCAGCAGTGACACGTTCCCCTGGGCGCATCTGGGGGCCGACAGCGTCGAGCAGGTCGCAGCCGCGGCCGAACTTGCCGTCGCCGAACTGTGGACGGAGGCGGACCGTTGGTTCGCAAGCCTGCGCAGCCCGTAGCAGGACCCGCGGGGCTGCTGAACCGCCCCCTTCCGGAGCCGCCGGAGGGCCTCCGGAAGGGACCGCTGCGCGAGGAGGCCTGGCGCAGTCCGCTCCGCTCGGAGCGCACGGCCGCCCTACTTGGCATGTGGGTCGGCATCGCCTTCGCCGTCTGCTTCGTCACCGGCCTGACCAGCCACCTGATCCAGAACCCGCCGGGCTGGTTCGGGTGGCCGTCCCGGCCGGTGAACCTGTATCGCTTCACCCAGGGCCTGCACGTGACCTCGGGATTCGCGGCGATCCCGCTGCTGCTGGCGAAGCTCTGGACGGTGTACCCGAAGCTGTTCGAATGGCCGCCGGCGCGCAGCGTCCTGCACGCAATCGGTCGGCTGTCGCTGCTGGTACTGGTGGGCGCCACCATCTTCCAGCTCGTCACCGGGGTGCTGAACCTCGCCCGCTGGTACACCCCCATGCCGTTCTTCTTCACCACGACCCACTACTGGACGGCCTGGATCGCCATCGGCGCGATCCTGGTGCACGTCGGGAGCAAGCTCGCCATCATCCGCGTCGGGCTGTCGGGCTCGGCTGCCGAGCCGGTCACCGAGCCCGACGAGGGGGCGGGACAGCACGAGGCGCCGGCCGCCGACGTCAAGCCGCCGGCGGGGGTGCCAGCCGGGGCGCTGTCGCGGCGGGGATTCCTCACCACCGTCGCAGCGACGTCGGGGGTCGTGGCGCTGACCACCGCGGGTCAGACCGTTCCGTTCCTGTCGGCGATCACCGTCTTCGGGCAGCGCGATCCCGACCTCGGACCACAGGGTCTGCCGGTCAACAAGAGCGCCGAATCGGCCGGGGTGCTCGAAACGGCGGTGGACCCGACGTACCGGCTCCAGCTCTTCGGGCCGCGACCCCAGCAGCTGTCCCTGGCGGTCCTGCTCAGCCTGCCCCAGCAGACCGTGACGCTGCCCATCACCTGCGTCGAGGGATGGAGCGCGACGGCGGAATGGAGCGGCGTCCGGATGGCCGACCTCCTGGACATGATGGGCCTGTCCGAGGACGCCGAGGTCACCGTCGAGTCGCTGCAGGAGAGCGGCCTGTACCGGCAAGCCGTACTGTCGCCGCCGCACAGCCGCGACCCGTTGACCCTGCTGGCACTGCGGCTCAACGGCGAGGACCTGCACATCGACCACGGCTATCCGGCCCGGCTGATCGCCCCGAACCGCCCCGGTGTGCTGCAGACGAAGTGGGTGTCGGCGGTGCGTGAGCTATGACGACAGGGCGAACTGCGGCTACCGGCCTGACGCTGTCCGGAGCCCCGGAACCGGCGCCATCGCCGTACCGGTGGGCGTGGTACCTGCCCGGTCTGGTCGCGGTCGGGTGGGGTGTCTACGGCCTGCTCCCGAGCGTGCAGCCGCTGCAATGGGGGCTGTTCGTGGTGCTGGGAATCGCCGCTCACGACCTGCTGCTGGCGCCGATCGCCGTGGGAGTGGGCTGGCTGCTGTCCCGGATCGTTCCGGCGGTCCTCCGGGCACCGTTGCAGGTCGGCCTGATAGGCACCGGAGTCGCCTTTGTGGCCAGCCTGGCCTACGTCCTGGGTCGGGGCACCAGCGAGGACGTGCCGTCGGCGGTGCCGTTCAATTACGCCGGCCGGGTGGGCATGGCGCTGGCGCTGCTGTGGGTGGCGATGGCCGGGTGGGCGGGGTTCCGCTGGGCAGCCGGCGCCAATGCCGATCAGCCGGAGTAGTCGCGGGCCCACCGGGCGAAGCGGCGCAGCGACTGCTGCAACCCCAACCTGGCAGCCGGGCGCACGACCGGCCATCCCCACCGGCCCAGCCGGCCGAGCGGCAGGTCCAGCTGCTCCGACCAGATCACCGTCGCGCCCCTGCCGCGCTCCCGCACGATGAACGTGCCGCTGCCGCGAACGAGTCGCCCGTAGTGCAGGACGTCGCACACGTGCGGTGGCTCCCACCGGGTGATCCGCATCCGGTCGACGAAGCGGACTCTGCCGATCCCGGTCGCGGCCTGCATCTCGTCGCCGACCCGGCAACCCTTCCCCAGCGTCGCCCGCACGGTAGTCCCGAGCATCCAGTCGCCCTGCCGGTCCCAGTCGGTCAACGCCGCCCAGACCCGCTCCGCCGGAGCGTCGACATCCACCGCGACCGTCAGTTCAGGCATCGGAGTGACGGCCCTTGTACGCCGGCGCATCCGGAGCGGAGTCGTGCTCCGGTGGATCAGGCGGCGGGTCGTCGGTACGCCGCAGCTCGGCGAGTTGACGGTCCCGGTCCTCGAGCGCCTCGGCGAGTTGCTCGAGCACCCAATCGACCTCGCGCATCCGGTAACCGCGGACCACCACCGACAGCCGCACCGCACGGACGTCCGCGCCGCCGACCGGACGGTCGTCGGGCAGCTCGACCGGCGTCGAGTCGGGTGGGGCCGGCGCCATCTCCTCGCCGCGACCAAAGGCGAACGACGCCAGCAGGAACAGCAGACCGGCGATGATCACCAAGCCGAAGAAGAACACCAGGAACGTACCCACGAACTGATCGTGCCACGCCCCCCACGCTCAGCTGAGCAGGTTCAGCGCATCGAATGCGCTGTCCACGTCACGGGTGACGGTCACCGCTTCCAGCGCGGCCGCGCGGACGAAGCCCTGCCCGACAAGTCCTGCCAGGACCATCCACAGTGGATCGAAGACGCCGGCGGGATCGAGCAGTACGACGGGCCTGTGGTGCATGTCCAGCGACCTCGTCGTCCAGACCTCGAACAGTTCCTCCAGCGTGCCCAAACCGCCGGGTAGTACCAAAAAGGCGTCAGCCCGACGGTCCATCTCGGCCTTGCGCTGCCGCATCGTGTCGACAACGACGAGTTCGTCGGCGTCGCGGTCGGCCACCTCGAGATCCACGAGCCACCGCGGGATCACCCCGGCCGTGTGCGCCCCGCCGTACCGGGCGGCCACGGCGACCGCTCCCATCATGGACACACATCCCCCGCCGCTGACCAGGCTGTGGCCCCGGCGGGCGAGCTCCCGGCCGACCGTCGTGGCGAGTTCCAGGTGAGCGTGGTCGATGCTCGTCGAGGACGCGCAGAAGACGCAGATGGCGCTCAGTTGCCCACCTCGCTGCGCTCGGTGCGCCGCGAGCGCGGCGCACTGTGCTCATTGGTTCGCTCGCTTGGCTCGCTCACGTGTCAGGGCAGGTCGGGGTTGGCGGCGACCGATTCCTGCCTCGCCGTACCCGATGTCCGCTCGTCGCGTTCGGCTGCGGAGGCGACCACGGCGGACACGGCCTCCTCGATGTCGTCGGTGACGGTGATGAGCGCGAGATCCTTTTCGGCCACCTTGCCCTCGGCGAGCAGGGTGTCGCTGATCCAGGTGATCAGGCCGGCCCAGTAGCGGGCGCCGAGCAGGATGACCGGAAAGCGGGTCACCTTCCCGGTCTGCACGAGGGTCAGCGACTCGAAGAGCTCGTCCAGCGTGCCGAATCCGCCTGGCAGGATGATGAACGCCTGGGCGTACTTGACGAACATCGTCTTGCGGGCGAAGAAGTAGCGGAAGTTGATCCCGACATCGACCCACTGGTTCAGGCTCTGCTCGAACGGCAGCTCGATGCCCAACCCTACGGACAGGCCACCGGCCTCCTGGGCGCCACGGTTCGCCGCCTCCATGACGCCGGGGCCGCCGCCGGTGATGACCGCGAAACCGGCCTCTGCCAGCCGTCCGCCGAGCACCCGGCCGGTCGCGTAGTCGGGATGGTCGGTCGGCGTCCGGGCGCTGCCGAAGACACTCACCGCGCGGGGCAGTTCGCTCAGCTGGCCGAACCCCTCGACGAACTCCGACTGGATCCGCAGCACCCGCCAGGGGTCGGTGTGCACCCAGTCGGACGGTCCCCGGCTGTCCAGCAGCCGCTGGTCGGTCGTTCCCGGCTGCACCTGCTCACGCCGCAGGAGCACCGGCCCGCGATGCTTCTCCGGCGTACCGGCGGCCCGCTCGGGATCCACGCTCACCACCCGAACCTAGCCCGCGGTTCAGGACAGGTAGTAGGAGAGCACGCGCTCACAGCGCACGATGTCGCCGATCCTGACGTGCTCCTCGCGGGTGTGCGCCTGGTTCGGGTCGCCGGGGCCGTAGTTCACCGCCGGGATCCCGAACGCGGCGAACCGCGAGACGTCGGTCCAGCCGTACTTCGCCACCGGGGTCAGACCGACGGCTTCGACGAACGCCGCGGCGGCCGGCTCCTGTAGCCCTGGCAGCGCCCCCGGTGCCGAGTCCGTGACCACCACGTCGTACCCGCTCAACACTTCGCGCAGATGCCCGGCGGCGTCGTCCACCGTGCGGTCCGGTGCGAAACGAAAGTTCACCTCGATCGAACACTCGTCGGGAACCACGTTGCCCGCGACGCCTCCGCTGATGCCCACGGCGTTGAGGCCCTCGCGATACCCGCAGCCGTCGATGTCGACGCTGCGCGGCTCGTACGCCGACAACCGCCGCAGTACGGCGCCCGCCCCGTGGATCGCGTTGTCCCCGAGCCACGATCTGGCGCTGTGCGCCCTCCGCCCGCGGGTACTCACGGTGGCGCGCAACGTGCCCTGGCAGCCCGCCTCCACCTGCCCGCTGGTGGGCTCCATCATGATCGCCAGATCGGCGTACAGCCAGTGCCGCAGGTTACGGGCGACCCGGCCGAGCCCGCTGCGTGAGGACTCCACCTCTTCGTTGTCGTAGAAGATCCAGGTGAGGTCGTACGCCGGATCGCGCAAGGTCGCCGCGAGCCGCAGCATCACCGCATCGCCGGACTTCATGTCGGAGGCGCCGCAGCCGTAGAGCCGGTCACCGTCCACAGTGGACGGCACGTTGTCCGCGATGGGGACGGTGTCGAGGTGCCCGGCCAGCAGCACCCGCTTGTCGCGGCCGAGCGCCGTACGGGCCAGGACGGCGTCTCCGTCGCGCGCGACCTCCAGGTGGCCGAGGTCGCGCAACGCGGCCGCGATCAGATCGGCCAACGTCTCCTCGTCGCCGGACACCGACGGGACGTCGATCAACGCGGCGGTGAGGGCGGGGCCGTCTGCAGTCAGGTCCAGCGCTCTCACGGAGGAGGAGCCTACTGACGCCGGTACGGTGGCCGGGTGGGTGCGACGACAGCTGATGGCGGGTACGGCGCCGGGATCGCCACGGTGACCATGGACGGAACTGTGCTCGACGCCTGGTACCCGTCCCCGAGACTGGGTGTCCGGGACGGAGCCAAGCCCGGTACGGCGCAGCTCGGTGAGCTGGAGCTGACCGGGGAGACCTCCCCCGACCTGGGCGGGCTCGTGGAAAGCGACGAGGCAAGGGCGGTGGAGATCATCGCGATCCGGACCGTACTCCCCGACTTGTCGAAGCCACCCCGGGACGCCTACGACGTCTACCTGCGGCTGCACCTGCTCTCCCACCGGCTGATCGCACCACACGGCTGCTCGACGGAGGGGGTGTTCGGGCTGCTGACGAACGTCGTCTGGACCAACCACGGGCCGTGCGCCGTGGCGGGGTTCGAGCAGACCCGGGTCCGGCTGCGTGCGACGAAAGGGCCGGTCACCGTCCTCGGGATCGACAAGTTCCCGCGGATGACCGACTACGTCGTGCCGACCGGGGTCCGGATCGCCGACGCTGATCGGGTCCGGCTCGGCGCACATCTCGCCGAGGGCACGACGGTCATGCACGAGGGGTTCGTGAACTTCAACGCCGGCACGCTCGGCGCGTCGATGGTCGAGGGCCGGATCAGCGCCGGCGTCGTCGTGGGGGACGGCTCGGACGTCGGGGGCGGTGCCTCGATCATGGGGACGCTGTCCGGCGGCGGCAGCCAGGTGATCCGGATCGGAAAGGGCTGCCTGGTGGGCGCCAACGCCGGCATCGGAATCTCACTCGGCGACGAGTGCGTCGTCGAGGCGGGCTGCTACATCACCGCCGGCTCGAAGTTGACGCTGCCGGACGGTGACGTGGTCAAAGCGGCCGAGCTGTCCGGCCGCGACGGGCTGTTGTTCCGGCGGAACAGCCTGACCGGCGGGCTGGAGGCGCTGCCCCGCTCCGGGAACTGGAGCGGCCTGAACACCGACCTGCACACGAACTGACTCACCTGCAAAGCATCCTTGACTCTGTCCCAGGGGCAGGCCGCAGCGTTGGACGGGCCGGGCGAAAAAGCGCCCGACACGGAGGTGAGCCAGGTGACCCACGACCCGTTGCTGAGCATCGGCGTATTCGCTCGCCGGTCGCGGCTGTCGCCCAAGGCGCTGCGACTGTACGACCGGCTGGGCATGTTGCCGCCCGCTCGCGTCGACCAGGCCAGTGGCTACCGCTGGTATCGGGAGAGCCAGTTGGCCTTGGCGCGGCTGGTGGCGATGATGCGGCGCCTGGACATGTCCCTGCCGCAGGTGTCGGCCGTGGTGTCGGCGCCGGCGGCTCGGCGGGCCGAGCTGGTCGGGTCGTTCTGGGACGGCGTCGAGCGCCGGATCGCCGGGCAGCGGGAACTCGCCGCGCACCTCCGGATCCGGTTGGCAGGAGAAGAAGGGAGCTACCCGATGTACGAGGTCAAGGAGCGAGAGGTGCCCGAGCAGCTGGTGCTGACCGAGCAGCGGCACGTCCAGGTGGAGGATCTGCCGGACTGGATCGAGGCGGCGATGAAGCGACTGTTGGCGTCGGCGCAGGGGTACGGGGGACCGGCCGAGGCGCCGTTCGTGGTCTACCACGGTGAGGTCAACGAGGACAGCGACGGCCCCGTCGAGGTCTGTGTACCCATCCGGCCGGACCGGGAGCCGGTGGCGGAGTCGGCGATACGACGGGAGCCCGCGCACCGGGAGGCCTACGTGCGGATCCCCAAGGCGCAGGTCGAGTTCCCGCAGATCCTGTCGGCGTACGACGCCGTGGCGCATTGGATTGCCAAGCAGGGTGGCGGCGCGGCCGGCTCTCCACGTGAGGTGTACTTCACCGACTTCGGCGCAGCCGGTCCGAATGACGAGGTATGCGACGTGGCCTGGCCCGTCAGCTGATCTTGCGGGTTATCGTCGGGTGGTGCCGCGGGGGATAGCAGTCGTGCTCACGGCCCTGCTTGCTGTGGCGGGCTGCGGATCCTCAGGCGAGGAGCCCGCGTGGTGCACCCTGCGCGGCACGACGTACACGTTCGAAGCCGAGCAGACCGCGAGCGCCGCCACCATCGCGGCGGTGGGCCGGGCATTGTCGGTGCCCGAGCGTGGCGTCACCATCGCGCTGGCCACCGCCCTGCAGGAATCCCGGCTGCGCAACCTGCCCTACGGCGACAGGGACAGCCAGGGCCTCTTCCAGCAGCGGCCGAGCCAGGGGTGGGGTACGCCGGAGCAGGTGACCGATCCCCGGTATGCCGCGACGGCGTTCTACGAAGCCCTCCTCGAACTGCCCGACTGGGAGCAGCTGCGGCTGACCGATGCCGCTCAGGCAGTGCAGCGCAGCGCCTTCCCGGAGGCATACCAGCAGTGGGAGGACGAGGCGCAGGCACTCGCCACGGTGCTCGGCGGCCAGGTCGCGGGCCTGAGTTGCACGGCTCCGGGGGCCGCACCGGTGCTGCCCCGCGACCAGCGGTTGACGGCGCTGGTCGCGCTGGCTGAGGCCGACCTCTCGGCAGTACTGCTGACAACTACCGACTCGATCGTGCATTGGGCGGCGGGCGACCAGCCGTGGATCCTCCCCACCTGGCTCGTGGCGCACTCGGAGCTGCTCGGAGTGGCAGCCGTCGCTCACGACGGCCAGCGCTGGACACCGGACTCCGGCTGGACCACCGACCCGACGGTCCGCGCCGACGAGGTGCTGGGACTGCTCAGCTGATGTCAGCCGGTTCGCAACGACTACAGGCGGGTAGAGCAGCGCCATGACGGAGGCAACTCGCGTGCAGCTGCACGTCAACGGCCGGCTGCACGAGCTGGCACTGGACAACCGCACGACGCTGCTCGATGCCCTGCGCGAGCACCTGGGCCTGACCGGGTCGAAGAAGGGCTGCGACCACGGGCAGTGCGGTGCCTGCACGGTGCTCGTCGACGGTCGCCGGATCAACTCCTGCCTCGCGCTGGCCGTCACGCTCGACGGCGTCGAGATCCGGACCATCGAGGGGCTGTCGGATGACGGAGCGCTGCACCCGGTGCAGCAGGCCTTCCTCGACCGCGACGGGTTCCAGTGCGGCTACTGCACGCCGGGGCAGATCTGCTCCGCCGTGGGCATGCTCGACGAGTTCGACCAAGGCTGGCCGAGTGCGGTGACCACGGGCGGGCAGCCGGCCGCGTTGGACGCCGGCGAGGTCCGGGAACGGATGAGCGGGAACCTGTGCCGGTGCGGCGCGTACATGAACATCGTGCCGGCCATCCTGGATGTCGCCGACGCGGCGGCCGGCCGGAGTTCCGCGTGAGGCCCTTTCAGTTCGTCCGCGCCGATGACGCGGCCACGGCGGTGCAGACCGTCACCGCCAATCCGAAGGCGAAGTTTCTGGCCGGCGGCACGAACCTCGTGGACCTGATGAAGCTCGGCGTGGAGCGACCCGACCTGCTCGTCGACCTGACGCGGCTGCCGTTCGACAGCGTCGATGTCGAGGCGGACGGCACGGTGCGGATCGGCACGAACGTCCGCAACAGCGACCTCGCCGCCCACCCGGCGGTGCGCAACGGGCTGCCGCTGCTGTCGCAGGCGCTCCTGGCCGGGGCGTCGGGTCAGCTGCGCAACATGGCGACGGTCGGCGGCAACCTGCTGCAGCGCACCCGCTGCGCGTACTTCCAGGACGTCACCAAGCCCTGCAACAAGCGCCAACCGGGCAGCGGATGTCCCGCCCGTCAGGGCGACCACCGCAACCTCGCCATCCTCGGGGCGTCGGAGGCCTGCATCGCCACCCACCCGTCGGACATGGCGGTGGCGCTGGCGGCGCTGGACGCCCGCGTCGCCGTCAGCGGCCCGGATGGCGACCGCGAGACCCCACTGGCCGAGCTGCATGCGTTGCCCGGTGAGCACCCCGAGCAGGAGACGACGCTGCGGCACGGCGAGCTGATCACGGGCATCGCCGTACCTCCACTGGCCTATGCGGAACGGTCGGCGTACCGGAAGGTGCGGGACCGAGCCTCCTACGCCTTTGCCGTGGCATCGGTCGCGGCGGCACTCGACGTCGAGGACGGGGTGGTCCGGGACGTCCGGCTGGCCTTTGGTGCGGTGGCGCCCAAGCCGTGGCGTGCCCACGCCGCGGAGGACGCGTTGCGGGGCCGGCCCGCAACAGCGGCAAGCTTCCGGGCTGCCGCCGAGGCCGAGCTGGCGGCAGCGGAACCGCTGCGGGACAACGCTTTCAAAGTTCCGCTGATCACGAAGGTTGTCGTCCGCACCCTCAGTGACCTGGCCGGAGAGACCTCATGAGTGTCATTACCCCGCCCGACTCAGTCCGCTGCGCTCCTGCTGTGTGCTCGTGGACGGAGTCGGGCTCATGACCCAGACCGACGTCCGGGCCGTCGGCTCGGGCCTCGGCCGGATCGAAGGACCGGCCAAGGTGACCGGCCAGGCGAAGTACGCCACCGAACAGGACGATGTCCAGGACGTGGCCTACGTCTGGCCGGTGCCGGCGACAATCGCCAAGGGCACGATCCGACGGATCGACGACGCGCCGATCCGAGCCATGGCGCAGGTGCTCGCCGTCCTCACGCCGGACAACGCGCCCCACCTGCAGCCCGCCGAAGACGGCGAACTCGCCGTGCTGCAGAGTCGCACCGTCTCCTATCGCGGCCAATTCGTCGCGGCCGTCGTCGCGCAGACGCTGGAGATCGCGCGGGAGGCAGCCGAGCGGCTCCAGGTCGAGTACGACGTCGAGCCCCACGACGTCGAGCTGACGCAGGACCACCCGACCTTGTACAAGCCCGACCAGGTCAATCCCAGCTTCCCGACCGACACCGAGCAGGGGGATGTCGACGAGGCCCTCGGCGCCGCCGCGAACCTCGTCGACCACACCTACACCACGCCGGCGCTGCACAACAATCCGATGGAGCCCCACGCCACCCTGGCGAGCTGGGACGGCGACGAACTGACGCTGTACGACTCCAACCAGGGCGCCTACTCCGCGCAGCAGACCCTCGCCAAGCTGTTCGGCCTGGATCCGGCCGTTGTGCACGTCGTGAGCCAGCACGTCGGCGGTGGCTTCGGCAGCAAGGGCACTCCCCGAGCCAACGCCGTACTCGCTGTGATGGCCGCGCGAATGGTGCGCCGACCGGTCAAGCTCGCCCTGCACCGGCACCACATGTTCGCCGTGGTCGGCTACCGCACCCCGACGATCCAGCGGATCCGGCTCGGCGCCGATGCCGAGGGGCGGTTGAGCGCCATCAGCCACGACGTCGTCGAGCAGACGTCTACGGTGATGGAGTTCGCCGAGCAGACCGCGCTGGCGACCCGCATCATGTACGCCGCCCCCCATCGGCGTACGACGCACCGCCTCGCCCGTCTGGACATGCCGACGCCCCGGTGGATGCGCGCTCCCGGCGAGTGTCCGGGGATGTATGCGCTGGAGTCCGCCATGGACGAGCTGGCGATCGAATGCGGCCTCGATCCGATCGAGCTGCGTATCCGCAACGAGCCGGAGCGGGATCCGGAATCCGGGAAACCGTGGAGCAGCCGAAGCCTGGTCGAGTGCCTCCGGGAGGGGGCCCAGCTGTTCGGCTGGGGCGACCGCGATCCGCGACCGGGGACCCGCAGCGATGGCGACTGGCTGGTCGGAACCGGGGTGGCCGCCTCGACGTACCCGGCCTACGCCTCGCCGTCCACGGCCACCGCTCGGGCAGCGGCCGACGGCAGGTTTGTCGTTCGCATCGCGGCGGCGGACATCGGGACCGGAGCCCGGACGGCGCTGACCCAGATCGCCGCCGACGCCCTGCGCGTGCCGACCGACTTCGTGCGGGTCGAGATCGGCGACAGCGCGTTCGGCCAGGCGAGCCTGGCCGGCGGCTCGATGGGCACGGCGTCCTGGGGTTGGGCAGTCACCAAGGCGTGCACCGAACTGCGCGAGAAGGTCGAGCGCAACGGTGAGGTACCTGTCGACGGCATCGAGGTCCAGGCTGAGACGAGCGCGGAGATCGAGGCGCGCTCCGGCTACAAATACCAGGGCTTCGGGGCGCAGTTCGCCGAGGCGCGGGTGAACATCGACACCGGAGAGGTGCGGGTACCCCGCCTGCTCGGCATGTTCGGCGTCGGCCGGATCATCAACCCGCGCACAGCCCGGTCACAGTTCATCGGCGGCATGACCATGGGGCTGTCGATGGCCTTGCACGAGGAGGGAGTGCTCGACCTCGCGTTCGGCGACTACGTCAACCACGATCTCGCCGAGTACCACATCGCCGCCTGCGCTGACGTCACCGACATCGAGGCGCACTGGCTGGACGAGCATGATGAGCGCGTGAATCCGATGGGCTCCAAGGGCATCGGCGAGATCGGGATCGTGGGAACGGCAGCAGCGGTCGCCAACGCCGTACACCATGCGACCGCTGTCCGGATCCGAGACCTGCCGATCCGCCTCGACAAGTTGCTGGGACGGCTGCCAGGCTGAACCTTTCGAGGAGGTTGTCATGGCTAAGTCGACCAGTGATGGCGCGATCGCCACCGAAATCCCGAGTCGTTTCCTGCCGGGAGTTCCGTACGCCGACCTGCCGGAGCCGCTACCGCTCAAGCGGGTGCTCGGCCCGAGCGTGCTGCTGCTGGCGGGGGCGATCGGTTCCGGTGAGTACGTCCTGTGGCCCTACATCACCTCCCAGGTCGGGCTGGCCCTGGTCTGGCTCGTCGTCATCGGCATCGGCACGCAGTACTTCCTCAACATGGAGATCGAGCGCTACACGCTGGCGACCGGTGAAACGGCGGTCACCGGCTTCACCCGGCTGTGGAAGCCGTGGGGAGGCCTGTTCATCGTCATGACGGTGGTGCCGTGGGCATGGCCGGGGTGGGCCACCGGAGGCACCACCACGCTCAGTTTCGTGTTCGGCTTCAGCGAGGAGGCGATCCCGTACATCACGATCGGCGTCCTGCTGCTGATCGGTGCGGTGCTGACCCTCGCCCCCGTCGTCTACCGGACGGTGGAGAAGATCCAATTCTTCCTCGTCGGGCTGATCGTGGTGTTCCTCCTGTACGCCGCAGTCGCCCTCCTGGGCGACGGGTGGGTGGACCTCGGACAGGGCTTCGTGCAGGTGCAGGAGATCCCGGACGCGGTCGCGGCGATCCCGGCCGCGACCCTGCTCGGCGCGATCGCGTTCGCCGGTGCCGGCGGGGCGCTGAACCTGGTGCAGTCCAACTGGGTGCGCGACAAGGGTCTGGGCATGGGTGCGCGGCTGCCGAAGGTGGTCTCGCCGTTCACCGGCGAGGAGTCCGCGGCAGCAGCCACCGGCTACTTCTTCCGCCGGGACACGGCGAACATGGCGCGCTGGCGGGGATGGTGGCGAGTCGCCGACCGCGAGCAGTTCTTCACGTTCTTCGTCATCGGCGCCTTTGCGCTGCTCGTCCTGATGACGCTCACGTTCGTGACCGTCGGGACCGGTGGCGAGGCGGAGAGCTTCGACTTCATCCAGCAGGAGGGCGAGGCCCTCAAGGACACCGGCGGTGCGTGGCTCGGGACCACGTTCTGGCTGATCGGCACGATCGTGCTGTACTCCACGAACATCGCCGTACTCGACATGGTCGGCCGGGTCACCGCAGACGTGCTGAAGACCGGCCCGCTGCGCGAGAGCCAGACCTGGACCGAGAGCAAGATCTACTTCGTCGTGGTCTGGGCGGAGATCGCCTTCGGCTCGATCATCCTGCTCGCCGGTGTCACCCAGCCGCTGGTCCTGCTGATCATCGCCTCGTCGCTGAACGGCATCGTGATGTTCGTTTACTCAGGGCTGCTCATCAAGCTGAACCGTTCCGTGCTACCGCGCGAGATCGGCCTCGGAGGCGGCCGGCTGGTCATGATCTGGTGGGCGGTGCTTTTCTACGGCAGCTTCTCGCTGTTCACCGTGTGGGACCAGGTCACCGGTTTGTTCGATTAGCCGGGCCACGGCTGCTGCCACTCGCTCGTCGGTCGCAGTGAGTGCGATCCGGACGTGTCGCGCCCCGCGCGGCCCGTAGAAGGAGCCCGGCGCGACCAGTATCCCCAGATCCGCGAGGGCTGCCACCGACGCCCAGCAGTCCTCGTCCCGGGTCATCCACAGGTACAGGCCGGCTTCAGAATGCTCGACCCGGAAGCCGGCAGCGGTCACCGCCGCGCGGAGCGCCGCGCGGCGGGCGGCGTACCGGTCCCGCTGCAGATCTGCGTGGGTGTCGTCGGCGAGAGCCGCCGCCATCGCAGCCTGTACGGGGGCCGGGACGATCATTCCGGCGTGCCGCCGCACCTCCAGCAGCCGGGCGATCAGCGCAGGGTCCCCAGCGACGAACCCGGCCCGGTAGCCGGCCATGTTGCTGCGCTTGGACAGCGAATGCACCGCCAGGACATTGTCGTGACGGCCACCGCTCACCGATTTGTGCAGAACCGAGACCGGCGTGCCCTCCCACCCCAGTTCCAGGTAGCACTCGTCGCTGGCAACCACCACGTCTCGTTCCCGCGCCCACGCCACGATCTTGCGCAGGTGCTCCGGCGGCAACACCCGACCGGTCGGATTGGCCGGCGAGTTGATCCACACCAGCCCGACCCGGCGCGGCCCGATCGCCGTCAGCGAGTCCGCCGCCCAACCCTCGGCGCCGGCCAGCCGGACCCCGACGTCGTACGTCGGATAGGCCAGCTCCGGGTACACCACCAGCTCCCCCGCGCCGAGGCCGAGCAGCCGTGGCAGGCCGCCGATGAACTCCTTGGAGCCGATGGTCGGCAGCACTGCATCCGGAGCCAGTCCGGTGACGCCGTGCCGACGGGCCAGCCAGCCGACCACCGCCGCGCGCAGCTCAGGGCTGCCGTGAGTCAGCGGGTACCCGGGGCTGTCGGATGCCGCAGCCAGCGCGGCCTGGATCACGGCAGGCACCGGGTCGACCGGCGTACCGATCGACAGGTCGACCAGGCCGTCCGGATGGGCCTGCGCCCGAGCGCGGTATTCGGTGAGGGTGTCCCAGGGATAGGTCGGGAGCCTGAGTGAGCCCGACTCCGTCCGGGAGCACACAGCAGGAGCGGACTGGACGGAGTCGGGCGGGATGCTCAGTGCTCGTTCACCTGCGGCGGCAACGCGGCGACGATCGGGTGGTCCTTGTCGATCTTGCCGGTCTTCGACGCACCACCGGGTGAGCCGAGATCCTCGAAGAAGTCCACGTTGACGTTGTAGTACTCCTTCCACTTCTCTGGCGTGTCGTCCTCGTAGTAGATCGCCTCGACCGGGCAGACCGGCTCGCAGGCGCCGCAGTCCACACACTCGTCGGGGTGGATGTAGAGCATCCGGTTGCCCGTGTAGATGCAGTCGACCGGGCATTCCTCGATGCACGCCTTGTCGAGCACGTCGACGCACGGCTCGGCGATGACGTACGTCATGGACAACCCCTCTGAGCGTTCACCTGCGGCCTGGTAGTCCTAGTATCGCGCCTGGTTGGGGCTGGCGACACTCAGGGGGGTGAGGGTGGCATTGACCGCCGATGACGTCGGCCACCGCGTCGTCGTACGACGTCGTGTCCATGCCGCTGACGACCGGGGGCGCTTCAGCGACGTCCTCGGGGAGTTGGTCGACTTCGGCGAGACGTCGCTGACGGTGCGCCGCCGCGACGGCGAACTCGTCGTCATCGACCATGCCCTCGTGGCCGCGGCCAAACCCGTCCCGCCAGCGGCGGTTCGCCGGTCCACCGACCGGGAGGTAGAACGGATCGCGGCGCTCGGGTGGCGCGGACTCGAGGAGCAATGGCT
>Ga0136620_10000056_pt1 | contig 41581 bp, 42 predicted proteins | sample AntDrymUQ4162106_2_FD_104806 | JGI IMG/M metagenome (GOLD analysis project Ga0136620, IMG submission 104806) | Polar desert sand microbial communities from Dry Valleys, Antarctica - metaG UQ416 (21.06) | ecosystem: Environmental > Terrestrial > Soil > Desert | place: Antarctica: Dry Valley... | reverse complement strand
CTCTCGGCTCGAGCGCGGGAGACCGCGCGTGTCACGGTGACTGCGCTGCACCTCCTCGGCGCGTTCCTGCGCTGCGTCGCCCGCCTGCTCGCAGACCTCATCGTGCTCGCCGCGGTGCTCGTGGTGGCCGCATGGCGGACCGCGGCCGCGGCGCGAGCGTCGCAACCGCGCGCCCTCGGGAAGCAGCGCCGGTCGACGCCGCCGGATGCGCGCGAGCTCCGCGACGCCAACGCGCCGCTCGCCCGGGACGCGAGCATCCGGACGTCGACGACCTCGACTCCGCGATCGCGACGCTAGCTTCCATCCGACGGGAGCTCGAAGATGGCCCGGTGGAGAAGCGCGACGCCGTTCGCCTGGTGGAGAAGCTGCAAGCCGGCTTTCCGCACCAGGCTCTCACCGAAGCACAGGCCGAGACCTACGCGCGGTATCTCCGCGACCTCGACACCACGGCGGCCGAAGCGCTGATCGAGGAGCTCATCGCCACCTCGGTCGAGTTCCCGCGCATCGCGGAGCTTCGCCGGCCGATCGTCGAAGCCGCGGCCGGGATTCCCGAGCCCGCCGAGGCGTATCGCTCGCTTTCGGAGCCGGGCGGGGACGTGCACGAGCTGGCCCGCGAGGTGCGCGACCTGATGGGCGGCGTCTGGGCGTTCAAGACCTCCGAGAACCCGAGCATCACCCGCGCTCAGTTCCTGAAGCTCTACGGGGAGAAGCGCGAGGAGCTGCTCCGGAGCGCCAACGTGACGCACTTCCGCACGGCCGCGTAGACGAGCGCCCGAGTGTGCGAGAGTGGCGCCGTGGAGCGCCCGTTCGACGTCGTCGTGCTCGGCGCCGGCCCGGCCGGCGAAGTGGCGGCCGGCCGGCTGGGGGAGCGCGGGCTTGCCGTCGCGCTCGTGGAGGATCACCTCGTCGGCGGCGAGTGCTCGTACTACGCCTGCATGCCCTCAAAGGCCCTCCTGCGCCCGGGCGAGCTGCTCGCCGAAACGAGGCGCGTGCCCGGCCTTCGCACGGACGAGCTCGATGTGCCGGCGGTGCTCGAGCGGCGCGACGAGGTCATCCACGACCTCGACGACTCGAGCCAGCTGCCGTGGCTCGAGGAGCGCGGCGTGGAGCTGGTGCGCGGGCACGGCCGACTCGACGGGGAGCGGCGGGTCGCCGTCGGGGACGATGTGCTCGTCGCCTCGAGAGCCGTGGTCGTCGCGACCGGGAGCGCCCCGGTCGTGCCCCAAATACCCGGCCTTGCCGAGGCAGGCCATTGGGGAAACCGCGAGGCAACGACTGCAAACGAGCCGCCGGCGAGCCTCGTCGTCCTCGGCGGTGGCGTCGTCGGAGTCGAGCTCGCGCAGGCGTGGACCTCGCTGGGGACGAAAGTCGTGCTGCTCGAGGGAGCGCCGAGGGTGATCGTGCGCGAGGAGCCGTTCGCGTCGGCCGAGGTTGCGGCGGCGCTGCGCGAGGCAGGCGTCGACGTGCGGACGAGGAGCCGCGCCGTCTCGGTCGCGCGGGACGGTGAGGGCGACGTCACGGTGACGATGGAGGACGGTTCCACGGCGAACGGGGCCGAGTTGCTCGTTGCGGTGGGGCGGAAGCCGAGCACGAGCGATCTGGGCCTCGAGACGATCGGGCTGGAGCCGGGCAAGCCGGTGGAGGTCGGGTCGAACCTGCGCTCGCCACGCCACGACTGGCTCTACGCGATCGGCGACGCGAACGGGCGCGCCCTGCTCACACACATGGGGAAGTACCAGGGCCGGCTCGCCGCAGATGCGATCCTCGGCAAGGAAGTGCGGATCGCCTCGGACGGTCCGCTCTCGCCGCGAGTGATCTTTACGGACCCGCAGGTCGCCGCCGTCGGGCACACGCTAGCCTCGGCCGAGTCCGCCGGGATGGTCGTCACTGCGGTCGACGTCGAGACCGGCTCGACGGCGGGGGCGAGCTTCGTCGGCCGCGGCGCGCCGGGAACCTCACGGCTCGTCGTCGACGACACACGTCGGCTGATCGTCGGCGCGACTTTCACCGGCGTGGAGGTGGCGGAGTGGCTGCACGCGGCCACGATCGCCGTCGTCGGCGAGGTCACGGTCGACACGCTCGCACACGCCGTCCCCTGCTTCCCGACGCGCAGCGAGGTCTGGCTGAAGCTGCTGGAGGCCTACGGCCTCTGACCTGCCGGCGCAAGCTGAGCATCCGCGGAAGCGGATGCTCAGCGCGCGAAGACCCGTGAAGGAGTCCGCTTCGCGGCCTCACTTGCCGACTGGATACCGGCCGGCCAACGGTCAGCGGAGGGTGTCGCGGGCGGAAGGCTCATGATTCGACCATGCCTGGCATCGACGATCTCCTCGCCCCGCTCTTCGATGGCGGCGAGCTCACGCGCGCGGTGCTGTCGAAGCCGCGCAGCCGCGAGTCGCCGGCGAAGGTGACGGTCGAGCCCGTCGAGCTGCGGGACGGGCTCGCCTACCGCTTCACCACGCAGCTCCCGGACCGCACGGACCACGAGAACCTGCCTCCAGCCGCGGCGCGCGAACGGCTCGGCGTCCTGCTCGCGGACTACTACGGCCAGGGGCTGCTCCAGAGCGCGGAGGCGGACTGGCAGGTGCTGGGCGAGAAGATCCTGCGCCGCGCACCGACCCGCCCCGTCGCGGCACGCGCGCACGACCGGCGCAAGCGCTACCTCCTCGAGGAGGGCACGCCCGTGCCCTTCCTGGTCGAGCTCGGCGTGATGACGCCCGAGGGCAAGGTCCGGAAGAGTCGCTACGACAAGTTCCGCCAGGTGAACCGCTTCCTCGAGCTCGTCGACGACGTCGTCACCGCACTGCCGCGAGGAGGCACGCTGCGGATCGTCGACTTCGGCTGCGGCAAGTCCTACCTCACCTTCGCGCTGCACCACCTGCTCACCGTCCTCCGCGGCCGCGAGGTCGAGCTGGTCGGGCTCGACCTGAAGGAGGACGTGATCGCGACCTGCTCGGCGCTCGGGGACCGGCTCGGCTCGAGCGGCCTGCGCTTCGAGCGCGGCGAGATCGCAGGCTTCGAGGCCGGGGGTCGGATCGACCTCGTCGTCAGCCTGCACGCCTGCGACACGGCCACGGATGAGGCGCTCGCGCAGGCGGTGCGCTGGGACGTGAGCGTCATCCTCGCGGCGCCCTGCTGTCAGAAGGAGGCCAACGGGCAGATCCGGAGCGACCTGCTCCAGCCGCTGCTGCGGCACGGGCTCGCGAGAGAGCGCTTCGCCGCTCTCGTCACCGACACGATGCGGGCGCAGTTGCTGGAGCTCGCGGGCTACCGAACGCAGCTCGTCGAGTTCGTCGACCTCGAGCACACGCCGAAGAACGTCCTGATCCGGGCGGTGCGAGGGGCGCCCGCCGGGCGCGAGGTGCGCCGGGCCTACGAGGAGCTGCGCGACTCGCTCGGGCTCGAGCCTTCGCTCGAGCGCCTGCTGCGGCTCAACGGCGGGTGAGCCGTCATCGGACGCCCGCTCCTACGCGATCGGCGACTCGAGCGCGTCCTCCACGGACTCGTGGACGGAGAGGTGCTGGTCGAGCCCGGAGATCAGGAGCGCGCGGTAGGTCTCGAGGCCGGGCGCCGCCAGCAGGAACGAGCGGCGGTTGGCAAGCTTGGTGCGGGCCTCGATCAGGACCCCGAGGGCCGTGGAGTCCACGAAGTCGACCTCCGCGAGATCGACGACGAGCCGCTCGGGCTGCTCGGCACACAGCTCGAGTAGCGCGCGACGCAGCTCGGCGGCGTTGTAGAGGTCGAGCTCGCCGACGAGGTGCACGACCACCGCTCCTTCGCGGCGCTCGACGTCCCCCACCGGTTGCTCGTTCAGCCTCGTCTGGTCGGCCATGTCCTGCGGTCAGCATAGATGCGTTCCGCAAGCGGAGAAACCGCTTGCCGCTACGGTGCGCGCGTGCTCGTCGCGATCTCAGGCGGCGCGGGCTTCCTCGGCCTGCACCTCGCGCGGCGCCTGCTCGCCGACGGCGCCGACGTGCGCTCCCTCGACCTGGCGCCGCTCGACGACGCAGCGCTCGAGCGCTCTGTCGAGGAGCTCAGAGGCGACATCCGCGACCCCGCCGCCGCTCGCCGACTGGTCGCAGGCGCCGACGTGCTCGTCCACGCCGCGGCCGCGCTGCCGATCCGGGCCTCGCGCGCGTCGATCCGGTCCGCGAACGTCGAGGGCACCGCCACGGTGCTCGCGGCAGCGCTCGACGCGGGCGTCCGCCGCGCCGTCTACGTCTCGTCCACGGCCGTCTACGGCGTCCCCAAGCGGCACCCGATCCACGAGGACGATTCGCTCGTGGGGGTGGGCGCGTACGGCGAGTCGAAGATCGAGGCGGAAGCCGTGTGCCGTGCGTTCGGCGCCCGCGGCCTCGAGATCGTGATCGTCCGCCCGAAAACCTTCCTCGGAGCGGAGCGCCTGGGCGTGTTCGAGATCCTCTTCGACTGGGTGCGCGAGGGCCGTCGCATCTACACGCTCGGGCCCGGCACGAACCGCTACCAGCTGCTGGCCGTCGAAGACCTCGTGGAGGCGATCGCGCGCTCCTTCGACGCCCCCGGGGCGGCCGGGGAGGCGCTGAACGTCGGCGCCACGGAGTTCGGCACCGTGCGGGAGGACCTGGGCGCGCTGATCGAGTGCGCCGGCTCCACATCGCGGCTCACGCCGGTCCCGGTTCGGCCCGCCGAGCTGGCGCTCCGAGCGCTCGAGGCGCTCCGGCTCTCGCCCCTCGCCGAATGGCACTACAGGACCGCGCACAAGGACTCGTTCGTGGCCACCGAGAAGGCGCAGCGCCTGCTCGACTGGGTGCCGCGGCTTTCGAACGCGGAGACGCTGATCGAGACGTACAGCTGGTATCTGGCGAACCGCGGCCGGATCGGCGCCGCCGGAACGACGCACCGCGTGCCCTGGAACCAGCAGGCGCTCGGGCTGCTGAAGCGGCTCAGCTGACGTCGAACCCCGTCCGACCCTCGGGCTCCTCGCTCACGACGTCCAACCACTCGACGCGTGCGCCGCGCGGGCCCTCCCGGCAGAACTCGATCAGTCGCTCGACCGCGTTCGCCTCGCCCTCGAGCACCGCCTCGACGGTTCCGTCCGGAAGGTTGCGCGCCCAACCGGCGACGCCGGCTGCAACCGCGCGGCGCCTGACGGTCTCGCGGAAGAAGACGCCCTGGACGTGTCCCTGCACGACGACCTTGCGGCGGATCACGTCCACCAGTCTGCCGATCTGCCGCTCGTCGCGTCCACCGTCGCGCTCGTCGCCTGGGAGCTGAGCGCGATCACCCCGGGGTGCACCGTCGTGAGCTGCCGATCTGGCGGCCGGCCCTTCCGCGTCACGCTCGTCGTACGCGGCTAGTTCCGGCCTCGTGACGGTGCTGGCGTAGGCTGGGCGCCTTGGAGCGCTTCCCCGTCCGCCGTAACACGATCCTGCTCGCGGCCACCCTGACCTGCCTCTCGGGGATGGTGCAGCTCGCCGTCGCCGTCGCCACCATCACCCTCGTGCTCGTCACCGGGATCGAGGGCATCCTGGGCCTCGGCCCGGCCATCTTCCTGCTCGCCGCCGCGCTCGCGGCCCTGCCCGCCGGGCGCCTGATGGACCGGATCGGCCGCGTTCCCGTGCTCGCCGCGGGCGCCTGTGCCGGGATCGCGGGCTGCGCGGTGACCGCGCTCGGTTGCGAGCTGGAGTCGGCGGTGCTCGTCGTCGCGGGCTTCGCGCTCGTCGGCGTCGCGAGCGGCACCGTGCTCCTGGCCCGCGCGGCCGCTGCGGACATGTACCCGCCGGCGCGACGGGCACGCGGAATCTCCTTCGTCCTCTTTGGGTCGCTCTTCGGCGCCGCGCTCGGTCCGCTCGTCTTCCGGCCGCTCTTCGCGGGCAAGGAGCTCGACTCGGAGGCGCTCGTCGTGCCGTGGCTCGCCGCCGGCGGGATCATGGCCGTCGGGCTCGTGCTCGTCCTGTTCGTCCGCCCGGACCCGCGTACGATCGCCCTGGCGATGATGGGGGCGCGGAGTGGCCCGGAGTCGGAGGGCGATCAGCGAGCCGCGCCGCTGCGCGAGATCCTGCGCCGCCCCGGCGTTCCGACCGCGCTCGTCGCCGCGCTCGTCAGCTTCTCCGGGATGGTCTCGATCATGAACCTGACGGGCTACATCGTCGTCGACCACGGGCACCACCAGTCGGACGTCTTCACGGTGATCAGCCTGCACATCGTCGGCATGTACGCGCTCGTGCTCGTGATCGGCGAGCTCGTCGACCGGGTGGGGCGGCGGCCGGCGCAGGTGTCCGGCCTGCTCGTGATGGCGCTCTCCACCCTCGGGCTCGTCTGGTTCGAGAGCATCGCCTGGACGTCGGTGTCGCTCTTCGGCCTGGGGCTCGGCTGGAACCTCTCCTACGTAGCCGCCGCGAGCGAGCTGGCCGACCTGGCGCTCCCCGGCGAGCGGGGCAAGCTGATCGGCTTCTCCGACCTGCTCTCGAGCGTCACAGGCGCGTCGCTCGCGCTGCTCGGCGGAGTCGCGATCACGGAGGTCGGAATCGCCGCGCTGGCGCTCGGCGGCACCGCCTTCGTCGCCCTGCCCGCGCTCTGGATCCTGCTACAATCCGCGGCCGGCGCACGCCCTGTGCGCCCTTTGTCTGTCAAGTGACACAGCCTGTGAAATGAAGACCTACTCCGCAAAACCCGGTGAGATCCAGCGCGACTGGTACGTCGTCGACGCCGAAGGCAAGACCCTGGGGCGGCTCGCGACCCAGATCGCCAACACCCTGCGCGGCAAGAACAAGGCGACCTACACGCCGCACACCGACACGGGCGACTTCGTCGTCGTCGTGAACGCGGAGAAGGTCCACGTCACCGGCCAGAAGCTCGACCAGAAGCTGTACTACAACCACTCGGGCTATCCCGGTGGCCTGCGCACACGCAGCCTGCGCACGCAGCTCGAGCGGCGGCCGACGGAGGTGCTGCGCAAGGCGGTGAAGGGCATGCTGCCGCGCAACCGGCTCGCGCGCCAGCAGATCAACAAGCTGAAGATCTACGCCGGGCCCGAGCATCCGCACGAGGCCCAGGCGCCGAAGACCCTGGAGGTCGGATAGGTGGCAGAGCAGGCCCAGTATCTCGGGACCGGGAAGCGCAAGACGTCCGTCGCGCGCGTGATTCTCCGGCCCGGCGACGGCACCACGTGGTTCAACGGCCGGACGATCGAGGACTACTTCCCGCGCTTGACTCACCGGGCCGCGGCGCTCTCGCCGCTCAAGACTGCGGGCGTCGAGGGCACCTACGACGTGCGCGTGCGCGTTCACGGCGGCGGCTCGAGCGGGCAGGCCGGGGCGGTGCGCCACGGGATCGCCCGCGCGCTGGTCGAGGCCGACCCGAACCTGCGGCTCTCGCTGAAGCGCGAGGGCTACCTCACGCGCGACGCGCGCAAGGTCGAGCGCAAGAAGGCCGGCCTGCACAAGGCGCGCAAGGCGCCTCAGTTCTCGAAGCGCTAGCCCTTTGGCTGCGGCAACGCGCTGAGGTGCGTCTAGGAGCCGGGGAGGTCGGATGGAGCAGAGCGGGTCGGCTCGTCTAGCGCTTTCCGGCACAGCCGGAAAGCGCCGGTACTTCGGCACGGATGGCGTGCGAGGCGTCGTAGGCGAGGAACTGACCTGCGAGCTCGTCGAGCAGCTCGGCAAGGCAGCCACGCTCTGGTCGGGCTGTGGGCGCGTCTTCGTGGGGCGCGACACGCGCGCGTCGGGTGTGGAGCTCGAGGAGGCCTTCGCACGTGGCGTCGTTGCGGCCGGAGGCAACGCCGTGCTCGCAGGCGTCCTGCCGACCCCGGCGGTGGCCCTGCTCGCGCTCGACCTCGGCGTCGTGATCACGGCCTCGCACAACCCGCCCGAGTACAACGGCGTCAAGTTCTTCGACGGCGACGGGAACAAGCTCTCCGACCGCTCCGAGGAGGAGATCGAGGCCCGGCTCGACGGGCCCGGCCCAGGCGGCGGGGCCATCGACCGCGTCGACGTCGCCACCGACAGCTACCTGGAGCACATCGTCGAGCGCTTCGGCTCCGACCTCGCAGGGCTGCGGGTCGGCGTCGACTGCGCCAACGGGGCGTACTCGGCGATCGCGCCCGAGGCGTTCGAGCAGCTCGGCGCCGAGGTGGTGGCAATCGGGATCGATCCGGATGGCACCAACATCAACCAGGGGTGCGGAGCGACCGACCTGGTTGCTCTGAGCAACAAGGTCCGCGCGGAGCGCTGTGACCTCGGCGTCGCCTTCGACGGCGACGGCGACCGGATGCTGGCGGTGGACGCGGGCGGCGGGGTCGTCGACGGCGACCAGATCCTCGCCATTCTCGTTCCCCACCTGGGCGTCGACATCGTTGCGGTGACGGTGATGACGAACCTCGGCTTCCACCGGCTGATGGCGGAACGCGGCGTGCGCGTCGTCACGACGGCCGTCGGGGACCGGTACGTGCTCGAGGCCCTGCGGCGCGAGGGCGCCATCCTCGGGGGCGAGCAGTCGGGCCACGTGATCTGCCTGCGCGACCACGTCACCGGCGACGGGCTGGCGGCGGCGTTGCTGCTCTGCGAGGCGATCCGCGGCCGCACGCTGGCCGAAGCCGCGGCCGCGATGCCGCGCTACGCGCAGGCGAAGGAGGACGTCCGGGTCGGCCGTGGCGGCGTGCCGGCGGCCGCAATCGCCGAGGCGGAGCGGCTCAACGCCTCGCTCGACGGGAGCGGTCGCGTGGTCGTTCGTGCCTCGGGTACGGAGCCGCTGATCCGGGTGCTCGGCGAGGCCGAGACGGCCGAGGAAGCGTCCCGGTTGTGTGGTACGATCGCCGCTCTCGTACGGAGAGAGCTCGGCTGATCCCCCATCGTTCGAGGGCTCAGGTGCACCGGGCTCTCGTCGCGTTTTCAAGGAAGGTTTCGGAGGCTTCAAAGCAGGTTTCGGAAGCGATCGGCCGCGAGGCGGTCGGGGTGGCGCTTCACCCGGAGAGTTCGGACAAAGGAGCTTCAGGGTGTGCGGGATCATCGGATACGTCGGACCTCGTGAGTGCAAGCAGCTTCTCCTGCAAGGCCTCGAGCGGCTCGAGTACCGCGGCTACGACTCGGCCGGGATCGCGCTGCGCGAGGAGGACGGGCTCGAGTACGTGCGCACCGTCGGCAACCTCCAGAACCTGAAGCAGGCGGCCGGCCCGAACGGGTCCAGGTCGAATCACGGGCTCGGCCACACGCGCTGGGCGACCCACGGTGCCGTCACCGAGGCGAACGCGCATCCGCTGACGGGCTGCGACGACGGGAAGCTCGCGATCGTCCTGAACGGGATCGTCGAGAACTACCGCGAGCTGCGCGACAGCCTCGTCGCCGAGGGCCATGCCTTCAGCTCCGAGACCGACGCCGAGACGGTCTCGCATCTCGTCGAGCGCCACTACGCGGGCGACCTCACCGCGGCGGTGCGGGCCGCGGTCGGGGAGATCGAGGGCCACTACGCCTTCGTCGCGATCCACCACGACCACCCCGACCTCCTCGTGGGGACGCGCAAGGAGTGCCCCCTCGTCGTCGGCATCGGCGAGGGCGAGATGTTCTTCGCCTCGAACGCCGCCGCGTTCCTGCGCGAGACGCGCACCGTCTTCTTCCCCGAGGACGGCGAGATCGTCGAGGTCAGCCCCGACGGCGCCGTCTTCACGACGCTCGCCGGCGAGCCGGTGGAGCACGACGAGATCGTGCTCGATTGGGACGACGAGAGCGCCGAGAAGGGCGGATACGAGACGTTCATGCTCAAGGAGATCTACGAGCAGCCGGACGCACTCCGCGAGACGATCGGCGACCGTGCGCGCCACGGCAGGCTCGAGCTCGAGGGGCTCGGGATGACGGAAGACGAGATGCGCGAGCTGCGCCGCGTCGTCATCCTCGCGTGCGGCACCGCGTATCACGCCGGCGTCGTCGGCAGGTACGCGATCGAGGAGTGGGCGCGCGTGCCGGTCGAGCCGGACATCGCGAGCGAATGGATCTACCGGAACCCGGTGATCGACGACCACACGCTCGTGATCGGGATGTCGCAGTCGGGCGAGACGCGCGACACGATCGCCGCAATGGCGCTCGCCCGCGAAAAAGGAGCGCGCACGCTCGCGGTCACGAACATGATGGGCTCGCAGATCACGCGCGAGGTCGACTCGGTCATCTACACGCGCGCCGGGATCGAGATGGCCGTCGCCGCGTCCAAGACGTTCACGGCCCAGGTGGCCGTGCAGTACATGATCGCTTTGCGGCTGGCCCAGGCACGCGGGACGATGGAGCCGCAGAAGTTCGCCTTCATCGTCGACTCGCTCTATGACCTGCCGCGCAAGGTCGCGCAGTTCCTCGACGGCGACCATCCGATCGAGGAGATTGCGCAGCGCTTCTACGACCGGCCGTTCTTCCTCTTCCTCGGCCGCCACATCGGGCTGCCCGTGGCGCTCGAGGGCGCGCTCAAGCTGAAGGAGATCAGCTACATCCCGACCGAGGCGTACTCCGCCGGCGAGATGAAGCACGGGCCGATCGCGCTGCTCGACGAGAACACACCGGTGGTCGTCGTCGCGACCGACATCCACGTCTACGACAAGATCGTCTCGAACATCCAGGAGACCCGCGCGCGCGGCGCGCACGTGATCGCGGTCGCGACCGACGGCAACGAGGACATCCAGCACCACGCGGACGACGTGATCTTCGTCCCGAAGACGCCGAACTTCCTCCAGGCCGTGCTCGCCATCGTCCCGCTCCAGCTGCTGGCCTACCGGATCGCGCGGCTACGCGGGCTGAACGTCGACCAGCCGCGCAACCTCGCGAAGACCGTCACGGTCGAGTAGCCGATCGGAGACATGGAGGCTCCACGCGCCTCGGGGTGGAGGCGTCCGGTGCTCCGCTCGACCGGCGTGATCCTCGTCCTCGCGCTCGCGGTTCTCGGCGCACTCAGCGCCAAGCGCGCCGGGCGCGATGGAGATCCCATAGACGCTGCAGACCGGGGACAACTCGTCCGCCCGCGCGGGAACTCCTCGCTTCCGCAGGCGCGCGCCTTTCGCGGTTTCCCGCTCTACTTCCCCGGCGAAACGGCGGCCGGGCGCAAGCTCGAAGCGGTGCTACGCACCGACCGAACCGCACCCGCTCCGCACTCGGAGTTCAGCTTCCTCTATGGCGGCTGCCGGTCGATCGGCGGCCAGGGATGCAGGCCGCCGCTCGAGATCCTCGTCTGGCCGGCCTGCTACCGCTACGAGACCCGCTACTCGATCCCGACCGGCGAGCGGACCGTCGTCCGCGGCGTTCCGGCCCGGCTCTCACGCAAGTTCCGGCGTCTCGAGCTCTACCCCGCCGACGCGACGATCGTCATCAACGGGGACGGGCTGCAACGGAGAGCCCAACTCCTCCAGGTGGCGCGCAGGCTCCGCGGCGTCAATGTTCTGCTCCGGCCGGATGCGAGCCTGCCCGCACGGCCTCGTCATGCTGGACAGACGATCCAGTGCGAGTGAGCTCGTTCAGAGATCACGTTCGGCGAGCAAGACCTCGCCGCTCTCGACGAGGATCACGCCCGACTTGGTCTCGATCTCGAGCCGGCCTTCCTGGTCGATGCCGACGGCGACGCCGGTTGCGGCCTCGGTGCGGACGCGGCGGCCGTGGAGGAAGTCGCGCGCGGCCAGCTCGAGGTGCAGCGCCGCCAGCCCGCCTGTGAGCCACTCGGCGTAGAGGCGATCGAGGTGGTGGAGGAGGGAGCTCAGAACCGCCTCCCGATCGCGGACGACGCCGTCGAGGGACCGCAGCGACGCGGCCTCGGGGCGCGCCCCCTCCGGCAGCTCGTCGGCCGCCTGGTTGACGTTGATCCCGATTCCGAGCACGACCGCGCCGCCCTTCAGCTCCGCGAGGATCCCCGCGACCTTGCGGCCTTCGAGCAGCACGTCGTTCGGCCACTTGATCTGCGCCGCGAACCCCGTCGGCTCCTCGAGGGCGAGCGCGACGGCCACGGCCGCCACGAGCGAGAGCTCCGGCGCGCGGCGCTCGACCGGCGGGCGGAGCAGCGCCGAGACTAGCACCGAGGTGCCAGGTGCCTCGATCCAGCGACGGCCCAGCCGCCCGCGGCCCGCGGTCTGGTGATCGGTCGTCGCGATGGCCCCCTCGGGATCGTCGGGCCCGAGCAGGAGCTGCGTCGACTCGCACTCGGCGACGTGGGTGCGGGGTGTGCCGATCACTGAGCCTCGCCGATCACTGTGCCTCGCCGGTCACTGGGCCTCGCCGGTCACTGGGCCTCGCCCGGCGGGCGGCGGAGCTTCTTCGTGGCGCCGCGGCGCTTCTTCGACTCGAGCCTGCGTTCCTTCGCCGCTCGCGAGGGCTTCGTCGGCACGCGTTTCCGCTCGACCCGAAGCGCCAGGCGCAGCTGCTCGGCCACGCGCTCGACGGCGAGCTCCCGGTTGCGCCATTGGCTGCGCTCGTCCTGCGCGACGGCTCGCAGTACCGGTCCCGCCTTCGCGAGCACGCGCCGCTTCTGCACCTCCGTCAGGGCGCTGGAGGAGGCCACGTCGAACAGCGCCTCGACGCGGGTCTCGGCCGTGTTGGCGTGCTGCCCACCGGGCCCGCTCGAGCGTGAGAAACGAAGCTCGATCTCGGCCAGGGGCAGAACGACCGATCGGGTGACGCGAATAGACTGAGGCTCCATGGCGGCCATTCTCCTCGACGTCGACGGCGTCCTCCATGTGTCGGGCGATCCAATCCCCGGAGCCGTCGAGGCCGTGGCCCGCCTCCGCCGCGACGGGCACCGGCTGCGCTTCGTCACGAACAACTCGACGCGCGCGAGGGCGACCCTCGCCGAGAATCTGCGAAAGATGGGCTTCGAGCTCGACGACGAGGAGCTGCAGACGACTCCGATCGCCGCGGCCCGGGAGCTCGACGGGAGGCGCGTCTTCGCGCTCGTGATGTCGGCGATCGTGCCGGACCTGCACGGAGTCGAGCTCGTCGGCGACACCGCCGACGCCGTCCTCGTCGGCGGCTGCGACGAGACGGTGGAGCCGAATCAGGTCTTCAGCTACATGAACATGGCGCGAGCGTTCTCCGAGCTCCAGGCGGGCGCCGACCTCTTCTGCCTGCACAAGAACCCCTGGTGGCAGACCGCGCGCGGGGCGATGCTCGACGGCGGCGCGTTCGTCGCCGGGCTCGAGTATGCGACGGGTGTCGAGGCGACAGTCGTCGGCAAGCCGAGCGCCGCCTGCTTCGCGGCCGCGCTCGCCGCGCTCGACGCGGAGCCGGAGCTGACGTGGATGGTCACGGACGACCTCGACCAGGACGTGGTCGGCGCGCAGCTCTTCGGGATGAAGACGGTGCTCCTGCGCACGGGCAAGTTCCGGCCCGAGACACTCGAGCGGTCGAGCGCGATCCCCGACGCCGTGCTCAGCTCGATTGCACACTTCCCTGACTGGATCGACCGCTCCCTCTAGCCGTGCCCACCGTCCGCGTCGGCACCGACCTGATCGAGATCGAGCGCGTCCGCCGCTCGCTGGAGCGCTATCCCCGGTTCAGGAGCCGCTGCTTCACGGTGGCGGAACAGGCCTACTGCGAGTCTCGCCGGAACCCGGCCGAGAGCTACGCGGGCCGCTTCGCCGGCAAGGAGGCGGTCGGCAAGGCACTTGGCTTCGGCGTCGCGCGCGCGTTCGCCTGGACGGAGATCGAGATCACGGGCCGCCCGAAGCCCTCCGTGCGGCTCTCGGGTCGAGTCGCGAAGTGGACGCAGCGAGTCCAGGCCGGGCCGATCGACCTCTCGATGACCCACTCGCGCGAGCTTGCGTCCGCAGTGTGCGTCGTCGCAGATGGATGAGCGCGAGTTCACCGAGCCGCTCTACACGGCAGGGGAGATGCGCGCCGCCGAGGAGCGCTACCCGGGCTACCCGGACTCCGCCGGCGAGCTGATGGAGCGGGCGGGCGCGGCGGTCGCCGCAGAGACGCTGACCGCCTTCCCCGATGCGCAGAGCTTCGCCGTCGTCTGCGGCACCGGCGCGAACGGAGGCGACGGGCGGATCGCCGCTCGGATCCTCCGCGAGGCGGGGCGCGACGCGGTCGAGACGCACGCGGTAGAGGGAGCGGACGTGATCGTGGATGCCCTCTTCGGCACGGGCTTCGCCGGCGAGCCTCGCGCCGAGTCGGCGGCGTTGATCGAGCGGATGAACGCCGCCGGGGCTCTGATCGTCGCCGTCGACCTGCCGTCTGGTGTCGACGCGTCGACGGGCGAGATCGCGGGAACCGCCGTGAGGGCGACGCTCACCGTCACCTTCCATGCGCCGAAGGTCGGGCTTGCCGTCGCCCCGGGGCTCTTCCACGCGGGCGAGGTCGTCGTGGCCGAGATCGGGCTCCTCGGCGACGAGACCGCTCACCGGCTCGTCCTCCCCGAGATCCTCGAGCTGGTACCGCGCAAAGGCCCGGCGGACACGAAGTACACGGCGGGATCGGTGCTCGTCGTGGGCGGAGCGCCGGGTCTTACGGGCGCGGTTTGCCTCGCCGCGGAGGCCGCCCTGCGCGCGGATGCAGGTTATGTCGCCGTGGCGGTGCCGGCCGCCTCGCTCCCGGTCGTCGAGACCAAGCTGCTCGAGCCCGTCAAGCGTTCCTGGGAGGAGATCGACGAGGCAGCGGAGCGGGCGGATGCGGTCGCGATCGGACCCGGCCTCGGACGGACGGCGGAGGCGAAGGAGCTCGTGGGGCGGCTGCTGCGGAAGCTCGAGCAGGCCGTGGTGCTCGACGCCGACGCGCTGCACGGGCTCGAGCCGGGTGACTGGCGACCCCCCGTCGTCCTGACCCCGCACGCCGGCGAGCTCGGCCACCTGCTCGGCGAGGACTCGTCGTGGGTGGACGCCCACCGGCTGGAGGCGGCCCGGCGCGCAGCCGAGCGGTTCGGCTGCGTCTGCCTGCTCAAGGGGGCGGACACGATCGTCGCGGCGCCGGGCGCGGCCGTCCTCGTGTGCTCCGGCGAGGCGACGGCCCTCGCCACGGCCGGGACGGGCGATGTCCTCACGGGCGTCCTGGCCGCGTATCTCGCGAAGGGGCTCGACCCGCGCCTCGCCGCGGCTGCGGCGGCGACGGCCATCGCGGAGGCCGCGCGCCGTTTGCCGCTCGGAGCCGGTGTGATCGCGAGCGACATCGTGGCGGCGCTCCCTACGATCTGGACGTGAAGGTCGAGATCCTCGGCTCGGGTGGTGCGACCGCGACTCCCCGCCCCGGCTGCCTCTGTCGCGTGTGCGCCGAGGCGCGAGAGCACGGCGTTCCGTACAGCCGCACGGGACCGAGCCTCTTCGTGCACGGCCCGGACGTCCTCTTCGACACGCCGGAGGAGTCGCGCTTCCAGCTCGACCGCTCGACCGTGGCCGAGATTCGCGCCTGCTTCTACTCGCACTGGCACCCCGATCACACGATGGGGCGCAGAGTCTGGGAGTCCGTCGGCGGGACGGACTTCCGCACCTGGCCGCCCGAACCCGGCCGTCGCCGGACGACCGACGTCTACCTGCCCCAGCAGGTCGCCACCGACTTCGGCGAGCTGCTCGGACACGGAGCGCACTTCGCGTTTCTGGAGCGACGGGGCTTCGTGCGCGTGCACGAGCTGCGCGACGGGGAGACGGTCGAGCTCGACGGCGTCACGATCCGACCCTTCCGGCTGCACGAGGACTACGTCTACGCGTTCGAGCTCAGCCGAGACGGGAAGCGCCTGCTCGTGGCGATGGACGAGCTGCACGACTGGAAGCCGCCGGCCGCGTTGCGGGGAGTGGATCTCGCCGTGCTCCCGATGGGGCTCTGCGAGCACGATCCGTTCACCGGCGAGCGGCGCATCCACGAGGGGCACCCGGTGCTTCGCTTCGAGGCGACCTTCGAGCAGACGCTCGGGATCGTCGACGAGTTGGCCGCGAAGCGCGTCGTGCTGAGCCACGTCGAGGAGGTGGACGGGCTCGGGTTCGACGACCTGAAGCGGCTCGAGCTCGCCGTGGGCCGGAACGTCACGTTCGGATGGGACACGATGGTGGTCGACGTCTGATGGGCCGGTCGGAGCTCTTTGTTGAGCTGGGTGCGATTCGCCGCAACGCGCAGACTCTCGTGCGGGCGCTGGACGGCGCCGAGCTGTGGGCGGTGGTGAAAGCCGACGGCTACGGCCATGGCGCGAAGGACGTGAGCGCCGCCGCGCTCGGTTCCGGTGCCTCCGCGCTCTGTGTGGCCACGGTCGCCGAAGGGCTCGCGCTGCGGTCGGCGCTCGGTGGCGCTCGGATCCTCGTCATGGGCCCCGCGTCGGGTCGCGAGCTCGCGGACGCGCGCGAGGCAGGGCTCGAGCTCGTCGTGGCGGATGGAGCGGTGCCGGAGGGAGTGCGCGTTCACCTCAAGCTGGACACCGGGATGGGGCGCTGGGGGCTCTCCGACCTCGCCGCGCCGGCGCGCGACGTGGTCGGGCTGATGAGCCACCTCGCCTCCGCCGACTGCGACGCGGCCTTCACCGAGCGGCAGATCGAGCGGTTCCAATGCGCCACCGAACCGTTCGCGCACCTCACGCGCCACCTCGCGAACAGCGCCGCTGCGCTGCGCTTCCCCTCTGCCCGCTTCGACGCAGGGCGCTGCGGGATCGCGCTCTACGGCATCTCCCCGTTCGGCGAGAGCGCAGCGGCCGATGGGCTCGAGCCTGCACTGCGGTGGGAGTCGCAGTTGGCGCAGGTGAAGCTGCTCGGCGTGGGGGAGTCGACCGGTTACGGCCGCCGCTTCGTGGCTGAGCGGCCGACGTGGATCGGGATCGTCCCGGTCGGCTATGCGGACGGCTTCCGCCGCGGCCTGACAGGCACGCAGGTGCGCGTGGGCGGCGAGCTCCGCCGGGTCGTGGGGGCGATCTCGATGGACGCCTTCGCCGTCGAGCTCGAGCGCGAGCTGCCGGCGGGAACGCCGGTGACGCTGCTCGGCCAGGGCGTCGCGGTCGAGGATCACGCACGTGTTGCGGACACGATCCCCTACGAGCTCGTCTGCGGGATCAATCGCACGCCGGAACGGACGCGGCGGAGCGTGGTCGACGGCTGAGCCGCAGGGCGCTCCAGGGCCACACCTCGGGGCGGGTGCAGAGGCCGACCCGCACCGGATTCAGGTAGACGTAACGGCACGCCTCCTCGAAGTAGGCGTCGTCCGCGATCAGCCGCGACTCGTAGCGATGCTGGAACAGGTGGCCGACCCGGCCGTGGCGGGCGTTGAAGCCCGCCGCGTGCAACCCGTTCAGGCGCTCCATCCCCTTCGACAACGCCGGCTGGCCGCACTCGACGATCAGGTGGAAGTGATTGCCCATGAGGCAGTAGGCGTGGAGCATCCAACCGAACCGATGAGCGACGCGCAGCAGCAGTTGGACGAATAGAAGCCGATCGTCGTCGTCCATGAAGATCGGGCGCCCGTCGACACCACGCGACGTCAGGTGGTAAACGCCGTACGGAAAGGTCGAGCGCAGTGGACGAGGCATGGAGTCAACCTACGCGCCGCCCTCCGCCGGAACCCCAACTGTGGACGAAGAGTCAGGCATTCTTTGCGAACGAAGGTCCGCAGCGGACACGCCTAGGGCCAGCCCCCGGACGTGTCCGCTGCGGAGCAGTCGCACGATCTTGGCGCGGCTGTGAAGCCGAGGGGCTACCGCGGGACCGTCGGCCGATGAACATGTCCAGGGGCCGGCCCTGGACACGGCCCAGGGAGACGCGTCGTTTCGGAGCCGTCCGATCAGGGGCGGCGGTAGCCGGAGCGGGCGACGAGGCGGGCGACGAGACCCGGCGAGAGCGCCTGCGCGATCGCGAAGACGCGGTACCAGCGCGGCACGAACGACTCCCGCCGGTCGGTGGCGAGCACACGCAAGATGTGCCGAGCGACGTCGTCCGGGCCGATCACGGCCCGCCGGAAGAAGGCGCTCGAGAGGACGGAACGCTGTGGAAAGCCCTCCGTCTCGACGAAGCCCGGGCTGACCGTGTGCACGGAGATGCCCCGCTTGCCGAGGAGAGCCGCGAGCGAGCGGGAGAAGGCGAGCTGCGCGTGCTTGGACGCCGCATACGGACCTGCGGGAGCGAAGGCGACCGACCCCGCGACCGAGACCACGTTCACGACGTGCGAGCCCGCCGCGAGCCCGGGCAGGAAGGCTCTGGCACACCAGACTGAGCCGAGGTAGTTCGTGTGCAGAACCGCCTCGATCCGCTCCGGCTCGAGCGTGAGGAAGTCCGCTCTGGCGGGAATGCCGGCGCTACAGACCAGGAGGTCGATGCGCGGATGCCGCTCGAGCACGGCCTCCGCGACGCGATCGACCGCCTCCCGATCGCCCACGTCGCAGACGTCGAACTCGCCGCCGAGCTTCGCAGCGAGCGCCTCCAGCCGTTCCCGCCGGCGCGCGACGAGCACGCAGCGGAAGCCGTCATGCGCGAGCGCGCGCGCCGTCGCCTCGCCGATCCCGCTCGAAGCCCCCGTGACGACGGCGACTCGCACCGGCACGGCTACCGGCAGATGCGAACGGCGCGCCGAGCCTCGGCCTTGCGACCCTTCGCGTCGGTCGCGATTGCGCGCAGCTGATGACGCCCTTTCGCGGCCGCGCCGTTCCGCCACGCCGTGGCGAAGAGCCCGCCGGCGCCGCGTCTCACGGTCGCGATCGTCCTGCTCCCGTCGAGGAAGCGCACGGAGCGGACCGTGACCGTGGAGCTTGCGAGCACCGCGAGCTCGGCTGTTCGCGTCACGCACTGCCCTATCTCGGGAGCGAGCCACGTCACCGTCGGGCCGGCGACGACCCGGAAGGGGCCGGAGGCGAAGGCGGTGTTCGGAAGGAGCTCGTCGCCGACCGAGTCGACGTTCTTCGCCTCCTGGAAGTCCGCCGCGGACGCGCCGAGCACCGGCCGGCCGGCTTTGAGCGCGGGCGCCTCGCGGGGCAGCCCGAACAGCGCGATCCCCGAGGCGGGGTCGTACGCCGAGGCGCCGATCAAGGTGCGCCCATAGCCGATCACGAGCGAGTACGGATCCACGCCGGCGCCGTCGTCGAGCACCCGCAGGGCAATCGTCGGGCGGCCCGCGGCGACCCTCGCAGTGATCAGACCGAGCCGCGGCGGGTCAAGGTCGTTGACCCAGCCGCGCAGGACGTAGGAGCCGCCGAGCGACCGGCCGGTGAACGGATCGCGGCCGGAGTCCACGGCGACGTAATAGGTCTTCGTGCGCGGAAAGACCGTCCCGGCGGCGCCGATGTCGAGCGAGTAGTCGATCGTCAGGTTGTTGACGTTGACGGGGGTGCCCGCGTAGCCCTGAACGTCGTTCTCGTCGCGTGAGCCGAGGACCCACGGGTGCACGAGCGAGCCCGGCGACGAGAAGATCACGGCCGCGCCGAGGTTCGCCGCCGGCTCGTCGACGCGGATCCGGTAGAGCTGCTCGGCGCCGTCCTCGTTCACGGGCGGGCCGGTGTAGGTCGCAGCCGGGCCGAAGGCGGCGGCGGGGTAGCGGTACGACGACGCGTGGGAGACGCCCCGGCGTGTGTCGCCCGTCTGGAGGAACCGGAGCTGCTGTATCGGCACCGAGGCGAGGCCGGGTCGAGTCACGAGGAGCGCGTAGGGAACCTTGCGGATCACATCGTCGCGCCGAAGGAGCAGGAAGCCGTACGCCTCGCCCGTCGCGGCAGTGGCGGCCGCTCGCACCGTCACCGGCAGGCGAAGCTCGCCTCCGGGCGGAATCGTTGCCGACCCGGGCACCTCGATGCGGATGCCGGCGGGCTGACCTTGGGCGTGGACCTCCACGTTCCACGTGCCGGAGCCGCCGCCCGCGTCGAAGAGGCCCAGCAGCTGCGAGCTCGCGATGTCTCCGCGGCTGACGTTCAGGTCGCCGAAGGAGAGCGAGACTGGATCGGTGAAGAGCTTGGGGTCGTTCGCGGCGACGACGTCCGTGAGACCGCCCCCGGCGGTGAGAACAGGCGCCTCCACGGTGCGGGCCGTGTCCGCCCACGCGGGTGCGGCGGTGGAGACGAGCGCCGACTTGACCTGGTGCGGCGACCAGCCGGGGTGGCGCTGCAGGAGCAGAGCCGCGGCTCCCGCGACGTGTGGCGCGGCCATGCTGGTGCCGTCGAAGACGGCGAACGGGCCACCCGCGATGGGCAGGGTCGCGGACAGGATCTGGCCGCCGGGCGCGCCGACGTCGGGCTTGAGCTGGTGCCCGAACGCCGTCAGGCCGCCGGACGAGAAGCTGGTGACGATGCCGCTGCGGCCGGTGGCGAGCTCCTCGGGCCGGCGACCGACGCGGATCGCGGCGCGACCGCCCTTGGCGACGAGGTACGAGCGGAGCTGCTCGCCGTCGAGGTCGGAGATCATCCCGCCGGGCACTCCGAGCACGACGGGAATCCCGTTCGCCTCGCCCGAGCGGTTGTCGACGAAGACGACGCCGACGCCTCCGGCCTCACGCACACGGGCAGCCTTCAGCGCGAACGTACAGTCGCCGCGCGAGACGAGGGCGATCGCGCCGGTGAGCGAGCCGGCCGGAAGCGGCGAGCGGCCGCCCTCGACGTTGCCGGGCGGGCCGCAGAGCTTGCGCGGAACCGGAGCTCCGTCCACGCCGACGATCGAGCCGACATCGACGAGCGCCTGGTCGGCGTTGCCCCAGTTCGCAGGAGCCCGCCGGCCCCCCGCGCCGACGAAGGGGACACGCGTGAGCTGGGCGGGCGCGTCTGCGGCCAGAAGACGCAGCGCCGGCGCGTAGACGTGCGAGTTCGAGAGGGCCGCCACCGAGATCGCTTCAGGGGCCGAGCCGGGGGAGCCAGTGGAGCCGAGCCCGTACTCGTCGCGGTCGTTACCGGCGGAGATGACCGGCACGACCCCGGCCGCGGAGACGTTACGCACCGCCTCGACGAGCGCGTCGCTCAGCGGGTCGGTTTGTGGCCCGCCTCCCGAGAAGTTGATCACGTCCATTCCGTCGGTGACCGCGGCCTCGAAGGCGGCGACGATCTCGGGTGTGTTGCCGACGTGGCCGACTCCAGTGGGGACGTTGAAGACCCGGTAGTTCCCGATCTGCGCGCGCGGCGCCACTCCTACGAGGCCCGTCGCGGTGGGGTGATCGCCGCCCGCCGGAGCGGTGGTGCCGGCGTTCCCGGCTGCGATTCCGGCGACGTGCGTGCCGTGGAAGGAGGCGCGGGGGTCGACGGCCAGGCGGCTGCGCTCGTCCGCGCCGGTTCCGACGAAGGCCCTGGCGACGATCACCTTCGGCGTTGTCCACCGCGTTCCGCCCTTCGGGAAGCCTGGGGGGTATTCGAAGCCGGCGGGGGAGAAGAACCGATTGGTGGGGTCGACCCCGTCGTCGACGACCGCGATCTTCATCCCTTCGCCTGCGCCTCCACCTGCCGCGGCTAGCTCGCCCGCCCGGATCAGGCCCGGGCTCCGGTTGAGCGCGAGCGTGTAGCGCAGGCTCGGATAGACCTTGCGCGCGAACGGGAGCCTCATCGCCGTCGCGAGGCTCTTCGCCGGCAGCTCGACGGCCATGCCGTTCAGGAGGAGGGTGTAGTTTCGTGTCACTCTGGCGGACGGAATCGCCCGCTCGAGTGCCGTTTCGGCCCGTGCCTGGGCGGCGCGGAGCTGCGCGACGTGCGCCCGCGCGGTGCGGCTCGTCGTGTCGAGCCGGCGCGTCGCGCTTCGCGCCGTGAAGGAGCGCGACCACGCAGCGAGCGGCGGCTGCTCGAGCGTGACGATCACGGTCAAGCGGGCCTTCCGCTGGCCGGGCGGGACGGTGATCGTGCCGGCGCGGACCCGCGGCACGTCGAACTCGCCGCCGCGGCGCTCGATCAGCTGGAGCCCGGCCGCCGCAGGGGTCGCGGTCAGGAGCGCCACGCAGAGTGCAACGAGTGCCGGGAGGCGGCGCACGCCCCGGAGAGTAGCCCACGACTTCGTCTCCCGCTATGCCCGTTTCCGTAGACTCGCCGGCGTGAAGCGGTTCGAGGGCAAGCGGGCGCTGATCCTCGGCGTGGCGAACAAGCGGTCGATCGCCTGGGCGATCGGCAAGCGCCTCTCGGAGGAGGGCGCCGAGCTCGCGTTCACGTTCCAGGGCGAGCGGATCGAGAGCACGGTGCGCGACCTGGCGGCGTCGGTCGGCTCGCCGCTCGTCACCCCCTGCGACGTCCGCTCCGACGAGGACGTCGAGCGCGTCTTTGAGGAGATCGGGCAGCTCTGGCCGGAAGGGTTCGACGTGCTCGTCCATTCCGTCGCCTTCGCAGCCGCGGAGGATCTCGAGGGCCGCTTCACGGACACGCCGCGCGACCGCTTCTGGATGGCCGTCGACATCAGCGCCTACTCGCTGGTTGCGACCGCGCGCGCAGCCGAGCCGCTGCTCGCGCTGCGCGGCGGCGGCTCGATCCTGACGATGACCTACCTCGGGGGCGAGCGGGCGGTGCCGCACTACAACGTCATGGGCGTCGCGAAGGCTACCCTCGACGCGTCGGTCAAGTACCTCGCGTGGGACCTGGGCGAGCGCTCGATCCGGGTCAACGCGATCTCGGCAGGCCCCGTGCGCACGCTCGCGGCCCGCTCGATCGCCGGCTTCACCGAGATGGAGCGGATGTTCGAGGAGCGCGCGCCGCTACGGCGCCACATCGGCGCCGACGACGTCGCCTCCGCCTCCGCCTACCTGCTCTCGGACGACGCGAAGAACGTCACCGGGACGACGCTCTACGTCGACGCCGGGTATCACTCGATGGGTATGTAGAGATCACCCGACACGGCGGTGGAGCGTGATGGCGCCGTCGCGCGCCGTCTCGCGGTAGCCGCTCCGCAGGAGGGCGTCGAGCGCGCGGGCGAGGCAGCCCGCTCGGCCGGCGTAGAGGCCCCGGTGGACGGCGACGGTGCTCGCGTCGACCGCCGTGCCGCGTCCGCACTCGAACGGCTTCAGCTTCCGCAGCGCGCCGTCGACCCGCCGCGGCGCGACGGTCGAGTAGCCCCCGTAGCGCGGCCCTGGAGCCTCGATTGCGTAGTACAGGTACACGCTGCCCTCCTGCCGATCGGGCAGGAAGATCGGCAGCTCGAGCACCGGCGCGTCGGGTGGACGGGCTCCGTAGGCGCGGTTGCCCGGATCGGCCGCGGTGGGGTGGTAGAGCTCGACGCCGCTGCGCAGGTCGATCGCGACGAGCGCGAGGGCGGCGAGCGCAGCCGGCGAGGGGAGACGCGCGAGGGCGAAGGCCGCGAGGCCGGCCAGACAGAGGCAGGCCACGGGCAGCAGGCGCTCGGGGACACGCGTGTCGCGCAACCCGGGCAGGTTCCGCCAGAGCTGCTCGTACAGTGGCAGGTTCGCCCCGAGCGCGAGCAGCGCGGGCAGGAGCGCTCCGAGCCCGAGCGCGACCGCGAGCCGGCCACGCTCGCGGCCGAGCACCGCAAGCCCGGCGAGCGCGAGCAGCGGCGTAAGCCAGCCGAGGAAGACGAAGCTCTCGAGCCCGTGTCGCGCCTCACGCGAGGCGAAATCTGCGAGCTCGGCCGAGAAGCTCTCGACCTGCGCGAACGAGCGATCGCCGGCTCCGAGCGAGCCCCGGATCGAGACCGCGTACACGAGCAGGCCGGCGGCGCAGCCCGCGGCGGCCGCAGCGACGCCGGCGAGCCGGCGTCCGCGCAGCAGGGCGTACACGAGGAAGAACGGGACCGCTCCCAGTGCGAGGTGCACCTGACCGGACAGGGGAATCGAGGCGAGCGCGGCCACGGCCAGGAGCGTCAGTCGCCGCTCGAGCCCCCAGAGCGCGAGCGGCAGCAGCAGCGAGACCGGGGCCAGCAGGTGCCCGGCCGAGAGCTGCGCCGCGCGGTAGGGGGCGAGCGCGAAGACGAGGCCGCCGGCGAGCGCTGCGGCGCGGGGCACGTCGAGCTCGCGCAGCCAGAGGAAGGTCGCGAGCCCGGCGCCCCCGTAGGTCAGGAGCAGGAGGGCGTTCCAGGCGCCGACCGTCCCGAGCAGCGCGTGCAGCGGCCAGAACGGGAGGGCGAACGGCCACCCGGCGAAGCTGACGCGCTCCTCGACCTCGGGCGCGAAGCTGTACGGGTCGGCCCACGGCGCCTCTGCGCGCTCCAGCTGGTGTCCCGGGAGCCACAGCAGGTAGGCGGACTGGAGGTGGTCGCCGGGCGCCGCCTCGCCCCGTCCGGGCCGTCCCTCTGCGAGGAAGCTGTCGTCGGCGTCCCGCAGGGCCGGCCAGGTGGAGACGGCTCCGGCGCCGAGATAGAGCGTTACGGCGAGGAGCGCAACTCCCGCACGGCCGCGACCAGCACGTCGAAGTCCGGCACCTCCGAATCCCCGTAGCGCCACGATCCGAGGACCGTACCGTCCTCGTCGAGTAGGAAGGCCGAGCGCTCCGGGACGCCTTCCATCCAGCGGTACGTGCGCGCCGCCGCGAGCCGCTTCGCCAGCGTGCCGTTCCAGTCCGAGAGCAGAGCCACCTCGCAGCCGAGCGACTCCCTCCACGCGCGGTGCGACCAGTGCGAGTCGCGCGAGACGCCGAACGTGCGGACACCGGCCGCGGTCAGCTCTGGCTCTCTGTCACGCAGGAGCAGCAGCTCCTGCGTTCAGGTAGGCGACCAGTCGAAGAGGTAGAACAGGAGCAGGATCGGCCCTTCCGCGAGCAGCTCCTCGAGCTCCACCGGCTCGCCGGTCTCCCGCCAGATCACGCGCGGAGGCTACCGGAGTCGCACGTGGAGGTGGTTGTCGTGGTGGGCGAGCGGCTGCACGACGCCCGGCGGACCCGTCAGTCCGGTGTTCGGGCCGACGAAGACGAACCGCGCCCCGGCGCGGACGAAGCGGTCGACGAGGTCCTGCGCCAGCGCGCGGTCGATCTGCGCGACGGTTCGCGGCGGGCGCTCCCGCCGGTCGAGGCGCGGATAGTAGAGGTCGGCGTCGAGCCCGTTCTGGTGCGAGGTGTGGCCGGGCCGGCCGTAGCGGACGCCGAAGTCACCGCCCCTCGGGCGGCTCAGATCGCCGATCCCGATTCGGGGCGCGCGCGCGTGGGCCGCGGAGAACTCGGCCAGCACGCGCATGAGGCTGCGCACGAGCCGGTCGCTGCCCACCCGCCGCCAGGCGCGGTTCGGCGAACGCCGCAGCACCGGGTCCCAGGTGAAGAACCGCGCTCCCGCCGCAGGGAGGCGGACGCCGCCGACGAGACGGCCGTGCCAGGGCAACCCGACGGAGCGCGAGCGCCGCCATCGGATCGGCTCGAGCCGTGGAGCCGGCGCCTTTCCCGCAGGCGGAGGTACAGGTGCCGGCTCGACGGGGCGCGCCGGAGGATCGCGCGCCGCCCGGAGCTGCGTCTCCGTCTCCTGCTCAGGCGCTCCGGGGTAGGACGGCCCCCGCGCGGGCAGCTCGACGGCGAGCAGGACGGCCGCGAGGGCGAGCGCGAGGGCCGTCGTGAGGATCAGCGGGCGCAGCACAGCGGATCCTGCAAACGCAGGAGCGCCTCGGCGTACCGGTCTGCCCGAGCGCCCGAGAGCCGGCTCGCCGGCAGCTCGAGCGCGAACGAGAGCTCGCCGTGCCCGTTCTGCCAGCGCGTCGCCGCGCCGGGCGGCCACTCCTGCGAGCGGTATGGAACACCCGCGCGCCGCGCATAGCGACGGGCGACGGCGCGGCTGCGGCCCCAGGCGCGCACGACCGCCTGCGGTTGGTGGAACCAGAGGGTCAGTGCGCGCAGCACCAGCCCTCGATCCTCGGGAACGACCCCTCGAACTGCGCGGAGACGTTGGAGACTGCGGCGATGCGCGGCTTCCTCCCCGCCCGTACGAACACCCACTGATCGGCGTCCTGCCAGGCGACGAGCAGCCAGCGGCCGTTCGGCGACCAGGCGATTCCGCTGAACGTCCCCGCGCCGGCGAAGGCGCGCCGCGCCGCGCTCGCGTCGGGCGCGAGCCTCGGGATCACCCACAGATGGCTCTGCCCACCCGCCGTCTGCACGAACGCGAGCGACGTCCCGCCCGGGCCGAACGCTGCGTGCGCGATCGGAGCCGCTTCGCGTCCGAGCAGGTCGAGACGCAGGCTCCCGTCGGCGGCGTGGACGCGGAGCGAGCGCCTCGCCTGCACGAGGAGCCGCTGTCCGTTGCGCGACCACTCGAGCCGGGCGGTGCTCTCGGGCGCCCGGAACCGGGTCACGATGCGTCCGGTGTCGGCGTCGGCGACGACGACCTGGCGCTGTGCCACCCAGGCGAGCACATGTGCCGTGCCGGGCCGCCAGGCGGGCGCAACCGCGCGGACGTTTCGAGCCAGCTCTAGGTCGCGCTTGCCGTTCCCGGACACCACGCGCAGGCTCGTGCCGCTGAGGTAGGCGATCCGTGTGTCGGTGAGGGTCCCGCCCCAGCGCGTCAGCGAGATGTCGCGCCGCGCAAGCTTCCAGCGAACGTCGCCGTCGGGCTCCAGAGCCGCGATCTCGTTCCGCCGCGCGGCGACGACGAAGTTCCCGAACGGCGACCAGGATGCCTCGGCATAACCGTCGAGCAGCCGGCGCGAGCCGTCAGGCTGTACGACCCAGGCGCCGCTCTCGCCGGTCACGAGCAGTTGTCCCGGCGCGGGCAGCGAGAAGAGCGCAGGCTCGGCGTCCGACACGCCGACGACTTCGCGGAGCGAGTCGACGACGGAGCGTCCCGGCGGGCTGACGACGGCCGCCAGAATCGCGGCGCCGGCGACGAGCACGACGAGCGGCTTCCACGGACGCTTCGGTCGTGCCGGCTCGCGCGCCGCGAACGCCGTGCGCACGACCCCCCAGGAGCGCACACGCGCCTCGTGCTCACCGGGGATCTCGATCCGCTCCAGCTCGCGCTTCACACCTGCTCCTTCAGCGAGTCGAGCCCGCGCCGCAGGCGCGAGTTGACGGTGCCCCGCGGCAGGTCGAGCGCCCGCGCGATCTCCCCGGGCGTGTAGCCGAGCAGGTGGCGGAGGACGATCACGGCGCGGTGATCGGGCGGCAGGGCCGCGAGCGCGGCGAGCAGATTGCGGTCGAGCGGCTCGGGATCCGGCGGCGCCGAGTGCGCCTCGCCGAGCTCGGCCTCCGCCCGCAGCTGCCGCGCTCGGGTCCAGTCGATCGCGCGGTTCACGACGATCCGGTGCAGCCACGGCCCGAAGGGACGGCCCCGGTCGAAGCGGTCGAGTGCTCGCAGCGCGGCGAGGAAGCTCTCCTGGGCGATGTCCTCGGCGGCGGCTGCGTCGTGGACGACGAGGTAGGCGGCGCGAAAGGCGCGCGGCCAGTGCGCGCGGAAGAGGGCCTCCAGGTCGGAGACCGAACCCCGCTGCGCGCCGCGCACCCACGCGCGCTCGTCGCGGCCCGCGCCCATGCGTCGACTCTACGGCCGGAGGGCGGAGGAAGGTCCCTCATTCTTCGATCACGAAGCACACGTCGTGAGACGACCGGGCGACGTCTCGTCGCAGTTGCAGGCCACCGCTGGGACTGAGCATGCAGATCGTCCCCTGCGAGAGCGACGGCGTCAGGATCCGGCCCCAGCCCTGCTGGACGTTGTACGAGCCGATCGGGATCCGCGTCGTGCGCAGCAACTCTCCGTCGAGCCGGTGGACGCGGAGCAGGCCGTCGTCGCCGCTCGAGACGTACGCGCGGTCGCCGAGGAAGGTGACGTGCTGCGGCGGCGCGTCGCCGCGCAGCGTCTTCAGCAGGCGCGCGGTGCCGGCGTCGTAGATCGCGAGCCGCCGCTCGTCGCCCGAGGTCAGCCAGACGCGCCGGCCGCCGGGCGTGAAGCCGACGTCGTGGGCGTTGAACGGCGGCCGGATCATGCCGATCAGGCGCGGTCGTGCGGCGCGGGAGGCATCGAGGATCGCGACCGTGGGGGAGATGTTCCCGAGCACCGCCCAGAGCCGGCGACCAAACCGATCGATCGCCAGGTGTCGGACCGGCCCACCAACTTGAACTCGACCAACGACGCGGCGCGCGCGGAGGCCGACGACGGCGATCTCGCCTCGAGCCGAGTCGCTGACATAGCCAAAGCGGGGGCCTGGCACAGCGGCCGCGTATCTCGGTGCGCCAAGCTCCCCCGCAATCGCGTGCACTCGCAATTGCTGGTCGATCAGCGTCAGCCGCCCGAGCGCAGTGTGCGCGACCAGGGCGCCGAAAGCGCCGACCGCCTCGATGCTGCGCGGATCCGCAGGTGTCCGCAGTCGCCGGTAGATCCGACCGGTGGAAAGGTCGACGGCGACGACGCTCGACTCGAGGTCGGCAGTGACGAGCGCGAGCGTTCGTCCGTCGACGCTGCGAGCAAGCGCCTCCGGCACCCGTCCGAGCACGAGTGGAGCCGCCGCGGCAGCGAGGAACCGTCGCCTGTCCATGCACGGGGTACGTGCTTGCGCACGCGGGAGGTCCGGGACCCCTGAGGGCGCGACCGGTGTAGAGGAGACGAACCCACCGAGGAGGAAACCATGTTGCGTCTCTCGATCCTGGTCGCCGTCGTCTCGCTCTTGGCCGCGTGCGGCTCGACTGCCGACGAGATCGCCCCGGCGCCGGAGGCGTCCACCGGCCTCTTCCTCGCCCGGGCCGCCGGAACGGCCGGCCCGCTGACGGCCCACGACGGTCACGAGCTCACGCGTCGCTTCGAGCTGCCGCGGGGCATCGCGGCTGCCGACGGGTCTGCGTACTACGCCCTCTCGGCGGGTCGGCTGCTGCGCTTCGACCCGCTCACGGGCCGCCGCACCGCCTCCTTCCCGCGCCTCGGCGACTGGCGGCTCGAGGCCGTCTCCGCGAACGGCCGCTGGGTCGCGCTCTCGCGCGCCGCGACCCGCCTCGTCGTCGTCGACGGCCGCAGCGGCGCGACCGCACACGAGCTCGCGCTCGACGGCGACTTCCTCGTCGAGACGATCTCGTCCGACGGCGACTTCCTCTTTCTCCAGCAGACGTTCGCGGACGGCCGGTACGCGGTACGCGGCTACGACCTGCGCGAGGGCCGGCTGCTGGCGGGATCCCTTGCGACGAAGGGCGAAACCCTCGTGATGGCCGGCGTCGCAACCGGCACGATCGCCTCGCCGGACGGACGCTGGCTGCTGACCGTCTACATCGACACCGCGAAGGACGCCGCTTTCGTCCACGCCCTCAACCTCGTCGACCGCCTGCCGATCTGCATCGACCTGCCGCCGTGCGCGGACTGCGACGTCGCCGATCTGCGGGGATGGGGACTGACGCTCTCGCCGGACGGCCGCACGCTCTACGCCGCGAACCCGGCGCTCGGGCGCCTCGCCGAGGTGGACCTGCCGACGACGAGCGTCGTCCACGAGTCTCGCTTCCGGCCGGCGGCGGGCGGCGCGGACACGCGCAGCGCAGTCGCACCCGACGGCTCGCGGGTCGTGTTCACGAACGGCGAGACGGTGTGGTCGTACGACACGCGTCGCGGCTCGGCGAGCGTCCTCGGGTCGAGCTTCGGCCCGGTCGCCGATCTCGGGGTCAGCGTCGACGGCGCCCGCGTCCTGCTTGCGCGGCCGGGGCAGCGGGCGCTGGCGGTGTCGCTCTAGCGGCGCCCCCGAACGGGTCGAAGGGACATCTCCAAGGGGCTGGCCCCCGGACACGTCCAAGCAGACATTGTCCTATTCGGCCGGGGCCGGCAGGGCCTCGGTCGCCTTGGCGATCTCCTCGACGACCTCGACGATGTCGCGGTTGGCGTTGAAGACACGCAACTGCCGGTCGGAGCCGTTGCCGCGGGAGAGAATCTCGCCGATCCCCTCCAGCTCCCGCTCCGAGCCGAGCTCGCGCGCGTGCGGCTCGATCTGCTTCAGCGTCCTGCGGATCAGATGAGCGACGGGGACGCGGTTGCGCGCACCGGTCTCGAGATCGATCACCGGCGCCTCGAGCCCGTAGCGTGCGGCCAGCCACTTGTTCTCGGTGGTCAGGATGCGGTGGTAGGAGGGAATCTCCTCGCCGCGCTCGTGCTGCTCGCAGAGCATCTTGACGACGCCCTGGCAGTACGCCGCGAGCGACGTGGCGTCCTCGACGCGCGTCACCGCGTCGCAGATCCGGATCTCGACGGTGCCCAGGCGGGGGTGCAGCCGGATGTCCCACCAGATGTGCGTGTAGTCCGCGATGCAGCCGGTGCGCTCGAGCTGCCCCACGACGTCCGCGTAGTCGGCGTAGTCCCGGAAGCGCGGCGGGGGTCCCGAGCGCGGGAAGGCCGCGAACACCATCTGCCGGCTCGAGGAGAGCCCGGTCGGCTCGCCGCGCCAGAAGGGCGAGCTGGCCGAGAGCGCGAGCAGTGGACCGAGCTGGGGGAGCAGCCCGTTGACGACCTGGATCGCCTTCTCGGGGTCGTCGATCGCCACGTGGATGTGCATGCCGAAGATCAGCTCGCGGCGCGCGATGTACTGAAGCTGGTCGACGAGGTTGCGGTAGCGGTCGCGCGCCGTGATCCGCTGCCGCTCGAAGAGGCTGAAGGGGTGCGTCCCGGCCGAGCCGACGCGCAGGCCCTTCTCACGCCCCACCTTGGTGACGTAGGCGCGCAGCTTCAGCAGCTCCCGCTGAACGTCGGCCGGCGTCCTGCAGACGGGCGTCGCGATCTCGAGCACCGACTGCATCAGCTCGGCGTTGATGCGCGGCTCGAGCTCGTGGCCCGACATCGCCTGCAGCACGGTGTCGATGTGCTGGACGAGGTCGAAGGTCTCGCCGTCGAGGAGCATGTACTCCTCCTCGACGCCGAGCGTGTAGGGGTCGGAGCGGCCGAAGGCGTGGTCGAGGACGCTGCCGCCGTAGTCCGCGCCCTTGCCGGTGATCGAGGTCGGATAGATCTGGTTCACGAGTTGCCTAGTATCGCGGGCCGTGAATGCTCTCCGCCGGATCGAATCGTGGCCTTCGGAGCATGCCGCGGCCGGGGTCGCCCGCGCGAGCGGTGTCGTCGCCGTCGGCGGCGACGTCGAGCACGAGTTCGCGCTCGCCTCCGTCACGAAGCTCTTCACCGCGTACGCGACGCTGGTCGCGGTCGAGGAGGCCGCCGTCGGCGTGGACGACGCGGCCGGGCCGGAGGGCTCGACGATCCGGCACCTCCTCTCGCACGCGTCAGGCCTCGGGCCCGACGGCGCCGTCCTGTCGCGGCCCGAGCGGACGCGCATCTACTCGAATGCGGGAATCAACCTGCTTGCGCGCGAGGTGGGGGAGCGCACCGGGATCGCCTTCGCGGATTACCTGACGGAGGCGGTCCTGCGCCCGCTCGAGCTGGGCGCCGAGCTGCGCGGGGAGCCCGCCGAGGGCATGGTCGGAACCGTCGGCGACCTGCTCGCGTTCGGCGGGGAGCTGCTCGAGCCGCGGCTGATCTCGCGCGAGACGCTCGACGAGGCGACCTCGGTGCAGTTTCCAGGGCTGAGGGGCGTGCTGCCCGGGTTCGGCCGGATGGAGCCGAACGACTGGGGTCTCGGGTTCGAGCTCCGCGACGGCAAGAGCCCGCACTGGACCGGGACGCGGAACAGCCCGGACACGTTCGGGCACTTCGGCTCGAAGGCAGGGAGCGCGACCTTTCTCTGGGTCGACCGCGCCGCCGGGCTCGCGTGCGCGGGCCTCGCGGACGTCGACTTCGGCGCCTGGGCGAAGGAGGCCTGGCCGGCACTCGCCGACGCGGTTCTCAGCGAAGGAAGTCGAGCAGCAGCCGGTTGAGCTCGTCTGGTCGCTCGAGGCTCGGCAGATGGCCCGCGCCCTCGATCCGCTCGAGTCGAGCGCCGGGGATGTGCGACACGAGCCGGTCGGCCATCGCTCGGATGTCGCCCACGTCCTCGGTGCCCACGACCACGAGCGTGGGCACGGCGATCTCCGCGAGCCGCTCGCCGGCGGACGGCTGCGGCCACCGCGCCCCCACCTCGTCCTCCAGGGGCAGCTGCAGCTCGTAGGAACGGAGCGTCATCGCCTCCGTCAGCTCCCGTACCGCCGGCTCGGCAGTGGGTGCGAGCCACATCCGCGCCTGTTGCGCCGCGGCCCCCGTCAGGTCCCCGCGCTCGATCAGCTCCTCCTCCTCGGCGAGAGCGGCCTGCGCGCTGTCCGACCACTCGATGCCGGGCAGCGGTGGCGCGCCGATCACGGCCAGGCGCTCGACGAGCTCCGGCCGGTCGACGGCGAGCTCGAGCGCGATCCGTCCGCCGAAGGAGCAACCGACGACGGCCGCCGGCCCGCGCAGGTGCGCGGCGGCGATCTCGACGTACGAGACTTCGCCGGATTCGAGCGGCGTGTTCCCGTAGCCGGGCAGGTCGGGCGCGAGCGTGCGGTGACCGGCCGCCTCGAGAGCCCTCACCTGCGGCGCCCACATGCGGCTGTCGGCGATGCCGGCGTGGAGCAGCAGCACGTCCACTAGTCGTCCTCGGCGAAGATCGGGCGCAGCAGCTCGTCGAAGGTCGCCCTGTCGCAGCTGGCGACGACCGCAGGCGTGACGGCGCGCACCGATGCGGTGCGCGGAATGTCCATCGCGAGCGCCACCTCGCCGAAGTAGTCGCCCGGTCGGAGCACGCGGCGCCGGCCGAACCCCTCCTGCGACACGGCCAGCATTCCCGAGAGGAGGACGTAGAAGCGCTCACCGGGTTCGCCCTGCGCGAGGACGCCGGCGCCCGCAGGGACCTCCTCGCGCGCCATCCGGCCCGCCAGCTTGTTCAGCTGCTCGCCGGGAAGCCCGGCCAGCAGGCCGATCCGGGAAAGCTCGTGCACCGTCGCCGGGACATGTCTCACCTGTCGTCCTCGGTCGGCCGCTCCGGCTTTGCCGGCAGTTCCGCGTCGGCGTCGCCAGGCCCGCGCATCTCCTCCTCCTGCTCGAGGCGCTCTAGGCCCTGCTCCTGCTCGTCTTCGGTGGCTTGCGGTTCGTCGTGCACGGCACTCAGTATCGCGGAGGTCACTCCGCGCGCGCGGGCGGCACGAGCACGCGTAGCGCGCCGGGCTCGATCCGAAACTCTATCGGCGAGCCGAGCCGGGCCGGCTCGCCGTCGATCGCCGCCCGCAGGGACGGGCGCGCGGTCTCGATCGTGAGGTTCGTGCAGCTCCTGTCGGCCCAGGCCATCCGGCGGAAGCCCTTCGGCACGTAGACGTGGAGCAAGCCCTCGTCTATCCGCTCGCGCTTCCCGATCGAGAAGAGGTCGAGCGTGTAGGCGTTGCAGGCGACGAGGACGACGCGGGCTGCGACGACGTCCCCGTCGATCACGAACTGGTCCTTGCCGCGATGCTCCCGGGCCACGAGGAGGAGCGCGCGCAGTCGGGCGAGCACGGCGCGACGACGACGGTGGCGCTCGCGCCGGTGGACGAGCAGCGCATAGAGGCCCATCGAGACGTTGTTCAGAAAGAGCCGGTCGTCGACCCAACCCACGTCGACGCGCCGCTCGACGCCGTCGAAGGCCTCGAGAGCGCCGAGCGGGTCGTCCCGGTCGAGGCCGATGTCGCGCGCGTAGTGGTTGCGCGTCCCGTACGGGATGCAGACGAACGGCACGTCGCGCTCGAGCGCCACCCCCGCAACCGCAGCGAGCGAGCCGTCTCCGCCCGCCATGCCGAGGACGTCTGCGTCGGCGTTGCGCGCGACCTCCGCCAGATCGTCCCCCTCCTCGAGGAAGTGCACGTCCACGCCGCGTCGCCGGGCTGCGTCCCGGAGCTCGTCCGGAGTCGGCGACTCCGTGCCCGAGCGTGGGTTGACGATAAGGAATCGCTGCATGAACGAATGGGGCGAGCCGGCCGCCAAGATGGGCCGTTCGGCCCATGTACCCACCGCGGCGGATCCCGATCATTCGCACATGAACGATCGCGGCTTCCACTACATCGGGGACGACCTGGCGGAGAGCTGGGTCGAGGATTGGGCCGGCGTCGGCGTTCGAGAGCTGGAGGCGCTGCTGGCCAAGCACGCCGCCTTCCTCGGCTTTCTCGAGTCCACCGAAGCCGACTGAGCCGCGCCGCGTCTGCGGCGCCCTCGACGGCGTTATCTTCCTCCCACTAGACGACGGGAGGCGAGATGAAGCTGGACTACCTGTTGCGCGGTCTGCCCGGTCACCCCGTGCACCCGCCGCTCACGGACGCGACGATCGGGATCTACACCTTCGCGACGGTCGCCGCCCTCCTCTCGGCGCTCGGCATCGCCGAGGACGCTGCGGCCAAGGGTTGGGTTCTCGCGCTTGTGATCGGCCTGATCGTGAACATCCCGACGGCGGCCACCGGGACACTGGACTGGCTGAGGATCTCCAAGGGGACGCCGCTGCGTCGTACGGCGACCGTGCACCTGATCGTGATGGAGATCGCCACGGTGCTCTTCCTGATCGCGGCGATCGTCGGGTATCCGGACGGGATGGACGGGGTGGTCGGCGCGGCCGCGCTGATCCTCACGCTCGCCGGGTTCGCCACGCTGACGGTGGGCGGCTGGCTCGGCGGCACGATCGTCTTCGTCCACGGCATGCGCGTGCTCGACCTGGTCGAGGAACCCGCGCACCGCGCGGTGTCGCCTGTCCCCCACCCGGAGAAAGAGGAAGCCGCGCGCGACTGAGCGCTACTCGGCTAGTCCGAGCTGGCGCTCGAGCGCTCCCTTGGGCTGCGCGCCCATGGCGGCCGCGGCGGGCTCGCCGTCGCGGAAGAGGATCATCGTCGGGATCGAGGAGATCCCGTAGCGCTCGGCGAGGCCGCGCTCCTCGTCGATGTTCACCTTCACGAGCTTGAGCTCGTCCCCGCGCTCCTCGACGATCCGGTCGAGCACGGGGGCGACCGCGTGGCACGGCCCGCACCACTCGGCCCAGAAATCCACGATCACGTCCTTTTCGCTCTTCGTGACTTCCTGCTCGAAGGTCGACTCGGTCACTGCGGTTGCCATTCGGTGAATCCTTTCGCTGGGGTGGGGCGGGAGTACCCGCGCTCGCCTATTGAAAACGACGGGCCTGGACGGACTGTTCCCTAGAATCGAAGGGGCCGTGTTCGAGCCGCTGCCAGGGAAGCCCGACCACCCTGCGCTCGAGCTCGAGATCCTCGAGCTCTGGGAGCGCGAGGGCACGTTCGAGCGGTTGCGGGAGCAGAACCGTGGCGGGCCGAAGTTCAGCTTCGTCGACGGCCCGATGACGGCAAACGGGACGATGGGAGTGCACCACGCGTGGGGGCGCACGCTCAAAGACGTCTTCCAGCGCTACAAGGCCCTGCGTGGCCACGACCAGCGTTATCAGAACGGCTTCGACTGCCAGGGCCTCTGGATCGAGGTCGGCGTCGAGCGCTCGCTCGGGCTGAACTCGAAGCGCGAGATCGAGGAGTTCGGCCTCGCCGAGTTCGCGCGCCGCTGCCGCGAGGTCGTCGTCCGGTCGTCGGCTGACATCACGCGCGGCTCGAAGCGGCTCGGCCAGTGGATGGACTGGGGCAACGACTACTTCACCTTCTCCGACACGAACATCGAGTACATCTGGCGCTTCCTGCGGATCGTCCACGAGCGAGGCTGGCTCTACCTCGGTCATCGCTCGACGGAATGGTGCCCCCGCTGCGGCACTTCGATCTCGGCGCACGAGCTCGTCGGCAGCTATGTCGACCGTTCCGATCCGTCGCTCTTCGTGCGCCTGCCGCTGCTCGAGCGACCGGGCGAGGCGCTCGTCGTCTGGACGACGACTCCCTGGACGCTACCGGCGAACGTGGCCGCGGCGGTGCACCCGGAGGCCGAGTACGGCCGGCGCGCGAACGGCGACTGGGTCGCGGTCGCCCGGTATCCCGACGCGACGTTCGAGGCTCGGCTCACCGGCGCCCAGCTCGTCGGGTTCCGCTACGAGGGGCCGTTCGACACGCTCGCGCCCGGCGGCGGCGTCGAGCACCGGGTGATCCCGTGGGACGAGGTCAGCATGGAGGACGGGACCGGGATCGTGCACATCGCGCCGGGCGCCGGCGCCGAGGACTTCGAGCTCTCGAGGGTGCACGACCTGCCGGTGCTCACCCCCGTGGACGAGTCGGGACGCTTCTACGACGACTACGGCTGGCTGCACGGCCTCTCGACCGTCGAGTCGGCCGAGCAGATCATCGGCCACCTCGAGGAGCGTGGCCGCCTGGTCGAGGCGGGCCTGCACGAGCACCGCTACCCGGAGTGCTGGCGCTGCCACACGCCGCTGATCTTCCGCATCTCCGACGACTGGTTCATCTCCGTCGAGGAGATCCGCGAGCCGATGCGGCGCGCGAACGCCGAGGTCGAGTGGACGCCCGGCTACTTCGGTAAGCGGATGGACGACTGGCTCGTGAACATGGGCGACTGGAACATCTCGCGGCGCCGCTACTACGGGCTGCCGCTGCCCTTCTACCCCTGTTCCTGTGGCCACTTGAACGTGATCGGCTCCCGGGCTGAGCTCGAGGAGCGCGCCCTAGGTGGGCTCGAGCAGCTGGAGGAGCTGCGCCGGCCGTGGGTCGACGACGTGCCGATCCGCTGCGAGGCCTGCAGCGAGGAGGTGAGGCGCATCCCCGAGGTCGGCGACGTCTGGCTCGACGCCGGCATCGTGCCGTTCTCGACGCTCGGCTGGCAGCAATCCGAGTACGTGCCGGAGGGGTACGCGACCGGTGCCGCCAAGGGGTTGACGACTGCCGACCTGCCCGACCACGCCACCTGGGAGGAGTGGTTCCCGGCCGACTGGGTCTCGGAGATGCGCGAGCAGATCCGGCTCTGGTTCTACTCCCAGCTCTTCATGTCGGTGGCCCTCACCGGCCGGCCGCCGTTCAAGCGGGTGCTCGGCTACGAGAAGATGCTCGACGAGACAGGCCGCGAGATGCACAAGTCGTGGGGGAACGCGATCGAGGCGGGCGACGCCTTCGCGCGCATGGGCGCCGACGTGATGCGCTGGCAGTACTGCGCGCAGCCTCCCGACCGCAACCTCAGCTTCGGCTACGGGTCGGGCCGCGAGATCCAGCGCCGCCTGCTGACGCTCTGGAACTCGGTCGGCGGCTTCTTCGTCCCCTACGCGAACATCGAGGGCTTCGAGCCGCGCTACGTCGAGCTCGCGACGGGGCCGGACAGCGGGCTTGCGCCGCTCGACCGCTGGGTCGTCGCGCGGACGGCGCGGCTCGTGGAGGAGGCGACGGCCGGCTACGAGTCGTTCCTCACCGTCGAGGTGATGCGTGCCATCGACGACTTCCTCGAGGACCTCTCGAACTGGTACATCCGCCGCTCGCGGCGCCGCTTCTGGAACGGCGACGAGGCAGCCCTGCGAACGCTCTGGTTCGCGGTCGTGCAGTCGCTGCGCGTGGTTGCTCCGGTGCTCCCGTTCCTGACCGAGCACCTCTGGCAGAACCTCGTGCGCGGCGTCGAGGGCGCCCCGGCCTCGATCCATCTCGCGGGCTGGCCGGAGCCGGTCGGTGCGGACGAGCCGCTCCTCGGCGAGGTCGCGGCCGCGCGCGGCGTCGTCAGGCTCGGCCATCAGGCGCGTGCCGCCGCGCAGCTCAAGCTCCGCCAGCCGCTGCGCCGGCTCGTCGTCGACGGCTCGCCACTCGCCGAGGCCCACGCCGACGAGATCCGCGACGAGCTCCGGGTGCAGCAGATCGAGTTCGGCCCGGTCGAGGCAACCGAGCTGCGGGTGAAGCCGCACCTGCCCGCGCTCGGGCCGAAGCTCGGCAAGGAGCTCGGCGCGGTGCGCGCCGCGCTCGTAGCGGGCGAGTTCGAGGCGCTGCCGGATGGCGGGTTCCGGGTGGCCGGCCACGAGCTCGCCGCCGACGAGGTGCTCGTCGAGCGCTCCGGCAAGAAAGGCTGGGCCGTGGCCTCCGAGGACGGCGTCACCGTGGCGCTCGAGACGACGCTCGACGCGGAGCTCGAGCTCGAAGGGCGCGTGTACGACCTGATCCACCGCCTGAACTCGCTGCGCAAGGAGGAGGGTCTCGCGCTCACCGACCGGATCACGGTGACGCTTCCCGACGCCGACGCGGACCTGCTCGCGCACGCCGACCGGATCAAGGCGGAGGTGCTCGCCGTCTCGCTCGAGACCGACGGCGGCGCGGCTCCGCAGATCGCCAAGGTCCAGTAACCTCTCGGCAGGAGGAGCGATGCACACCTGCAGGGCCTGTCACGGGGCGATCGAAGGCGACTATCGCTACTGCCCCTGGTGCGCCGCGCCGCAGCGGGCGAAGCTCGTGGAGTTCTTCGGCGGGACGGGCAACGAGTCGGGCCGCGCGCTGCGCGTCTCCCGCTACGTCGACGAGCGACACGTACGCTTCAGCGTCTGGAACGAGAGCGGCACCGCCGAGGCGGCCGTCTCGATCGACGAGGGCGAGGCGCAGCGTCTCGCCGCGTTCATCTCCCCGCGCAGGGTGACGGGCCTCGTCGGCGAGCTCCGCGCTCGGACGGGCCTCTAACTCTGGGCTGCGGCGAGAACGAGCTCGCGGCGCAGCTCGACCGGGAGCCGGAAGGTGACGTCCTCGTCCATCATCCGGAAGGGCTCGATCCGCTCCACGCCGCGTGACCGGAACCAGTCGCAGACGCCGCTGACGAGCCTCTCCGGCGCGGACGCTCCCGAGGTGACGCCGACGGTCTCCACGCCTTCGACCCATGCCTCGTCGATCTCCGAAGCGTCGTCGATCAAGTAGGCCGCCACACCGCCCGCTCGAGCCACGTCCACGAGGCGGTTCGAGTTGGACGAGTTCCGGGAGCCGATCACGAGCAGCAGTTCGACCTCGGCCAGCATCTCCTTGACCGCCCACTGGCGATTGGAGGTCGCGTAGCAGATGTCCTCCTTCTTCGGCGCGTAGATCGCCGGGAAGCGACGGCGCAGGACGGCGATGATCTCCGACGTCTCGTCCACCGACAGCGTCGTCTGCGTGATGTACGCGAGCTTCGTGTCGGCGGGTAGCGCGAGCGCCTCCGCCTCGGCGACGTCCTGTACGAGCACCGTCGCGTCAGGCGCCTCGCCCATCGTGCCCACGACCTCCTCGTGCCCGGCGTGACCGATCAGGACGACGGTGTAGCCGGAAGCGGCGTAGCGGCGCGCCTGGACGTGCACCTTCGTCACGAGCGGGCACGTCGCGTCGATCACGTTGTGGCCCCGCTCGGCCGAGACCTCGTGGACGGCGGGCGCCACCCCGTGCGCAGAGAAGACGATCGTCGCGCCCTCGGGGGCGTCTCTCTCCGTGTCGACGAAGATCGCGCCGCGCGCCTCGAGGTCGCGCACGACGTGCAGGTTGTGGACGATCTGCTTGCGGACGTAGACCGGCGGGCCGTAATGGTCGAGCGCGAGCTCCACCGTCTCGACGGCGCGCTCGACACCGGCGCAGTAGCCGCGGGGCGAGGCGAGAAGGACGCGCTGCACCATCGCGATCATCGTAGCCGCGTGGACGGCGACGACCCGCGTGCGACAGACGCGAGAGAACCTCGTCGCATCGGGGGGTCGTTGCGACGAGGCTCTCTCAGTGCTCGCCGCGACTTGCGACCCGAGGGCCGCCGCAGCTCGCATCGCGCACTGGGTGCCACGCTAGTGCCTCGCGCCGGGCGTGCCTATGGGCCGGACGGCCCATCTTTCAAAGCGGCAAGCGGCTCTCTATGATCGGATGTCGCCAGTGGACGCTGAAACGAAGGCGGTGCTGTTCAACGCGGTGCCGCTGCTGCTGCTGGCGGCGGCGCATCTCACGGCCGGCGCCGCGCGTGCGCCTGGCCTGCTCGCGACGGTCAGACGGCGCCCGACCGACCTCCGCGAGAGCGCCGCTGCGACCGCGCTTCTGTTCCCGTCCGTCGGTGTGGCCGCAGCCATCCTCGGCGTCGCGACCCTAGTCGACCGCGAGCCGCTCGCGGGAAGGCTCTGGCTCTCGCTCGCCGCAATCGTCGTGGCCGGCATCCCGGCCGTGCTCCTGCTCGCCGGGCGCGTCGAGCCTCCCTCCGCCGGGGCGAGCTTGGAGACGGTACGCCCGGAAACCGCCACCGAGAGCAGGAAGCGGGCGCGGCTGGAGCGAGGCACCTACGGGATCGCAGCTGTGTTGAGCGAGCCGCTGTCTGCGGACGCGACCTTCGACGCAGTGGCAAAGGCCGCGACCGATTCGCTGGAGGGTGATTGCGCAGCCGTATTGCGGGCCACGGGCGGCACGCTCGAGCTGGCAGGCTCGTACGAGCTGCCCGACGTGCTGAGGGACGTTCTCTCCGCCGACGCCGTCGCGGGTCTCGCCGCCGCCGCCCGAGCGGGGAAGTTGCTTGCGTCGCGTGATCTCGCCGGCGACAACCGCTTTGGCCCGGGTCTCCCCGAGGCAGCGGCAGGCGCCGGCTGCAGCTCGCTCCTCGTCGTGCCGCTGACGCAACCCCGAAGCGACGCCAACGGGCTCGTGCTCGTGTTCTTCGCCGGTCGGCAGAGCTTCGCCGACGAGCAGCTCGAGCTGGCGGGCCGCATCGCGGGCGCGGCACGCGGCGCGCTCGAGCGCAGCGACCTGTACGAGTTCGAGCGGCGTGCCCGCGCCGTCGCGCAGCGTCTCGCGAGTTCCGGTCGGGAGCTCGCAGGCGAGCTCGACCCAGAGAACGTTCTGGAGCGCCTCGCGCGGCTCGCGTCGTCACTCCTCGCCGGTGCGGGCGCCTCGGTGTGGGTGCTGGAAGGGGACGAGCTCGTCGTCCACGCCGCCTTCGGCAGAGGGGCGAGCGTCGCGCTCGAGCTGCGGACGCCATCGACGGCCTGGTTGCTCGGAGACATCGTCCAGTCCCGCTCGGCGCGGACGATCGCGAACGCCGAGGGGGACGCTCGCGCCGCCGAGGCCGATCCGATGATCGCGGCGGGTCATCTCTCCTCCGTCGGCGTCCCGATGATCGGACCGGACGGCGGCGTGCGCGGCGTCGTCTGCGTCTACGACTTCAAGCCTCGTGAATGGCGCGATGACGAGGCCGAGGCGCTGCTCGCCCTCGGCAGCGTCGCCGCCGCCGCCCGTGACAACGCGGAGCAGTACCAAAGCGTCTGGCACGAGCAGCAGCGCAGCGAGGCGATCCTGGAGAACGTCGCCGACGGCATCGTCGCCCTGGACCGCGACGGCCGAGTGGTGCTCTGGAACCCAGCGGCAGAGCACATCACCGGTGTCCCCGGTAGCGACGCACTGGGACGGACGCCTCCACAAGTGCTGGGCCGGTCGCTCGAGTCGGAGGAGGGCGCTCGCCCCGGCGTCAGCCGCCTGCTGTCGATCCGCCGCGGCGCCGACGAGGTGTGGCTGTCCCTGAGCGAGGCCCTGATGACCGATCCCGCGGGTGCGGTCGCGGGCAGGATCTACGCCTTCCGCGACATCTCGAGCGAGCGCGCCGTCGAGCAGATGAAGTCCGACTTCGTCTCGACGGTGTCGCACGAGCTACGGACGCCGCTCACGTCGATCTACGGCTTCGCGGAGACGCTGCTCCGGCAGGACGTGCTCTTCGGGGAGGCCGAGCGCAATACGTTCCTTCGCTACATCGCCTCCGAGTCGGAGCGCCTGACGTCGATTGTGGATCGCCTGCTCTCCGTCGCGCAGCTCGACACCGGCGCGATGAGCGTCCAAGTCGTGGAGACCGATGTCAACCGCGTCGTCACCGAGGTCGTCGCCGCCCTGGAAGCTTCGCTCGGAACGAACGGGCGGGAGCTCGTCGTTGCGCTTCCCGACGAGCGACTCTCGGCCGCGGCCGACGGCGACAAGCTCGGCCAGGTGCTCAAGCATCTGCTCGACAATGCCGTGCGCTACTCGCCGGCCGGCGGAACCGTCAGGGTGGGGGCGCGCCGCGCGGACGACCTGGTCGAGGTGCGCGTCGAGGACGAGGGGGTGGGCATCCCCCGGG
>Ga0136620_10000053_pt1 | contig 42271 bp, 45 predicted proteins | sample AntDrymUQ4162106_2_FD_104806 | JGI IMG/M metagenome (GOLD analysis project Ga0136620, IMG submission 104806) | Polar desert sand microbial communities from Dry Valleys, Antarctica - metaG UQ416 (21.06) | ecosystem: Environmental > Terrestrial > Soil > Desert | place: Antarctica: Dry Valley... | reverse complement strand
GGCGCGCCACGGTCACGGTCAGGCATCCTACGCTCGGCTTGATCCGCTCCTTCTCGCACACCGACTTCCCGCTCGAGCTCCTGCTCGAGCGCAAGACCGTGCCGATCTCGGTGGTTCTCCCCGGGCGCGAGGTGGCCGACACCGTGGGCTCGATCGTGGAGCGGGTGCTGGCGCTCGAGGGCCTGGTCGACCAGGTGCTCGTGGTGGATGCCGCATCTCACGACGGCACGGCGAAGGTGGCGGCGCGGGCCGGCGCGGAGGTTGTGCAGGAGGCCGAGCTGGTGCCCGAGTTCGGCCGGGCGCTGGGCAAGGGGGATGCCATGTGGCGCGCGCTGAGCGCCGTCCGGGGCGAGCTGGTGCTCTACCTGGACGCCGACACTCGCGACTTCCAGGCGCGCTTTGCCACAGGCCTGCTCGGACCGCTGGTGGTCCATCCCGAGCTTCAGCTGGTGAAGGCCAACTTCGAGCGCCCGTTCGTGCTCGAGTCCGGGGCACGCCACCCGCGCGAGGGCGGTCGTGTCACCGAGCTGGCCGCCCGGCCGCTATTGAGCGCCTTCTATCCCGAGCTGGCGGCGTTCGGCCAGCCCTTGGCAGGGGAGGTGGCGGCACGCCGCGCGCTGCTGGAGTCGATCCCCTTTTCGACCGGCTACGCCGTGGAGACGGCGATGCTGCTGGACGCCCGCGACGCGGTCGGCGTGGGCGCCATGGCCCAGGTGCACGTGGGTGAGCGCCTGAATCGCCACCAGCCGCTCCCGGAGCTGGGGCCGATGGCCTACGCGGTGCTGCGCGTGATCCTCGAGCGGCTGCGTCGCGATGGCCGCCTGCTCGACGACCACGCCCCGCCCCTCCAGACCGCCGACGGACGGTTGGTGCAGGTGGAGCTGGTGGAGCGCCCGCCGTTCCTTTCGCTCGGCGCCCCCGCCTAGGATGGGCGCCCGGAGGGCGCTCTACTTCGTCAGAGTGCGGCCGGATGCCGCACGGGGTGACCACTGACCCACTGGCAATCGTTCGCCGCCGGCTGCGCGAGCAGCGCCTGGCCGGTGCCCCCTTTGAACGGCCAGCCGACGTCGTGGGCTACCTGGGGGCGATGCAAGCTCAGGAGTACGCCGAGGCGAAATGGTCGATCTCCGAGCGCACCGGGGGCCTGACCGACACCCAGGTGGAGGAGGCGTTCGACCACGGCCAGATCCTGCGCACGCACGTGCTGCGCCCGACCTGGCACTTCGTGACCCCGGCGGACATCCGCTGGCTGCTCGACCTCATTGGGCCCAGGGTGCACGTGGCCAACGGCTACCCCTATCGCCAGCTCGGCCTGGACGAAGGCGTGTTCGCCCGCAGCCACGAGGCGCTCACGCGGGAGCTCGAGGGTGGCGATCCTCGCACCCGCCGGGAGTTGGGCGTGGCCCTGCGCCTCGGCGGGGTCGACACGGAGGGGCAGCGGCTGCCCTACGTCCTGATGCACGCCGAGCTCGAGCAGCTGATCGTGAGCGGCCCGCGCCGCGGCAAGCAGCACACCTACATGCTGTTCGAACAGCGCGTCCCGCCCGCGCCGGGGTTGACGCGCGAGGAGGCGCTGGCCGAGCTCACGCTGCGGTTCTTTCGCAGCCACGGCCCGGCCACCGCGAAGGACTTCTCGTGGTGGTCCGGGCTGACGTTGACCGATGCCAGCGCCGGCCTGGAGGCGGTCGGGGAGCAGCTCGAGGCAGTGGAAGACGAGGGCGGCACCCCGTGGTTCGCGGCGCCGGATCCGCCGCCGGACGCCGACACCGCCGGCGCGTTGCTGATTCCCATGTACGACGAGCTGGGGGTGGGCTACCGCGACCTGCGGATGGTGCTCTCAGAGCAACCGCCCCGAGACGGGATGCTGAGCCGGCCGATCGTGATCGGCGGCGCCACCGTGGGAAGCTGGAAGCGCACTCTCCCAGCCCGCCAGGTCGTGGTGGAGGCGACCCTCTTCACGAGCTTGGGGAGGACCCAGACCAAGGCGCTCGACGCCGTGGTGGAGCGCTTCGGCCGGTTCCTGGAGCTCCCGGCGTCGCTCGAGATCGTCCACGCCTAGATTGCTCCGATGGCCCTGCGCTGCGTCTACACCGACCTCGACGGCACGCTGCTCGGCGCCGGCGCGTCTCTGTTCCGCGACGGCGACGGCGCCTTCACCATGCTTCCGGCCCGCGCGCTGGAGGCCTGTCACCGCGCCGGCGTGGAGGTGGTGCTCAAGTCCGGCCGCCGCAAGGAGCAGGTGATGGAAGACGCGCGGCTGATCGGTCAGAGCGCCTTCATCTACGAGATCGGATCGGGCGTGGTGATCGACGACGAGGAGCACTTGCTCTGTGGCCCGTACGCGCCCCGCGATGGCCTGAGCCCGCACGATCTGATCGGCGACGCGGGCGCTCCCGCGCTGCTGGAGCGCTCCTTCGGCGATGCGATCGAGCCCCATGCGCCCTGGCACCTGGACCGCTACGTGTCTCACCTCTACCGTGGCCGCCTGGACCTCGACCAGGCCAACGCGCTGCTGGCGCGCGAGGGCCATGGCGACCTGCGGCTGGTGGACAACGGCGAGATCGAGGATGGGCGCTCGGTGTATCATCTGGTGCCGGCCGTGGCCTCGAAGGCCGCCGGCGTCGAGCTTCACATGCGGGCCCGCGGGTATGAGCCCGAGCAGTGCATCGCGGTGGGCGACTCGCTCGAGGACCTGGGCGTGGCCGAGGTGGTGGGGCGCTTCTTCCTGGTGGCAAACGGCCCGGAAGCCTCGGGCCCGAACGTGGAGCGCACCGAGTCCTCGCACGGCGAGGGCTTCTACGAGGCGGTCGTTCGCTCGCTGGTGGGCGGTTAGTCGAGATGAAGCGTGCGGCGCATCGCTCGTCGTCCGCGCAGCACCGCCTGCTCGTCCCCGCGCAGCTGGAGCGCCTGATTGACGCCCTGGGCTATGGCATTGAGCTCGAAAGCCACCTGGCCGGGATCCAAGTCGGGTAGGTCGCCCGCCGCCACCGCGGTCGTCACCTCGGCTTCGAGCACCGAGTGCCAACGCGACAGCGCCTGCACGACGGCGTCCTTCACGGGACCGGGACGTCCGTCGAACTCGCACGCCGATTGAGTGAGGAAGCATCCTCCCGGAAGGACCCCTCGGCCCAGGTAGCCGAGCCAGAGGTCGGAGATCGACTTGAGCCGGGCAAGCCCCGGTTCGGCGCCCGCCGCCGGATCCCAGATCTCGTGGCGGAAGATCTCGATCGCACGGTCCAGGGCGGCGAGCTGGAGCGCCTCCTTGCTGCCGAAGGGGCCCACAACCCCCGCCTTGCTCATGCCGAGGCCCTCGGCCAACTCCCCAATGCTCACCCCGTTCAGGCCCTCGACCGAGGCGCGGTTCACCGTCTCCTCGATCACCGCCACGCGGGTGGCCTGCGCCGCGAGCGCAGATCGGCGAGGGCTCATTGCGGGCCAAGGCTAGCGAACGGTCGTTTGTACAGCGAACGATCGTTTGCTATAAGTCCACAGCATGTCAGGAGAAGCCCAGGACGAAATGCAGGTGCGCCGCCTCGGCTGGGCCGGTCTGGAGGTTTCGGCGCAGGGCCGATCGCTCGTGATCGATCTGCTCGAGGACATGTCCCCCATGGCTCCCTTCGTCGGGGGGGCACACGGCCCGCTGCCGGCGCCATCGCGAGCTGGCGCGGTGGCCGCCCTGCTCACGCACCTCCACTCCGACCACGCAGACGCGCCCGCCGTTGCGCGAGTCCTCGACGTTGATGGCGTGGTGTTGCGCCCGCAGCGAGCCCGCGGGGAAGGCCTCGAGACGGTCGCCACGCTCCACGCCGAGAGCGGACTGGCCGAGACCGGAGTCGCAACCCGTTCGCTGGATCCGTGGGAGACGGCCGACTTCGAACCCTTCACGGTGACCGCTGTGCCGGCGGTCGACGGCTTCGGTGATCCCCAGGTCTCCTGGGTGATCGAGGCGGGCAGCCGGCGCATCTTCCACGGCGGGGACACGGTGTTCCACGGATCGTGGTGGCTGATCGCCATGCGCTACGGACCCTTCGACGCCGTCTTCCTGCCGGCGAATGGAGCAATCTGTGACCTTCCGCACCGCCAGCCACCGAGCCCACTCGTGTGCTCGATGGACCCGGTGCAGGCGGCTGCCGCGGCGAGCCTGCTCAATGCCCACACGGCGGTCCCGATCCACTACGACGCGATTCACTGCCCCCCGGCGTACGTGCAGGCCGACCGGCCCGCGGAGGCGTTCAGCGAGGCCGCGGCGGAACGCGGAGTGCTGGCCCGTGTGCTCGAGCCAGGCGAGAATCTTGAGTGGGCCGTCTAACAGCGCCGTCTAGGGCTCCGCCAACCGCCGCCCCGCCTCCTCCATCTCCTCCTCGGTCCCCGCCTCGATCACCGTGACCAGGTCGAGGATGCGCTGCTGGAACTCGTCGAGATCGCTGCGACCCACCACCGCGTGGCAGGTGACGCCCGACTGGCGCGCCTGGGTGGCCACCTCGCCCGCGGCCTTGCCCTGGAGGGTCTGCTCGTCCAGCGCCCCCTCACCCGTGACCACGAAGGCCGACTCGCGCATGGCTTGGTGAAAGCCGATGGCGTTGAGCACATAGGGCGCCCCCGGGATCAGCTGTGCGTGGCGGTGGGCCCACAGGCCGCCCGAGAGGCCGCCCGCGGCGCCGGTCATGGGCATGCCGCGAGGATCGCGCGGGCCCTTCCCGGCCAGCTCGGCCTGGCGGCGCTCCAGGCGCTTCACGGTGGTGGGGTCGGCGCCCTTCTGCGGCCCGAACACCCGTGGAGCGTCCTCGAACGGGGTGCGAACGTCGCAGAGCACCTCGAGGTGGGGGCTCACTCCGGCGTCGTCCAGCGCCTGCACGGCTCCCGAGCCACCGTCGGTTGTGCCGGAGCCACCCACGGTCACGATCACGCGCTGCGCGCCGGCCTCCACGGCGGCTGCGATCACCTCGCCCGTGCCGTAGGTGGAGGCGGCCCAGGGATCGCGCTCCGCTTCGGCGACCAGACCCAGCCCGCTTGCCTGCGCGGCTTCCACGAGCGCCGCATCCCCGCCGGGGAGCAGCACGAAGGCCGCCTGCACCGGGCGTCCGAGGGGGTCACTCGCCGTGACGGTCCGGCGCTCGCCGCCGAGTGCGGCCAGCAAAACGTCCATCGTGCCCTCACCGCCGTCGGCCACGGGCAGCTCCACGGCCTCGCGTCCGCCGGCGTGTAGGCCACGCGCGATGGCGGCGGCCACCTCGGCGGCGGAGAAGGTGCCCTTGAAGCTGTCCGGCGCGACCAGGGCCGGAAGGCTCACTCGCCGACGGCCGCGCGGAAGGCGCGCTCCGCTTCGTCGCCGTGAACGGCGAACACCACCCGCTCGAGCGTCCGGGCAGCATGCCCGCGGGCCGCGTCCACCATCAGCTGCGCCGCCTGGTCGAGCGGGAAGCCGCCCACGCCCGTGCCGAAGGCCACCAGGGCGAGTGAGCGGCAGCCCAGCTCCTCGGCCTTCTCCAGCGTCGATCGGGTGGCGCGATCGATGATCTCGGCCGAGGTCGGGCCGCCCAGCTCCATGGTGGCCGCGTGGATCACGTGGCGCGACGGCATTTCTCCGGCCGTGGTCTGTACCGCCTCGCCCAGGCCGATGGGCGCCCGCTCGTAGGACTCGCGCTGCACGCCGGGGCCACCCGCCCGGCTGATCGCGGCGGCCACCCCTCCGCCATGGGCAAGGTCGGTGTTGGCCGCGTTGGCGATGGCGTCCACCTCGAGCGTGGTCACATCCGCTTGAAGGACTTCTAGCTCCACGGGCTATGCGAAGCAGCCGGCTCGGCCGGCTGCGCACGATGACCTTATCGTTTCGCATATGGCGAAGAGCGAGAAGGTGACCCTGGAGCTGGACGGCCACGAGGTGAGCTTCTCCAATCCCGAGAAGCCGTTCTTCCCGAAGGCAGGGATCACCAAGCTCGGCCTGTGCGAGTACTACCTGGCCGTGGCCGACCCGCTGCTGGGCCACCTGAGCAACCGCCCGACCTCGATGAAGCGCTTCCCCAACGGCGCCGAGGGCGACTTCTTCTTCCAGAAGCGCGTGCCCAAGACAGCGCCCGAGTGGGTGGAGCAGATGGTGGTGCACTTCCCGAGCGGGCGCAATGCCAACTACCTCCTGTGCCAGGACCGCGCGCACATCGCGTGGGCCTGCAACCTCGGGATCATCGACTGGAATCCGTGGCCGGTGCGCTCGCCCGACGGTGACCACCCCGATGAGCTGCGGGTGGACCTCGACCCAACTCCCGGCTCCAGCGAGTGGGCCGACGTGCGAGAGGTGGCGCTGTGCGTGCGCGAGGTGCTGTCCGACCACGGCCTCGAGGGCTTCCCCAAGACCTCCGGCTCGCGCGGCATCCACGTCTACGCCCAGATCGAGCAGCGCTGGGACTTCACCGAGGTCCGCCGCGCGGCACTGGCCCTGGCGCGCGACGTGGAACGCCGGATGCCCAAGGGCAAGGCAACCTCGAAGTGGTGGAAGGAGGAGCGGGAGGGGGTGTTTCTGGACTACAACCAGAACGCCCGCGACCGCACGATCGCCTCGGCCTATTCGGTGCGGCCGAACCCTGGTGCGCTGGTGTCGGCGCCGCTGCTCTGGGAGGAGGTGCCGGACGCAGAGATGGAGGACTTCAGCGTGGCCACCGTGCCCGCGCGCGTCCAGAAGATCGGCGATCCCAGCGCGGGGCTGCACGAACGCGCGGGCTCGCTGGACGCCCTGCTCGAGCTGGCCGCGCGTGACGAGCGCGAGGGTCTCGGCGACGCGCCCTGGCGCCCCACTTCGCCAAGCAGAAGGGCGAGCCCACGCGCGTGGCGCCCTCCCGGGCGAAGCCGGACTCCTAGCCAGGCAGGCGGCGCGCGGCGGTCGACCACCGGCGCGGCCGCATGGGCGTGCTGCCAGACTGCCGCCTCGTGCGGCTCGCCCTGGCCCTTACCCTGCTCGCCGCGCTCGTCCTCCCGGCCAGCGCCGCGGCCGCCGCCCCGCGCATCTTCCCCTCCAACACGCTCACCGTGAAGGACAAGCGCCAGGTAACCGGCCGGCGGGTGAAGCTGCGCGGCCCGAGCTGCACGGCCCGGCCATCGGACTGCAACGACCGCAAGCTGCTCAACCGCCTCGACGGGTTCGACCTCGACCCTCGCATCGAGGTGCGCTTCGACAACCGCGTGGACGTTTCCAAGGTGACCCCGAGCACGCTGTACGTGCAGCGCGTGGGCGGAGGCCCGCGGATCGGCGTCAACCGGATCGTGTTCAGCCCGGCCCGCAACGCCCTCTACGCGCAACCGCAGGAGCAGCTGCTCGAATCCACCCCCTACCGGATCGTGGTCGGCGGGGCACTGGGCGGGCGCCGGGCCACAAGCACCTTCACCACGATGACCGCCACCTCCCCGCTGCGCCGCATGCGCGGCCAGCTCGACGACGGCTCGGCCTATGACGCCGCCGGCATTCCCGTGGCCGAGCGCGGTCTGAGCTTCGTCCGGCCCGGGGGGCTGCGCACAGTGTTTCCGGCGGTCGGGGTGCTGCGAATCCGGCGCTTCAACGACGTGGGGCGGGGCGGGCTGAAGGAGGAGGTCGTCCCAAATACCGCGCTGCGCAATGCGGGCATGTACGCCTTTGGCTCGTTCCTGTCGCCGTCATGGCTCAACGGCAGCCGCGTGATTTCCCAGGTGCCCACGGGACAGGCATCCAAGGTGCGCGGGCGCGAGGAGGTGGGCTTCACGTTGATCGTTCCCTCCGGATCCAAGCCCGCCGGCGGCTGGCCCGTGGCAGTGTTCGGCCCGGGCATCACGCGATCGAAGTACGACCTGTTCCTCGCCGCTGACGACAACGCCGGCCGCGGGATCGCGACTGCCTCGATCGACCCCGCGGGACACGCCTTCGGGCCGGGAAGCCAGGCCGCGGTGGACTCGCTCACCACGGGCCCGGTTCGCTTCTCGGGCTTCGGTCGCGGCAAGGACCGGGATGGCGACGGCGAGATCGCCAACCAGGAGGGCGTGCAGGCTGCCGGTTCGCCAGACCCGCGCGCCACCCTCGGGGTGCGGGACGGCCTGCGCCAGACCGCTCTGGACAACATGGCTTTCGTGCGCGCGATCGCCCGTGGCGTGGACGTGGACGGCGACGGCTCCGTCGACCTTCGCCGCGACCGGGTGACCTACTATGCGCAGAGCCTCGGCGGCATCTACGGAACGCTTCTCATGGGCACCGACCAGCTCGTGGGTGCGGGTCTGCTCAACGTGCCCGGCGGCCCGATCCTCGACATCGCGCGGCTCTCGCCGAGCTTCCGCGACCTGGTGGCCACCGAGCTGGGCGACCGCCGCCCCTCGCTGCTCAACGGGGGGCGGGAGGGCTTCACCGAGAGCCAGCCGATGTACACCGAGCCGCCCGTCACCGCCCCCGCACGGGGTGCCGTGCCGATCCAGGACGTGGGCGCCGCCAGCAACTGGCTCAACCGTCCCGGCAGCCCTGAGGCGTTCGCCCCGCTGCTGCGCCTGCGCCCGGCCGCCGGCGTGCCCGCCAAGCGTGTGGCCTTCCAAATCGCCTTCGGCGACAAGACGGTGCCCAATCCCACGAGCGCGACGCTGCTGCGCGCCGGGAAGCTGTTCGACGTCGCGACCTTCTACCGCAACGACCGCACTCCCACGGCGAGCAGGGACCCGCACGGCTTCCTGCTCGACCCGACCGTCGCCGGGCGCAACCTCGGCCAGCGCCAGGTGGTCGAGTTCCTTGCCTCCGAGGGTGCGTCGATCATCGATCCGGACGGCGGCGCCAACGTGTTCGAGACTCCGGTGGCCGACCCGGCCACCATGGAGCGCCTGAACTACACACTCGCGCCCGCCACCGGGGAGCCGTCGCCCGAGGCGGCCGTCGCGGGCCTGCGCCTGGCGGTCAGCCCCGGGCGCGTCCGGGCCGGCCGGCGAGTGCGTGTGGGGTTCCGGGTGACCAGGCTCGACGGCCGCCGCGGCGCCGTGAGGCGAGCCGTGGTGCGGCTTGCCGGGCGCCAGGTGCGTACCAACTCGCGCGGCCGCGCGTCGATGACGGTGCGCTTCCGCCGTGCGGGACGTCGCGAGGTCGTGGCCAAGCGCCGCGGTCTGCGCGCGGCCCGTGCCACTGTGCGGGTGCTGCGCGCTCAGCCGCGCAGCTGATCCATCGAGCACTCCCGCGGCGCCTTGTCCTCGCGCCAGCGCAGCAGCTTGGTCCCATGCCGGATGCGGTCGCCTGTGATGTGGTCGTAGGAGATCTCGGCCACCAGCTCGGGTCGCAGGCCCTCCCACATCAGCTCCTCCTCGGGCTTCCAGCGCGAGGGCTCCGCGGTGCCCCGCTCGCCGGTCCGGTAGGGCTCCAGGAACGAGATCAGTTCGCGCTTCTCCTTGGCTTTGAAGCCGGACGTGTGGCCCACCACGTGTAGCTCGCCTCCGTCGTCGTATAGCCCCAGGATCAAGGAGCCGAGCGTGCCCTCCTCCTTGCCGAACCGAAACGCCACCACCACGCAGTCAGCCGTGCGCACGCGCTTGATCTTCACCATCGCCTTGCGCTCCCCGGGCAGGTAGGCCGAGTCGGCGCGCTTGGCGATCACGCCCTCCGACGAGCCCGTGAGCCATTGGCCGGCCGACTGGACGTCATCGGTGGCGGGGGTCAGCTGCACCGGCCCCAGGTCCAGCTCCTCCAACCGCTTCCGCCGCTCCGCGAACGGCACGCTCATCAGGTCTGCGCCGTCCAGCTCGAGCACGTCGAAGGCCACGTAGGCGGCGGGTGTGTCGGCGGCGAGCTTGCGCACCCGTGACTCGGCGGGGTGAATCCGCTGGCTGAGCAGGTCGAACTCCTGCACTCCGTCGACCACTATGACCATCTCGCCGTCGAGCACCACGCGGTCCGCGGGCATGGCCAGCACCTGCTCCACGACCTCGGGGAAGTAGCGGTTCATGGGCTTGCCGCCGCGGCTCTGCAGGTGCACATCGTCGCCGTCGCGGAAGGCGATCGTGCGAAAGCCGTCCCACTTGGGCTCGTACAGCCACTCCTCCCCCTCGGGGGGCGACCTGGCCGAGCGTGCCAGTTGCGGCTTGATGGGAGGGGAGAGCGAGAGCGCCACCAGGGCATCGTACGTACAGGGGTACGATGGAACCGATGTCAGACGCGACCGTCGCCGAGGAGGAGTACCTCCAGATCATCTTCTGGCTGCAGGAGGCGGGGCTTCCGATGACCGGCGCCAACGTGGCCCGTGCGCTTCAGGTATCCGCTCCTACCGTCCACGAAATGGTGGGTCGGTTGGAGGCAGACGGCTACATCGAGCGCGACGACGACAAGACGCTTGCCTTCACGCCCACCGGGCTGGAGCACGCCGAGGGCATCGTGCGCCGCCACCGGCTGATCGAGCGCTTTCTGACCGATGTGTTCGACATCCCCTGGGACCAGGTCCACGAGGAGGCCGAGCGCCTCGAGCACTGGATGTCGCCCACCGTCGAGGAGCGCATGCTCAAGGCGATAGGCGACTCCGACACCTGCCCTCACGGGCACCCGATCTACCTCGGCAAGCGCGAGCAGGGCGTCCCGCTGGCGGATGTCGAGCTAGGCGCGAAGGTGCGTGTGCTGCGTTTCGAGAACGAGGCCGAGGACCTGCTGCACTACCTCATGGATGCCGGTCTCACCCCGGGGCTGGAAGGCGAATTGGCCGAGACCGGCGATGAGGAGGTGGCGATCTCAGCGGACGGATCGCGTTTTGCGGTGAGCCGCAGCGTGGCGGAGACCGTCTCGGTGGTTGCCGACCCCTCGCCCCCGCCGCGCACAGCGCTGCCGGCCCAGCTCGTGCTGTCCAAGGATCACTGGGGTCGTTAGTGCTCCACTAGGCGGCCCGTGCGCCCTCGCGCCTGACGCGCAGGTCGAAGAACAGCAGGGTGGTCACCAGTGCCACGAAGGGCGCGGTCAACGTCTCGATGAGGATCATGCCGACCAGCGACACGGCCTCGCGGTCCGCCGCCTCCGCGAGCGCGTCGACCGGCACGATCACGACCAGTCCGGGCAGCGCGGCGGCCAGGTTGGCCAGCAGCACCACGCCCAGGCATCGCCACCACGATCCCTCCACGGCGCGCCAGCTGCTCCTCAGCGCCTCGGCGCCGCGGGCGCCCTCGATCATCACCGCCTGCGGCACGAACACCCATCGAACCGCGAGGTAGATGCCCGGCAATATCAGCGCTGCCAGGCCAAGCACCACCCCGGCGGCCGAGAGCAGCACCGCCATCAGCAGGGGAGCGAAGGTCTCCAGGGCGGCAAGCACGGAGGCCGCCGCGCTCGGGCGCTCGCCCCGGGCCACCGACTCCAGCGCGTGGATGGTGGCCGCTGTGACCAGAGGCGCGACCAGGATGAAGCCGACCGCCGTGGCGATGATCGTCTCCACCTCGCGGGCGCCGGGCCGGTAGGGCGCAGTCAGATGCTCCAGCCCCACGCCGGATACGACGAGGTGGGCAGGCACCACGATCGCCGCCGACATGGCCAGGAAGCGCAGCGGGTGGGCGAGCAGCAGGCGAAGCGCGTCGCCCAGCAACTCCGTGACGTCGCGCGGGTGGCCGAGGTCGAGCCTCGGCCCGGCGTTCACGCCGCCGAGGCGCCCGGCAGCTCGCGGTAGGCCTGGGCCAGGCGAGATACGGCGTCGTCGATCTGCTCGGCCCGCACCCCGGAGTAGGCGATGCGCAGAGAGCTCTCCCCGCCCTGCAGCAGGAAGTCGGTGCCCTTCACGAAGGCCACCCCGCGCTCGCCGGCCAGCTCGGCCAGCCGGGCCACGTCGGTGCCCTCGGGAAGGTCCACCCACAGGAAGTAGCCGCCCTCCGGCGTCACGAAGCGCGCATCGGGCAGCTCACGCTCCAGGGCCGCGCAAAGTGCGTCGCGCCGCTCGAGCAGCGCCTCATTGACCGTCTCGATGGAGCGGTCGATGGCGCCGGAGCGGCAGAACTCCGCCACGATCGACTGCGACACCATGCTGGGCGAGATGTAGGTGCCGGTGGCGATGCGCCGCGTCTCGGCGATGATCTCGGCCGGTCCGGCCAGGTAGCCCACCCGGATCCCGGGACAGACGGTCTTGGAGAACGACGACGCGTAGACCACGTGACCGGAGCGGTCCATCGACAGCATCGTCGGCAGCTGCTCCCCTGCGAAGCGCAGCTCCACATAGGGGTCGTCCTCGAACAGGATGAAGTCGTGGCGCTCCGCCAGCTCGACCAGCGTGCGGCGCTTCTCCAGCGAGAGCGTGCAGCCGGCGGGGTTGTGGAAGTTGGGAATGATGTGCGCCAGCTTGGGCCGGGCGCCTTCCTCCAGGGCGGCCTCCAGCGCGCCTACGTCCACGCCGTCATCCTGGAGCGGGATGGCAAGGATCTCGGCCCCCTGGGCGCGCAGCGAGAGCAGCGTCCTGTCATATGAGGGGGCCTCCACGACCACGACATCGCCAGGCTGCACCAGCTGGCCGAACAGGAAGGCGTCGGCCTGCATCGAGCCGTTTGTGGCCACCACCTGCTCGGGCGCGACGCCCTGGCGCTCGGCGATCCACTTCACCAGCGGCTCGTAGCCCGCCGCCGTGCCATAGGAGAAGGTGCCCGCCGGGTCGTTGGAGAAGGCCGCGTCGGCGGCGGCACGCAGGTCGTCCACAGCCACGATGTCGATCGAGGGGGCGCCGCGGGCGAGGGAGATGGTCTCGGGCTGGCTCACCGCGCTGACGATACCGCGACGTGCGGGAGGTGTTGTGCCTGTGGATCGCTAGTTTCGGGTTGCTCAGCCATGTCGCCGGGCCACTACACCCGTCTCATGAGCCGGCGCACCTTGCTGGGTGCGGCCGGCGCAGCCGCGCTCGCGGGGGCCGGCGCGCGCATGGCCGCTCCTCGCTCCGTGCTGGCCCAGGCCCCGGCCTCAGCTACCGCCACCGTGCGCAAGTGCGTGAGCATGGGCCCGATCAACACGCCCGACGGCGATGACCAGGATCTCCGCGCCCACGGCAACCTCGATCTGCTCACGTCCACGGGGACGCGGTGGGTGAAGCTGTTCGTGCGCTGGGATCAGGTGCAGCCGCTGCCGCCCAGTTCAGTGCCCTGGGACCGCCTCGACGACCCGGTGGCCAACCCGGGCCAGCCCTTCCTCGCCGCGCTGGAAGCGCAGGTGGAGCTGGCCCGATCCCAGAAGCCCGCGATCGGCGTGGTCGTGATGCCGTGGCTGTTTCCCAAGTGGGCCAACGGCACTGGCCACTTGGTGGACGGCATCCCGGGCGACCTCGACTTCTTTCCGCAGGACCGGATGAAGGCGGAGGCCGTCGCCGCGGGGGACCCCGAGGCGACGGCCAAGAAGCTGGTCTACCGCGTGCCCGACGCGGAGCAGCTGGCCCCTGGCGGCCACTGGGGGCGCTGGATCGACTTCCTCTATCGCCGCCTGCTGCGCCACGGCGAGGGCGTTGCCATCGAGGTGGCCAACGAGCCCAACATCCAGTGGTGGCCCCAGCGCGATCCCGCGCCGGGCGAGGACCCATTCGCGCAGGGGGGGCTGGCCTCGCCCCGCGCGGCCGCCCGGATGATCGCCACGGCCCAGGAGATCGGCGACCGCCACTGCAACCGGATTCTCCTTGCGGGTCCGGGCACCTGGGACGGGCCCCAGGGAGAGCCGGAGCTTGTGCGCGACTCCCGGCTGTACACCGACTACGCCACGTTCACCGCGGCCTTACTGGACGAGCTCGACAAGATCGACTTCGCCGCCCGGTCGCGTTTCGTGTGGACCCAGCACAACTACATGGACGTGCTCTTTCGCCACGGCAGCCCCGGAGCGCCGCGCAACCGGGCCGCCCACACCCGCTCCCTGCTGGTGGGGCGCTGGAGCGGCTGGCCGCAGCTCAATGGGGAGAAGGAGGCGCCGGGCGTGTGGCTCACCGAGGGCGGGGCCGACCTCCGGGCGAAGGCCGTGGGCGGCGACCCCCTGGTCCAGGCGAGCCTGGTGCGCCGCAACTGGAACCGCATGGCGACCGGCGACGCCGACGGCGACGGTATGGGGATGGTGACCAACTACCTCGGCTACTCCGAGTCCCATTACGACACCGGGATGCGCAACCCGCTGGAGCTCGGCGGAGCGCCGCGCCCGCTGGAGCAGACGTGGGCCGAGCTGCCCTCGAACGGGTGAGCATCGATCCACCCCCCGGCGCGTTGGCGGTGACGCCCCCGATTTACGAAAGCGGCTGTGCGGCGCACGGTCGGCTGCGGCGCGTTATTGCTTCGCGTGACTTGGCTTCAGTGGAGACCACCCGCTTCTTGCGCCACACTTGGCTCTAGGCGACCATGTATTGCCATGGCGTACGACGAAGACCTCGCCATTCGCATCCGCGAGCTGCTCGCCGGCGAGTCCGACATCACCGAGAGGCGGATGTTCGGTGGCCTGGCCTTTCTCATGGGTGGGCACATGTCCGTCGCGGCCAGCGCTCAAGGCGGCCTGATGGTGCGCATACACCCCGAGGACACCGACGCCCTTCTCGCGAAGCCGCACGCTCGACCATTCGAGATGCGGGGTCGCGAACTGCAGGGCTGGCTCCGAGTCGATCCAGAAGGCCTGCGAACCAAGCGCCAGCTCGCACCTTGGGTCACGCGCGGCGTCGCGTACGCGCGCTCCCTTCCGGCGAAGCGCTAGCCTCGCGAAAGCAGTGGCAACTGCCCGGGTGACGCCCGCTATCGAAGCCGGCGCAAGCGGGTGCGCTAGGAAGCTGGGGGTCGTTCTCCGTGCCAGTAGTCGACCACGTCGTCGCGGTCAAAGAAGGCGCGTAGGCCGCCGCCGCGTGGGAGCCGCTCGCCGACGCCGAGCTTGTTGGAGTCCGGGTACACGACGACGTCGGGACGTCCGTGGCTGCTCATGGCCAGGAAGTGGACCGTCTCGGCACTGTGGTTGAGGATCTGGTGGGCGCCCTCGTCTCCGAGCGGGAAGTGCACGGCTTCGCCCTCTTCCAGCTCACGCGTCCCGCTTACCGTCCGCAGGGTCGGCCGCCCGCGTACGACGATCACGATCTCTTCGTCGCCGTAGTGGAAGTGATACGGGTAGGCAGCCTCGCCCGGCGGCAGCTCCCACAAGCTGCACCCGATCAACTCGCTCCCCAGTTCGTAGCCGATCCTTGCACGGCGCGCACCGAAGCCATCCGGCCGCTCGTCGCTCTCGAAGGCAGGTCGGTAGATGTTGGCCATGGGGCGATGTTGGCAAACGCGCTCCTGCGACGCCGTCTGCGCCTCGTCCTGGCGGAGTAGCAAGCTCCGACCGAGGCGGTCACGGCCCACGACGCGAGCGGGAACTGCGGACCGGCGCCGCAAGCCGGTCAACGACGGCTTGCGGTCGGGTTGAGAGCCTCGGTGGCATCGCTCCCCCACGGTGACCCGCCGGCTCATCTCGATCGTGGCCGGCGACTCGGACGCCGGCGCCCGCACCGACCATGCCCGCGAGCGACTGGCGGCGCTCAGTCAGCGCGAGCGCGATGTCGCCCTCGCCGTCGGCCTCGGCCACGCAAACGCCGAGATCGCCGCGATGCTGCACCTCTCTGTCGCGACGGTCAAGGGCCATGTCTCCCGCCTCCTCGACAAGCTCGAGGTCGACAACCGCGTCCAGATCGCGCTGCTGGTGCAGGCCGCGGGCGAGCACCAGGGGTACGCGGCCAGGCGTTCGATCTCATACCGCGTAGACCCCGGCCACCAGGCAACCAGCGCGCCGGCACACGCGAGGACGGAGAGGACCACCGCCCAGCCGCGTGCCCGTGCCCGGATATCCGCTGCGGGGGCCAGGCTCCATTTGGCCGGCTCTTGCCAGGTGCGGAGTGCGCTTTCGTTTGCACTATTCCTCTTCGATCATGCGTCACATTGACTGCGGGTGGCTCAGAAGAGGTACTGCAATGTCTCGTCGACCTCCGGCCCTGACGGTAGCGTCAGCCCGAACGTCTCCTCGAGCTCACCGCGGAGCTCCCCGACATCGCTCAACGTCCGCCGATCGACGCGCCCGTCGAGATGGTGCTCGGTCAGCTCAGCCCCGCGCAACGCGTAGCGGCGGCCGACATCCGGGCGCGCGACGATCAAGTCTGTGACGAACTGCGACTGGGGATGGTTCGACAGGTACCAGTTCGTCATGTCGTAGTCGGGCAGAAGCTCCGGATGGAGATCGAATCGGTAGAGCGTCCTCCACCGGTCGCCGACGCATGTCTGCATGAGGAAGGTGTCGTCGTCGCGCAGCAGGCGATATGGCTCGCGTGGCGTGGGCTGGACCAGATCGGACTCGAACTCCAACACGCCGGTCAGCGTCATGCCGCCGAAGCCGACATCGACTAGGTAAGTCTTGCCATCGAGATCTACGCGCAACAGCATGTGACTGCGGGTGGTCACGGCGCCTTCGGGTCGCATCCACAGCACGCGCCCAGCTAGCCCCGTCGTCTGGTAGCCGAGCGAGCGGAGCGCGTGCTCGAGCAGCAGGTTCTGTTCAAAGCAGACCCGCCGCGACCGCCATGCACCAGCTTGCGCTGGAGCGACTCGACGTCTAGGTGCACCTCGCGGCCAAGAAAGGGATCGATGTTCTCGAAGGCGATCCCCTGCGCATGGGCTAACACGACCGCCTTTAGCGTCGCCAGGTCCGGTGAGCGTGGGCCGACGAAGCCGATTCGCTGCAGGTAGGCATCGAGGTCAAGCGTGGGCATCGGACCTTCCCATTGTGCATGCGACCCTGTCATCGACGCTGCTGCAGCCTTGCGGCCCCTATCGGGCTGGCTCGGCATTCATCCGGTAGACGAGGCCAACGGCCTCGTCGTCTCATGGACCGGAACCTCCGCCATCAGCAGTTGGGCAAGCTCGGAGAGCCGCGAGCGCAGCTCGGGGTCGCGAAGCGAGCCGTCGGGTTCGAAGGCCTCGCGCGCGGTTGGGACCGGGAGTTCCTCGTCGATCACGCGGGCGCCGATGGCACCTAGGACCTTGCGGACCTCGGCCTGAGCCCAGACGGCGCCAAACAGGCCCGTGCTGGCGCCGATCACGGCGACCGGCTTTCCGCGTAATGCGTTTTCCGGGAACGGTCGCGAGGCCCAGTCCAGTGCGTTCTTGAGGTGACCCGGGACCGAATGGTTGTATTCGGGCGTGGCGATGAGGATGGCGTCGGCGCGGGCCAGCGCCGCGCGCATCTCCTCCACCACCCGGTCGGCGGGCCCGACGTCCAGATCTGCGTTGTAGGGCGGGACCCGCTCGAGCCCTGTCCATTCCTCGAAGCGGGCGCCGGGCGGGAGGGAGCGAGCGGCGGCCACCAAGAGCCTGCGGTTGTGGGAGTCGCGCCGCAGGCTCCCGCTGAGGCCCAGGACGAGCATCGCCTTACCCCTGTCTGACGAGCTCGAGATGGATCGTCACCTCAACCTCGTAGCCGAGGACGTCGCCTCCCTTGGGCAGCGGCATCTGCCAGCCCATGTCCCACTCCCGGCGATCGACCGTGGCGGTGAGCTCGACCGCGGTACGGACCGAGCCGTAGGGATCTTCGACCGGGGGCTCGTAGCTGCCGCGTGCCGTCACCGGCTTTGAGATGCCCTTGAGCTCGAGGTCGCCCTCGACGGTCGCGGTGCCTTCCTCGGCGAGCTCGACGCGACTGGAGCGAAAGGCGATCTCGGGATGGTTGCCCGCGTCGAAGAAGTCCTCGCCGTTGACGACGTGCTCCCGGAACTCGGGCGGATTGCTGATCGAGACCGATCCGACTCGTGCCCGGCCCTCGAGCGAGAGCTGCGAGTCGTCTCCCTCCAGCTTTGCCTCTACGTCGGCGAAGGTGGCGCGGAAGGTCGAGACCTTCATGTGCTTGACGGCGAACAGGAACGAGGAGTGGTCGGGGTCGGCCACAAAGGTCCCTGCGAACTGCTGAGTTGCGATGGTCATCGATGCTCCTTTCGGACTGCGGTCCGATTAGTTGATGGCCGAGAGTGTAACGGACCGCGGTCCGGATGTCACAATGCGCTGACCATGCCCACCGCCGACGTGCCCATCGCGCTCACCTCCCTGCCGATGATCGGAGACGGCGAGGCACACGAGCGCGCCGACGCGGCGCGAAACCGCCAGCGCATCCTCGAAGCCGCCGAGCGGCTGTTTGCCGAGCATGGCCCGAAGAACGTCTCGATGGACGACGTCGCGCGGGCGGCAGGCGTCGGCAAGGGCACGCTGTTTCGCCGCTTCGGCGACCGGGCAGGTCTGGCCCGGGCAATCCTCTCGAGCCACGAGGCCGTCTTTCAGGAGTCGATGATCCGCGGCGCGCCGCCGGTCGGTCCCGGTGCCCCCGCCTCAGAGCGGCTCATGGCGTTCGGGCGCGGCATGCTCGGGCTGGTCGACGCCCACCGCGACCTGCTGCTCGCCGCCGAGACGGGGAGCAAGGGCGGCCGCTTCCGGGCGGGGCCTTACCCGTCCTATCGCTTCTTCGTCAGTTCGCTGCTTCGCGAAGCAGCGCCCGACCTGGATCCCGACTACACGGCCGACGCACTGCTCGCCGCCCTCGGTGCCGAGTTCGTCGCCTACCTGCGCGAGGACCGCGAGATGGCCCTCGAGCAGATCGCAGCCGGCTTCGAAAACCTCGTCCGGACCCTGGTCGAATGAGGTGCCGGGTCCGCGAGCTATGGTCGTCGCCCGATAAGCGGCCCTGCCTGGGCGCGTGGGCCAGAGCTAGGCGCCCAGCACCTCGGCGGCGATCTCGGCCACCTCGGTCGGGGTCCTGCCCACTCGCACTCCCTTTGACTCCAGCGCCTCCGCCTTGGCGACCGCCGTGCCCTCCGAGCCCGACACGATCGCCCCGGCGTGGCCCATCGTCTTGCCGGGAGGTGCGGTGAAGCCTGCGATGTAGGCCACCACCGGCTTGGTCACGTGCTCGGCGATGTACTCGGCAGCCCGCTCCTCGGCGTCGCCCCCGATCTCGCCGCTGAGCACGATCAGCTCGGTCTCGGAGTCGGCCTCGAACAGCTCGAGGATGTCGATGAAGCTCGAGCCCGGCACCGGGTCACCGCCGATGCCCACGATCGAGCTGTTGCCGAAGCCGTTCTGGGCCAGCTCGCTGCCGATCTGGTAGGTGAGCGTGCCCGAACGCGACACCACGCCCACGTTGCCCGGGCTGAAGAAGGTCGCGGGGATGATCCCGACGTTGGCCTTGCCCGGCGACAGGATGCCCGGGCAGTTGGGGCCCACCAGCCGCGAGGAGCCGCGCTTGAGGTGGTTGTAGACGCGCAGCTCGTCGTGGGCGGGAATGCCCTCGGTGATGGCCACGATCAGCTCCACGCCGGCGTCCTCGGCCTCGAGGATCGAGTCGGCCGCGAAGCGCGGGGGCACGAAGATCATCGCCGTGTTGGCGCCGGTCTGAACCACGGCGTCGTGGAAGGTGTCGAACACCGGCACGCCCTCCACGTCCTCGCCGCTCTTGCCCGGCGTGACGCCCGCCACCACCTGGGTGCCGTAGCGCCTGTTGTTCATCGCGTGGAAGGTGCCCTCCCGTCCGGTGATGCCCGAGACGCACAGTCGCGTGTCCTCCCCGACCAGGACTGACATCAGCCGGCTAGCTCCACGACCTTCTGGGCGGCGCCCAGCATGGTCGACTCGGCGTGCACGTTTGGAAGGTTGGCCTCGGCGAGAAGGGCGCGCCCTTCCTTGTCGTTGGTGCCGTCGAGTCGCACGACGAAGGGCACGTCGGGCTTGATCTGATCGAAGGCCTCGATCAGTCCCGTGGCCACCTCGTCGCAGCGAGTGATGCCGCCGAAGATGTTGAACAGCACGGCGGTGACGCTCTCGTTGGAGAGGATCACCTCGACGGCCTGGGTGATCGCCTCAGCCTTGGCGCCGCCGCCGGCGTCGAGGAAGTTGGCGGGGCGCCCGCCGGCCTGGGCCACCACGTCCAGCGTTGACATCACCAGCCCGGCGCCGTTGCCCAAAATGCCGATGTTGCCGTCCAGCGCCACGTAGGTCAGGCCGCGCTCGCGCGCCATCGACTCCTGTGGGTCCGCGCCCTCCTCGGTGCGAAACTCGGCCATTTCGGGGTGGCGGTAGAGGGCGCTGGCGTCCACCGTCATCTTCGCGTCGAGGGCCACCACCTCGCGTGACTTGGTCACCAGCAGCGGGTTGACCTCGACCAGCATCGCGTCCTCGGCCACGAAGGTCTCGTACAGGCGAGCCATGATCGCGGCCACCGGGCGGATCACGTCGGCCGCGATGCCCGCCTCGAACGCCAGTCGGCGGCCCTGGAAGTCCTGGAAGCCCAGCAGCGGGTCCACGTGGAGCATGCGCATCGCCTCCGGGTCTTCGTCGGTGATGGCCTCCACGTCCATCCCGCCCATCTTCGACAGCATCGCCATCGTCATCTTGGCGCTGCGATCGAACACGAAGGCCGCGTAGTACTCCTCATCGATCTCGGAGGCCTTCTCCACGTAGACCTCGTGCACCGTGAAGCCCTTTAAGTCCATGCCGAGGATGGCCCGGGCATGCTCCTCGACCTCGTCGCGGTCGTTGGCCACCTTGATCCCGCCGGCCTTGCCGCGGCCGCCGACCAGCACCTGTGCCTTGACCACACAGGGGTAGCCGACCTCCTGGGCGGCGTCCACGGCCTCTTCCACGGTCTTCGCGGGGCGGCCCTCGGGCACCGCAACGCCGTGCTTCGCGAAGAGGTGCTTGCCCTGATATTCGAGCAGGTCCATGGGCGGCCGGGCACCCTACAGCGCTGCTCCCTAGAATGCCGCGCCGTGCCGCTACCTAAAGACGTCCAGTTCGTGACCTTCGACTGCTACGGAACCCTGATCGATTGGGAGACAGGGGTCTACGAGGCATTCCAAAAGGAGGCCGACCGGGACGGCTTCACCATCGACCGCGACGTTCTGGTCCCCCGGTTCATCGAGATTCAGCGCGAGATCCAGAGCGGGTCGTATGAGCTGTACGCCGAGGTGCTGAGGCGTACCGCGGTGCGCGTGGCTGAGGAGCTGGGCTGGCCGCTGGAGTCCTCGCGTGCTCAGTTCTTGCCAAACAGCGTCCCGCGCTGGATGCCCTTTCGCGAGACCAACGCCCAGCTGGAGCGCTTCGCCAAGAAGTTCGAGATGGGCATCCTCGCCAACGTCGACGACAAGCTGCTCGGCGCCACGCGCCGCCACCTGCGCGGCGACCTCGACCTGGTGGTCACCGCTCAGCAGGTGCGCTCCTACAAGCCCGATCCGGCTCACTTCAGGGAGTGCGCCCGCCGGATCGAGAAGAAGAAGAGCAAGTGGGTGCACATCGCCAGCGGCTACCCAACCGACATAGAGCCCTGCCTGCAGGCCAAGGTGGCGGTCATCTGGGTCAATCGTTACGCCACCGAGCTCGAGCCCGGTCAGCGCAAGCCCACGGAAGAGGTCAAGACCTTCCGCGAGGCGGGCAAGCTGCTGAACGCCGCCTAGCCGCGCGCATGCGCGCCGTCTCGGTGGACCCCGACGCGATCGTGGTCACCAGCCTGCTGTGGCAGACCACGGCGACCGCCATCCGCGCCGGGGAGGAGGCGATGCTCGTGGACTCGCCCTACTTTCCCGATGAGCTGGAGCTGCTGCCCACGGTGCTGGCGCAGTCGGGCTTTGAGCCCAGCGCGCTGCTGGCCACACACGGCGACTGGGACCACCTGCTCGGCCGGCTCGCATTCCCCGATCTCTCGATGGGCCTGTCCGAGGGCACGATGCTCCGGATCCGCGAGCGTCCCGGCCAGGCCCAGCGTGAGCTGCGCGACGCCGACGCTGAGCACTACGTCGTCCGCTCGCGGCCTCTGGCCCTGGGGCAAACCCAGGCGCTGCCCGTGCCCGGGCACCTGGGGCTGGGCGAGTACGAGCTGGAGCTGCACCCGGCGGAGGGCCACACGCCGGACGGAATGGCGGTATTCGCTCCCTGGCTCGGCCTGCTGGTGTGCGGCGACTACCTCTCCGATGTCGAGATCCCGATGCTCAACGAGGGTGGTTCGGTGGCCGAGTACCGGGCCACTTTGGCCCGGCTGGCGCCACTGGTGGAGCGGGCGCAGACCGCGGTGCCGGGCCACGGCTCGCCATCGTCGCCCCAGCGGGCGCTGGAGCTGATGGACGAGGACTTGGCCTACCTCGACGCGCTCGAGGCCGGCGAGGAGCGGCCCCGGCTGCCGGCCGGTCGCGACGATGCGCGCCAGCGGGCGATTCACGCGGAGAATCTGCAAGCGGGCTGAGACACGCTCAACCCCGCGCTTCGCCGCAGGGGCAGACAAACGGAGGGGGCGAGATCACCCGGTCTTGGACCTTGACAGGTTGTGACCCGTCCACAACAGCCACCACGTGCCCCCCGCCGGCACGTGGCCATGGCAGTTGACGCCGTACAGCAACCCGAGCCGCCACGTGCTCAGGGGAGCGGGGCGGGGGCTTTCGTTGATGGAGAGCACGCCAACCAGTTGGTGGCCGGGGTCGCGGGCGCTCAGCGCGGTCTGGTCACCTACGCGCAACTGCTGGCAGCCGGCTTGGGAGCAGGTGCGATAGCGCATCGCGCGAGAACCGGGGGTCTTCACCGGATCCACCGCGGCGTCTACGCGGTGGGGCACCACGCACTCCCAGCCGAGGGCCGCGAAATGGCCGCGCTTCTGCTCTGCGGCCAAGACGCTGTGCTCAGCCATCGCACCGCGGCAGTGCTGTGGGGGCTGCTCCCCCGGTTCGTCGGCCCCGTGGACGTGACTGTGGCCCGCAGCAGCTCGCGCGGGGCCGAGGGCATCCAGATCCATACCACGCGCTCACTTCCCAGGCGGGACGCAACCAGCAGGAAGGCCCTTCGCGTCACCGCCGCGCCCCGCACGCTTCTCTGGCCGAGGTAGCCGACGGTCGCGAGCTCGAGCGCGCCGTGGCCGAGGCGCACGCCCAGCGTCTGGTGAGCCACGAGCGGCTGCGGTCCTACGTCGGCGAGGCAACCGGTCGTCGGGGCGCTGCGCCTCTGCGCGCCCTGCTGCGTGACGACGGCGGGCCGGCCTACACGCGCTCAGAGTTCGAGCGGCGCACGCTGGCGCTGATCCACGCCGCGCGGCTTCAACGTCCGCGCGTCAACGCCAGAGCGGCGGGATACGAAGTGGATTTCTTGTGGCCAACCGAGCGGCTCGCGGTGGAGATGGACAGCTACGCGTTCCATTCATCGCGCAACGCCTTCGAGCGCGACCACCGCAAGACCAACGATCTCGAGGATGCCGGCTACGCGTCCGGCGCTTCACCTGGAGGCAGCTGACAGAGGAGCCACACGCTGTCGTCGCCGTCATCGCCGGCGCGCTCTCCGAGCCATGGGCAGGCGGCGCGGGACGCCGGCGAGGACCGCGGCACTAGGCCGCGTCTTCGCCGTCCTACTTGATCGTGGCGATCGGGTCGCCGGCGCCGATCGACTTGCCCTCCTCGATCGGCAGCGCCGCGATGGTGCCCGCCTTGTGGGCGGTGATCTCGTTCTCCATCTTCATCGCCTCGATGATGCAGATCACCTGGCCCTCCTCCACGGAGTCGCCCTCCTTGACGTTCACCTTCCACATGTTGCCCTGCAGGGGCGCTGTGATCTCATCGGGGCCACCGCCGGCGGAGCTCTTGCGCTCGGCGCGCCTGGGCGGCGTGGGCCCGGCACCTGCCGCAGCGCCGTTCCCAACGAAAGCGCCCGCCTCGCCGATCACCTTCACGTCGAAGCGCCGGCCGGACACCTCCACGGCGTAGTCGCGCTCGACCTTGGGCTCGCCGTCGTCGGCGTCCCCCTCGGGCGTAGGAAAGGCCAGCTGCTTGAGCCAGTCCTTGTCCTCGACCAGGTCGCGACAGGTCTCGCCGGCCTTCCACTGGTCCGTGGCCAACAGGGCGGTGTGGAAGGGGATGAGGGTCTTCAGCCCCTCGATCTCGAACTCGCCGAGCGCACGAATCATCCGCCGGGTAGCGGCCTCGCGGTCGGTGTCCCAGGCGATCAGCTTGGCGATCATCGGGTCGTAGAGCGGCAGCACGTCGTAGCCCTCCTCGGCCCCGGAGTCCACCCGCACGCCGGGGCCGCTGGGCTCGCGGTAGGAGCCGATCCTGCCCGGCGCGGGTGCGAACTTCTTCGACGCGTCCTCGGCGTTGATGCGGCACTCGATGGCGTGCCCGCGCAGCTGGATGTCGTCCTGGGTGAAGGGCAGCTCCTCGCCGGCGGCCACTCGGATCTGCTCGCGGACGATGTCGATCCCGGTGACCATCTCGGTCACGCAGTGCTCCACCTGCACGCGCGTGTTCATCTCCAGGAAGAAGTACTCGCCCTCGTCGGAGAGCAGGCCCTCGACCGTGCCGGCCGAGTGGTAGCCGACGGCGCGTGCGGCCTCGGTGCCGATCTTGCCGATGCGCTCGCGCAGGTCGGAGTCGACGGCGGGCGCGGGGCTCTCCTCGATCAGCTTCTGGTGGCGCCGCTGCACGGAGCAGTCGCGCTCGAAGAGGTGCACCACGTTGCCGTGGGAGTCGGCCAGGATCTGCACCTCCACGTGGCGGGGGTCGGGCAGGTAGCGCTCGACGTAGACGGTGGGGTCAGAGAAGAACTTCTCGCCCTCGCGGGAGGCCCCCTCGAAGGCGTCCTCGAGCTTGTCCTCGGTCTCCGCCACGCGGAAGCCCTTGCCACCGCCGCCACCAGCAGCCTTGATCGCCACCGGATAGCCGATGTCGGCGTCGATGACCTTGCGCGCGTCCTTCACGGTCTTCACCGGTTTCGTGGTCCCGGGGACTATCGGCACGCCCGCGCCGGCCATCAGCTCGCGCGCCTTGGTCTTGGAGCCCATCGCGTCGATAGCGTCGGCGGGCGGCCCGATCCAGACGACCCCGGCCTCCTCGCACGCCCGGGCGAAGGTGGCGTTCTCAGCCAGGAAGCCGTACCCGGGATGTACCGCCTCGGCGCCTGACTCCTTGACCACCTCGAGGATCTTGTCCACGTCGAGGTAGCTCTCCGCCGCCGGGCCGGGGCCGAGAAGGTAGGCCTCATCGGCGCGACGCACGTGGGGCGCGTCGCGATCTGGCTCGGAGTAGACGGCCACGCTGGCCACGCCGAGCTCTTCGAGGGTGCGCGTCACGCGGATGGCGATCTCTCCGCGGTTGGCCACCAGGACCTTCGTGAACATGCGGCTGGCAGGTTAGCTCCGCCGCCATCCTGGCGGCGTTCTGAGGAACAGGTTCGCCCTCCGGGCTCACATCCACCTCCGGCGTCCCGGCCGCGTTCTGTCAGCGGTAGCCGGTGGGATCGGCCGGCCGGCCCGCGTCCTGGACCTCGACCATGTATCGCCAGCAGTCTGGCTGGGAGCCGTCGAGATCGGTGAAGCCGTACTCGCGCGCCAGGCCGCCGGAGGAGAACGAGCCGCCGTTATGGCGGTGCACGTCGGGGTCGGCGGCGAGGGCGGCGACGGCGCGGCCCACGAAGCGCGGACTCTCGGAGATCGCGGTGAAGTGCGGGTTCCCGCCCACCGCGTCACGCCAGGTGTCTTCTGTGACCCGGTAGTTGTCGAGCATCATCTCCGAGCGCATCCAGCCCGGCGTGAGCGCCACGGCGGCGCAGCCGTGCGGCGCCAGCTCCTTGCCCTGTGTGAAGGCCAGCCGGGTGACCGCCGTCTTGGCCAGGTCGTAGAACGCCGAGAGCCGGTAGTGCTCGGCGTTGTACTCACGCGTGCCATCGGTCATCTCGATGACCAGGCCGCCCGGCTCGCGGATCAACAGCCCCAGCGCGAAGTGGCTGGTGATCACGTGCGTGTCGATCGCCAGGCGCAGCATCCGCAGACCCTTGTCGAGGTCGTGCTCCCACACTGGCTTGTTCCACTCGGCCAGCAGCTCGCCGCCCCAGATGTCATTGACCAGCACGTCCAGGCGGCCCCGCTCGGCGTCGATGCGCTGAACGAGCGACTCGACCTGTGCCGGCTGCAGGTGGTCGACCTCGACCGCGATCCCCTCGCCGCCGGCGGCATCGACCAGCTCGGCGGTCTCCTCGATCGTCTCCGGCCGGTCGTACTCCGAACGCCGCTTCCTGGTCGTGCGACCGGTGCAATAGACACTCGCGCCCGCCTCTCCCAGCGCGACCGCCGTGCCGCGCCCGGCACCGCGGGTTGCCCCCGCGACGAGAGCCACCTTCCCAGTCAGCGGACTCGACATTGCAGGCATCTAGGCACCGGCCCTGACGCCGGGGCAATCCGTTCCGCAAGTGGAAGGCGGGCCGGCGACGCGCACCGGAGTTCGGACCGCAAGCACCGCCAGGAGGACAAGCGTCCCGCCGGCCAGCTGCGTGGGACCGAGCGACTCGCCAAACACGAGGAAGGCCAGCATGACGGTGACCACCGGCTCGAGGGTCGAGAGGATCGACGCGGCCGTCGGGCCCACACGCTCCAGCCCGGCGAAGAAGAGGCCGATGGCCCCGACCGTCGAGACGAGTGCGATGCCGGCCAGCCAGCCATAGCCTGTCGCGCTCACGCCGCCCATGTCGATGTCGCCGCCGACCATTCCGCCGAGCGTCAGGGTGGCCGCCGCACCGGTGCAGACCAGTGTGCTGAGCGCGAGCGGGCCGATCCGCCCGGCGACGCCCTGCGAGGTGAGGATGTACGCGCTGTAAACGAGCGCCGCCGCCAGTCCCAGCGCCGCTCCCAGCGCGCACAAGTGGCCGGCACCCCGCGAGCAGGCCACGAACAGCCACAGGACCGCCGCGGCGAGCACGAACCGGACGGCCAGCAGGGTGCCGAGGTTCGCACCCTCCTCGTAGGCGAGCTTGCCGAAGATCCCCATTGCGCCGAACGCGGAGGCGGAGGCGAGGCACAGGAGGGCTCCAGCGGAGGGCATGCGGGCCGATCGTGGCCCACGCACCGTTGAGAAGCAACTCTGTTTCCCGGTGCTTACTCGGTAGCGCTTGGCACCTGGCGCCCTGCCCGCGTCGCCGGGACATAATGGTCGCGTGAGGCGCCTGCCGATCATCGCTGCGGCAGCGCTGACCCTTGCCTTGGCCGCCGGGGTGCCCACCCCCGCGGAGGCCGCGCTGCGCTTCAAGCGCTGCGGGAGCGCCGGCTTCCAGTGCGCGCGGCTCAGCGTGGCGCTCGATCGGACCGGCCAGGTCCGGGGTCGCGTTTCTCTCCTCGTAAAGAGGCTCCCCGCCCAGCGCCGGGCCACGCGCCCGCCGCTGGTGGCCCTGGCCGGCGGGCCCGGGCAGTCGGCCACCGCCGTCTTCACACCGGACTCGCTGGGCCTGTTCGACAAGGCGCTGAACCGGCGCGATCTGATCGTGGTCGACCAGCGCGGCAGCGGCCGCTCGGGCCTGCTGCGCTGCCCACGGCTCGAGCGCACGAACATACTCAGAGCCGCCGGGGCGGCGGCGGACTGCGCGAAGCGTCTAGGCCCCCGCCGCGCCTTCTACACCAGCCGCGACACGGCGGACGACCTCGACGCGGTGCGGCGTGAGCTGGGGGCGCGCAAGCTCGCGTTGTTCGGCGTGTCCTACGGGACCCGCACCGCAACCGCGTACGGCCTGCGTCACCCGAGCCGAGTCGACCGGCTGGTGCTGGACTCAGTCGTGGAGACCGACGGTCCAGCGGCCTTCTACAGCAACACCTTCGCGGCGATCCCGCGAGTCCTTCGGGCGCTGTGCGGGCGAACCTGCGCGCGGCTGGGCCTGGATCCCCTGTCGGACTTGAGCGCCCTCGCCGAGCGCCTCAAGGGGGGACCGCTCAGCGGCAGGGTCGTTGACGCCCGCGGCCGGCGTCTGCGCCAGCGGATCGACCGCTTCGGTCTCTTCGCCGTCCTGCTCAGCGGAGACTTCGACCCCTTCCTGCGAGCAGGGCTTCCGGCCGCCACGCGTTCCGCGCTGCGCGGCGACCTCGCGCCGATACTGCGCCTCAGACGGCGCTCTTTCGCGCTGGAGGGCGGGGCGATCGAGCCTCGGCTGCTCAGCACCGCGCTGTACGCCGCCACCATCTGCGAGGAGGCCAGGCTGCCCTGGTCGCGGGGTGCTCCGTTTTCAGATCGCCGCAGGCAGGCCGTGGCCGCCGCGGCCGCGATGCCCGACTCCGCCTTTGCGCCGTTGGACCGCGAGACCGCGCTGCTCAGCGACATCATCGACCTCTGCTCACGCTGGCCGGAGTCAGCAGTGGCGCCCACGCCGGGTCCCGGCCCGCTGCCCGATGTGCCCACCCTGCTGGTGGAGGGCGAGGACGACCTCCGGACCTCGATCGAGGCCGCGAGGGACGTGGCCGCGCAGCTGCCCCGTGCCCGCCTGCTCGTGGTGGAGGGCACCGGGCATTCGCCGCTGTCGGCGGACTTCACCGGCTGCGCCTCGCGGGTGCTCGGGCGGTTCATGGAGGGGCAGAACACGCGCGCGCGCTGCCGCGGCAACCGGCGGCCCCGTCCCACAGCGCCCGCCCCCACCTCGCTGGCAACCACGCCGCGGGTGCGCGGAGTGGGGGGCGTTCGCGGCCGGGCGGTCGGGGCCGTGGCCCTTACGCTGGGCGACGTCATCGAGGACGCCCTGAGCGCGAACCCGGGCGGCGGCCTGCGGGCCGGCACCTACCGTCTTGGCGAGTTCGGCGTGCTGCGGCTGTCGGGAGTGGCCTACGTGCCCGGCGTGCGGCTGAGCGGGCGCATTCGCAACTTCGGGGAGGGAGGCCAGAGCGGGAAGGTGCGCGTGGCCGCATCCCGGGCGGCCAGTGGCCGCCTGCGCATCCGCGGTTCGCGCTTCTCCGGCCGCGTGGGCGGCCGGAGGGTCAGGGGCCGGCTTGTTCCCCTGCCTCCAGAGCGGGCCCGCGCGGCGGTGACGCGGCGCCTCCCCCTGGATCTTCCGGGCTGACCCTGTCCCGCTCGCGCCGGCGGTCACGCAGCGTGACCCACAGGATCAGGCCGGCCACGCCAACCGGGAAGGCTGCGAGCAGCGCCCCAGGCACCCCCACCCCCGCCTTGGCCAGCAATCCCAGGCCCGCGCCGATCAGCACCAGGGCCAGGGTTGTGCGCAGGGCGGCAGTGGGCACCTTGACCGAGAGGTTGGTGCCAACCCATACGCCCGGGAGCGACCCGAGCAGGATGTTGCCCGCAAGGGCGAAGTCCACGTTTCCAGCCACGAGGTGGGCGGCCGCGGCGGCCCAGAGCAGGATCGCCGCGTGAAACACGTCTGTGCCCACCACGCGGGTGGGAACAAGGCGGAAGAGCAGGATCAGCCCAACCGCGATGAGGGCCCCGCTGCCGGCCGAGGTCACGCCAAGCACGAAGCCCACGAAGGCGCCCAGCACTACCGCCCCAGCCTTGTTGCGGCGCGTCATCTCCACGGAGTCGCGCTCCTTGTCGTGCAGTGCCTTCAAGAACAGGGCGCGCGCCAGGGTCATCACACCCGTGAAGAGCAGCGTCACGGCGAGGATCAGGATCAGCAGCTCGTCGAACTCCTCGCCGTAGCGGCGCTCGAGGGCCTCGAGCACGTATACGCCGCCGACGGCTGCGGGCACCGAGCCCACCGCCATCCATGTGGAGAGGGCCATGTCGACCGTTCCCTGCTTGAAGTGCCTCAGTCCCCCCACCGTCTTCGTGACGGCGCCGTAGGCGAGGTCCGTGCCCACGGCCGTCACAGGCTTGACGCCAAACACGAGGATCAGCAGCGGAGTCATCAACGATCCACCCCCGATGCCGGTCATGCCCACCAGCACGCCCACACCCAGGCCGAAGGCCGCTATCGCTGGATCCATCGCGCTCAGCCTAGAGCCGGGCCAGAAGGAGGCCCACGGACTTCTCGACGCTCTGCTCGAGCGGCCTGAGGTGCAGGTCGGGGCTGCGCGGAGCCTCGTACGGGTCGTCGATACCCGTCATACCGGTGAGCTCGCCGGCGCGGGCGCGGGCGAACAGCCCCTTGGGGTCGCGCCGCTCGCACTCCTCCAGGGGGGTGTCCACGAACACCTCGATGAACGGCAGCTCGCGAGCTGCGTGGAGCTCGCGAACGCGCGAGCGATCCGCCTCGTATGGCGAGACCAGCGAGACGAGAGCAACCACCCCGGCGTCCGCGAACAGGCACGCCACCTCGCCCGTGCGGCGCACGTTCTCGGCCCGATCCTCGACGGAGAAGCCCAGATCTCCATTGATGCCGTGGCGCAGGTTGTCGCCGTCGAGCAGGTAGGCGGCACGCCGGCGATCCAGCAGCGCGGCCTCCAGCGCCACGGCGATCGTGGACTTGCCCGAGGCCGGCAGGCCCGTCAGCCAGACGGTGGCGCCGCCGCCACCAGTCGCATCGGACCGGCGGCCGCGCTCCACGGCGCCCGCGTGCCAGGTCACGTTCTCGCTACGCGCTTCCACGGCACGGCCTCCGGACTGGGGGCTTACTCCTCAGAGCCGCCGAGGATCATGCCGGCGCCCACCGTGTCGTTGCTGCTCTCCTCTATCAGGATGAAGCTGCCCGTCGCGCGGTTGCGCCGGTACTCGTCGGCCAGCACGGGTGCGGACAGGCGTAGGCCCACGCGGCCGATCTCGTTCAGCTCGAGCCCCGTGGCTTCCTGGTCGCGGTGCATCGTGTTCACATTGAAGCGATAGCGCAGTGCGTCCACCTTGGCGAGCGCCGTGCGCGTCGTGTGCTTGATCCGGTATCTGCTGCCCGGCTGGAGCGGGCGATCGGACATCCAGCACACCATCGCCTCCATCTCGCGGGTGGGGTTGGCGTGGTTCTGAACACGGCAGATCATGTCGCCGCGCGAGGCGTCGACGTCATCCTCGAGCCGGATCGTGACCGATAGCGGCGGGTAGGCCTCCTCCAGCGGGCCGTCGTAGGTGTCGATCCCGGCGATTCGAGTGGTCTTGCCCGATGGCTGCACGCTCACCTGATCGCCCACCTTGAACACACCCGAGGCCACCTGGCCCGCGTAGCCGCGGTAGTCGTGGTGCTCGTCGGACATCGGCCGCACCACCCACTGGATCGGGAAGCGGCAGTCGATCAGGTTGCGATCCGAGGCCACGTGCACGTGCTCCAGGTGGTACAGCAGCGAGGGTCCCGCGTACCACGGCATGTTCTCCGAGCGGTTCACCACGTTGTCGCCATGCAGGGCGGACATGGGGATGAAGGTGATGTCGGTGATGTCCAGGCGCGCAGCCCACTGTGAGAAGTCGGTGGCAATGCGCTCGTAGACGTCCTCCTCCCAGTCCACGAGGTCCATCTTGTTGATCCCCACGACGAGGTGGGGGATGCGCAGCAGCGATGCGATGAAGGCGTGGCGGCGCGACTGCTCGACCACGCCGTTGCGGGCGTCCACGAGCACGAGCGCGAGGTCGGCGGTCGAGGCGCCGGTGACCATGTTGCGCGTGTACTGGGGATGCCCCGGCGTGTCGGCGATGATGAACTTGCGCTTGGGCGTGTGGAAGTAGCGGTAGGCGACGTCGATCGTGATGCCCTGCTCGCGCTCGGCACGCAGGCCGTCAGTGAGCAGCGCCAGGTTCACGTGGGTGTCGCCGCGCTCGGTGGACACCCGTTGCACGTGTTCGAGCTGGTCCTCGAAGATCTGCTTGGAGTCGTACAGCAGACGGCCGATGAGGGTGGACTTGCCGTCGTCCACCGAGCCTGCGGTGGCCAGGCGCACTAGCTCGGAGGGGCGACCGTCGAGGCCCAGCGTGGGGATGGCATGCCCGTCGGAGCCCACGTTCACATGGCCGTTGCTCGAGCCCGCCACTAGAAGTAGCCCTCGCGCTTGCGGTCCTCCATGGCAGCCTCGGTCACGCGATCGTCGGCACGGGTCTCGCCGCGCTCGGTGATGCGCGTGGCGGCGATCTCGGTGACCACGTCGTCCAGGGTCGCCGCCTCCGAGCGCACGGCGCCGGTGCAGCTCATGTCCCCGACCGTGCGGTAGCGGACCGACGCCGGGAAGCCGCTCTCCCCGGGCAGCAGCTCCACGTGGGGTGAGATCGCGTAGAGCATCCCGTCGCGCTCGAAGACATCGCGCTCGTGCGCGAAGTAGATGCCCGGGATCTCCAGCTCCTCCTCCCGGATGTACTGCCACACGTCCAGCTCGGTCCAGTTGGACAGCGGGAACACGCGCATGTGCTCGCCGGGCTGAATGTGGGCGTTGTAGAGGTTCCACAGCTCGGGCCGCTGGGACTTGGGGTCCCAGCCACCGAAGTCGTCGCGGAAGGAGAGGATGCGCTCCTTCGCCCGGGCGCGCTCCTCATCGCGGCGTGCGCCGCCGAAGGCCGCTTTGAAGTCGTGCTCGGTGATCGCGTCGAGCAGCGTCACGGTCTGGAGGCGGTTGCGCGAGGCGCGCGGGCCCGTCTCCTCCACCACCCGGCCGGAGTCGATCGAGTCCTGCACCGAGGCCACGATCAGCCGCGCATCGAGTTCCTCGATCCGGCGGTCGCGGAACTCGATCACCTCGTCGAAGTTGTGTCCGGTGTCGACGTGCATCACCGCGAAGGGGAACTTGGACGGCCAGAAGGCCTTCTCGGCCAAGCGCAGCAGGACGACGGAGTCCTTGCCACCCGAGAACAGCAGCACCGCGCGCTCCACCTCCGCCGCGACCTCGCGCATCACGTGGATTGCCTCGGATTCGAGCGCGCGCAGGTGGGAGACTTCGTAGCTCACGGTTTGCTCCGGCGAAAGGGTGGCGGTGACGGGCGGGCCCGTCAATGCAGGCCGCAGTCGACCTTGTCGCGACCGGCCCAACGGCCTTCGCGACCGGTGCCCGGCTCGGTGCAGTGAGTGCATCCGATCGAGGCGTATCCGCGGTCGTGGAGCGGATGGTAGGGGATGTCGTGGAGGGTGAGGTATTCCCACACGTCGTCCTCGCTCCAGCCCGCGATCGGATTTACCTTCCACAGCCCGTGCTTGCGGTCCCAGCTGAGCTTATGGGTGTCCGCGCGGCCATGGGTGTCGCTACGGCGCACGCCGCTCACCCAGGCGTCCAGCGGGGCCAGGATCTCGCGCAGCGGCTTGACCTTGCGCAGCTCGCAGCACTTGTCCGGATCGGACTCCCACAAAGCCGGGCCGTAGAGCTCGGACTGCCGCGCCAGCGATACGCCCTGCGACGTCTCCACCTCGATGCCGAAGCGCTCCTCGAGCGCCCGCCAGGTGGCGTAGGTCTCACCGAACAGGACGCCGGTGTCGAGCGTGAAGAAGCGGGCTCCCGGCTCGATGTCGAGCAGCATGTGCATGATCACCGAGGCGCTCTTCTGGAACGAGCAGGCCACCTTCATGCTCGGGTGGAAGCGCTCGACCGCGTAGGCGAGCAACTCCTGCGCGCTCAGGTGCTCGAGGTCGGGGACCGACGCCGGTGCTTGAGTGATCACCTCGGTGGCCCTCCCGGCCGCGGTCCGACCAACAGCTCGCCCTCCAGGCTCGCATTCGAGGTCAAACCGCGCACTCGCCCTCGCCGCGGACCACCTGGTAGAGCTCCTTCTTCGTCCAGTCGATGAACGTGTCCATGTTCTCGATCGTGAACTCGACGGGCATCGACAGGTCTTTCACGACCTCGGAGAACCGCTCCACGCCCACGCGCTCGACGAAGGCGTTGAACTCCTCGCCCTCCTCCCGCTCCTCGGCGTAGAGGTTGAGCCACCGCTCCACGGCGTCTGGCACGCGCTTGGAGGGCAGGCGGGTCTTCAGCCGCGTGCCGTAGAGCACCTCGCCGCCCTCGTAGCGCCCGCCCAGGTGGGGGATGTAGGCCGGGATGGTCTTGTCGCCAACCTTGATCGAGGCGCCGTAGAAGCCGATGTTGGCGATGTGGTGCTGGCTGCAGCCGTTTGGGCAGCCGGACATCTTGATGTGCACGCGCCGCGTGAGCGGGTCGTCGATCCCCATCGTCTCGAGGCGCTCCTGCACCGCCCGGTTCAGGCCCATGGAGCTGGTGATGCCTAGCTTGCACGAGTCGGTGCCAGGGCAGCTCACCACGTCGGTGATCTCGTCCGCTCCCGCGCCACCCAGGCCGAGCTCTGCCAGCGCGCCCCACACCTCGTACAGAGACTCGTCGCGCACCCAGCGCAGCAACACGTTCTGCTCGATGGTGGTGCGTGCGTAGCCGCCGGCGAAATCGCGCATCACCTGGCCCAGGCCACGGAACTGCTCGGGGGTGAGGTCGCCTCGCGTCACCTTCACCTGCACGGTGGAGAAGCCGGACTGGCGCTGGGGGCGCACGCTGGAGGCCCGCCAGCGCTCGAAGGCCGCACCGTCGCCGTTGGGCGATGAATAGCCCGCGCCTGGTTCGCCGGCCCCACCAGGTCCGACCCGCAGCTCGGGGGCGTTTGCCTCCTCGTCGTGCAGCAGGAGCAGGGGGGTGGGATCGAAGTCGCGCTCGGCCACCCAATCGCCCTGCAGCTCATCCTCCACCTGCTCGCGGAAGGCCTCGATGCCGATCTTGTCGATCAGCACCTTGATCCGGGCGCGGGCGCGGTTCACGCGCAGCCACTCCTGGCGGTCGAAGATGCGGAAGCATGCCTCGGCCACCTTCAGGTAATCGCCGTTGTCCAACTCGACGAAGTCGTAGAGCGTGGGGGCGATGCGCGGCATGATCGAGGTGCCGCCGCCCACACGGACCTCAACGCCCTTCACCCCGTCGCGCACCCGCGGGATGAAGCCGATGTCGTGGATGCCGGTGATGGCGCGGTCCTCGTCGGTGGCCGTGAAGGCGGTCTTCACCTTGCGCGGCATCAGCTGAGTAGTGGGGTGGCGCACGAAGTAGCGCACGTAGGCGCCCGCGTAGGGCGTGATGTCGAACAGCTCGCCTTTGCACACGCCCGCGTAGGGGTCTCCGGTGACGTTTCGCACGGTGTTGCCACAGCCCTCGCGAGAGGAGAGCCCGGAGTCGGACACCCTGCGGATCAGCTCGGCCATCTGGCGCAGCGGGATGTGGTGGATCTGGATGTTCTGGCGGGTGGTGATGTGGCCCTTGTTAAGCGGCGCGTGCTCCTCCACCACCTCCGCGAACATGTCCATCTGCTCCGGCGTGATCCCGCCCATCGGGAGCTTGATGCGGCACATCTGGACATCGGCCTGGCGCTGGCCGTAGACCCCCTGCTTGAGTCGGAAGCCGATGAACTCGGTCTCCTCGGTCTGGCCGTCCAGGTACTTCTCGGCCTCGTTGTCGAAGTCGTCGAACTCGCGCTCGAGGATCGGGATCACGTGCCCTGGCACGTTCTCCAGCATTTCCGGATTGGCGAGTGAGCCCTTGCGTCCCTTGGGCTTGGCGTCGGCAGGCGTGGCGGGGGCGTTCCCCGGGCTGGTCGGCTCCATCCGGAGAAAGTAGCAAAACCCGATCAGGTTTCGGCAGTATTCCCCTACGACTTTGGTTCGAGAACGCCCCTCAGGCGCCTGGGCGGAGTCCCTCGCCCCAGGGGCCTTCGGCGGCCGGGTCGCGGCCGGTGCCCGCGTACAGGCCGGCGCGCAGCCATGGGCTCATGCCCCCGGCCGGTGCGGGCGGCGGCGCGGTGTCGCGCAGGAACTGCTCGATCGCGGCCGCTATGGCCGCGGCCTCCTCGGGTGAGGCGGCGGCCTGCCGTACGTCGATGCGCGGGCGAGGAGGCCTTTGCTTGCCATTGCGGCTCATGCGTTGCGGAGGCTATCGGGCGCAAACCGCGGCATCGGGCACCACCGGGTTTGAACGACACGCACGATTGGGTACTTTCACCCGGGGCTGTGGTGCCCCCGGCGCCCACGAGAATTGGTAACAATGCGGATTGAGGTCGATCCAGGCGCACTGAGCGCGGAGGGGACGGGCCAGACCCAGCTCGCGGGCCAGATCTTGGAACTCGGAAGCTCCCTGCAGGCGGCCACGTCGGCCGCCTGCGCGGCGGGAGACCCCCAGCTCTCGGGGGGCGATCAACGATTGCCTCTTGGCATGGTCGGACTCTCTCGCGATGCTCGCGGACTCGGTGGAGGGGACGGGCGCCAATCTCAGCGGTGCCGCGAATGCCTACTCCGGCACCGACCAGGGCGCCATGCCCATGGGCGAGCCGTGAGCGCCTCTTTCGCGGGCATCACCGTGCCCGAAGGCGAGCCCGGGACCCTGAGATCCTCCGCCGCCTCGCTTCGTGGCGTTGCAGGGGCGCTCCAGGGGGTCTCCCAGAGCCTGACGGCCTCGCCCGGGATGCTCTCCTCCTGGCAAGGTCCGGCAAGCGTCTCCTATGCAGGGTCGTGCTTGACCAACGGCGCCGCGGCCGGCGCGGGCACGGCTGCTCTCGGCGCCACTGCAGTGGCGCTCCAGAACTTCGCCGACGAGCTCGACGAGGCGCAGCAGGACGCCCGGCAGGCGATCGAGGAGGCCCGCGAGGCAAAGGCCCGGGTGGACGATGGAAGGCGATCGGCGAGGCTCAGGCCGAAGCGCAGGCGGCGCGCGAGCGTTTCGACAGCGCATCCACCAGAGCGGCAATGGAGTCGTCCGCTGGTGGCGTCGGCGCGCTGGCCGAACAGGAGCAGGCACGCGGAGAGATCTTCGCCGCCGAGGAGCGCGAGGCTGCCGCACGCAGGGCGCTCGAGCGAGCCACTGAGGACTTCGAGCGCGCCCAGAGGCGGGGCAACCAGGCGGAGGAGCGCGCTCGCGAGGCCGCCCAGGCGGCCTCGAATGCCGTCGCCGCAACCGGTGGTGCGGCGCCGGTGCTCGCCATGCCGGGAGCCTCGGCGGGCCCTGCCGGACCGGCTGGCGGCACGGCGGGCGCTCCCGGTTCGCTATTCGGCAACTTCTGGGGTGGCGTTGGCTATGACTCGATGATCGGCGGCTTCCAGGGCTACGCCTACTACCGAGGGCACACGCAGGTCTCGGGCTACACGACCCGGCTTGGCACCGCCGTGGCGCCGTACATGCGCAGGTCGCCCTCTTTCGCGCGCTGGGCCAAGTACAGCAGGATCGCGGGCCGCACCACCGTGGTCTTCAGCGGGCTGGGCGGCGCGGCGCAGCAACTCGACGCCGACGCCGGTAGGGACCTCACCGGCGCCCAGCGCGTGACCCGCACGACCGGCGCCGCGGCCAACGACGCCGCGCTCTCATGGGGCGGCGCGGCGTCTGGCGCCTGGATGGGCAGCCGGGCAGGCGCGGCGGGCGGTGCCGCGATCGGTTCGGTATTCCCGGTCGTAGGCACCGCGGTGGGCGGCGCCGTAGGCACCGCCGGAGGCGCGATCGTCGGCGGGATAGTCGGGAGCGGCGCGGGCAGCCTGATCGCCGACCACACGCGAGAGTTCGTGGCGGACACCAGCCAGGCGATCGGCGACGGTGTGGACAGCGCGTGGGACAGCACCGCCAACGAGCGCGAGGCGATCGCCGACGAAGCCGACAAAGCCTGGGACAGCACCGCCGGCGCCCGCGAAACGATCTCCGAGGGCTTCGACAAGATCACCCCCTGGTGACGACGAACGTAGCGATAGGGATTGGCATGATCGCGCTGAGCCCCCTTTTCGCGTACGGGTCGTTCATGGCTTGGACCGGGCGCTGGCGCAGCTGGACCGGCGAGCTGATGCTCGGACCGCTGGCGCTGCCGATCACGCTGATGCCTGCGCTGGCCGTGTTCCTGCTGGGGATCGGGCTCGGCATGACGGAGGTCGTGTCGAGCACCTCGCCCGTCGCTGCCGTGGCCCTGCTTCTGGTGATCGCCGGCCTGCTGCTGTCGTTCTTCACGCCGCGCTGGTGGGGGCCCCGCTGGTACCGGGAGGCCGAGCGCCCGTTCGAGCCCAACCTCAGGGACCCGATGACCGCCATGGCCATGGCTTCGAGCACCCCCGCCCCGCCCCGCGGGCCGCTCCCCCCCCAGTTCACGGGCAGGCCGATCGACAGCTGGCGCGGCAGCTTCGTCCAACGCGATGAGAAGGGGATGAGCACTGCACTTGCCAGGAACGGCAAGGTCGAGGGCAGACTGAACCTCTACGAGGCCGGCGTGACCTTCGTCGCCGAGGGTCTGGCCACTCGGCTCGAGGCGCCCCCAGAGCCGATCCTGGTCGAGTCCGGGGACGTGCTGGACGTGCGGGTGGTGCCCGCGGGAGCCGGTCCCGATGGCAAGAAACGCCGGGGCAGGGGTCTGCGGTCACTGTTCAAGCGCCTGGTGATCGACACGCCCGAGGGACCGTTGCTGTTCGAGGTGCAACGCGCCGCGGTCGTTCAGCGAGAGATCCGCGACGCACTGTGAGCGGCCTCCGGTTCGTGCCTCCACGCGGCTGGGAAGTGCTCGACCTCCCGGGCGCTCCGGAAACTGTGGCCGCGATCGCCGCCGAGCCGGATGGGGTCGTCAATCGGGCCTTTCGTCCCAACTTCGTCCTGACCGTGGGCGACCTGTCGCTCGAGGAGCAAGCCGCCGGCCTGCGTAGCTTCCACCTGGTCGACCGTGAGGAGATGGACCTGGCGGGGCTTCCGTGCGTCCGGACGCTGGCGCACCACGAGATCGACGGGCGTGCGGTGGTGGCCGAGCAGTGGCGGGTGCTCGTGCCTGAAGGCTCGCGCGAGCTCACCGCGTCGTGCGGTGCGCTCGACTACCCGGAGCTGGCCGAGGAGCTCACCGCCTCCGCCGCGTCGCTCCGGCGCTCGAGCGAGTGACCCTTCCACTGACCCTGGAGATCGGTGAGCAGGGGCTCGACGATCTGCTGGCGGGTCGCAGGCCCGATGACGCCGAGGGGCTGCCGGAGGGTCTCGAGTCGATCATGGGAGAGCTGCAAGCGGCTCCGTGCGAGCTGGAGATGGCCAGGGGCCGGCGGTCGGGCTACGGCTGGGTGGGAGCGCGGCTGGCGGCCCTCGTCGTGCCGGCCGGGGAGCAATGGATGCTCCATCTCGTGCCCGTCGAGTTCGTGCCCGATGCGCTCGCGAGGCTCAACGGCCTCGGCCCGCGACCCGAGGGGCAGATGGCGTCGCCGGTGCGATACGACCCCGCGCTGCTCGCGCAGGCCGTGGCCACGGGTGAGCACGAGCTGACGCAGGGCCTCAGAGAGCACTGGCGCGTGGAGGCCGTCTGGCCGTCCGGGCCCGAACGGGTGTCGCGTCGAGCGGTCGAGGTGCTCGACACGCAGGAGGGGTTGTGGTTGGTGACTCCCGTCGAGGGCCAGGTGGAGCTGGCGCACGTGCGTCCGACTGAGGTCTTCCGGCGACTGTGCGGACTGCTGCCGGCGCCCTCGGAGCTGCTGGCCGGCCGCTAGCGTCACCGCCCGTGCCCGAGCTGCTCACCTTCGACGGCGAGGCCGTGCTCGCGGCGGTCGACCCCGCGGAGGCGATCGACCGCGTGCGGGAAGGGTTCGTCGAGTACGCCAGCGGCGAGTGGCTCATGCCGGCCAAGACCTACCTCGACGCCTCTCCCAATGGCGACTTCCGCGCGATGCCCGCACGCGGCGCGGGGCTGGCGATCCTCAAGTGGGTCACCTCCTTTCCGGGCAATCCCGCCGCCGGCCTACCGGTGGTGATGGGAGTAATCTGCGTGTCCAGCGACGCGGACGGCGAGCCGCTGGCGCTCATCGACGCCCGTGCGGTCACGGCGCTTCGCACCGGAGCGGTGGCGGCCGTGGCCGCCCAGGAGCTGGCGCGAGAGGACGCGCGCACGGTGGGGATCGTGGGCTGTGGCCTTCATGGCGGATGGGCAGCGCGCTGCCTGGCCGCGGCGGAGTACGGGCCCGGGGTGTGCTTCGACCCCAGCCCCGAGGCCGCGGGCACCCTCGCGGGTGAGCTCAACTGGGAAGCCGGGTTCCTGGAGGACGCACTGGCCTGCGACGTCGTCACCTGCGTCACACCGGGCTCGGAACCCGTGGTACGCGTCGCCGATCTTCGGGCGGGCCTGCACCTGAACATGCTCGGCGCCGACGGGCCCGGCAAGGCCGAAGCCGAGGTCGGCGCGGTCGCCCGCTCGGCGCTGTTCTGCGATGAGTGGCAGCAGGCCGCGCACGGCGGCGAGCTCACGGGGGCGGTCGAGGCCGGCCTGGTCACACGCGAGACGGTCACCGAGCTGGGAGCGGTGCTCACGGGGGCGGCCCCCGGGCGCCCGGACGACGACGCCGTCACGCTCTTCGACTCCACGGGCCTCGCCATTCAGGACGTGGCCATCTGCCTGGCGGTGCTGGAGGCCCACCGGGCCGGCACGGTACGGGCTGGAACAGCGCGGCTCTAATGCGTACCTTTCCTGGCCGTGCGCCTAAAGCTCGCCACCGGCTCGGTCCTGATCGCCGCCCTCATCGCGGGATGCGGTTCGAGTGCGCAGACGGGCAGCCCATCCGATCTGGTGCCCAAGGGGGTGGCCCTCTTTGGCGAGGTCGTGCTCGATCCGCAGGGCGATCAGGAGAGCGCGGTGCGCGAGATCGTCGGCCGCTTTCCCGGTGGCGACAAGGCCGAGGAGATGCTCAAGGCCGAACTGTCCAAGAGCCTGAAGAAGGAGGGCTTCGACTACGCCGAGGAGATCGAGCCGGTGCTGGGAGACCGCGCCGCCTTCTTCGCCACGAGCGTCAGCCAGAACGACGCCGACGCGGCTGCGGTGATCGCCGTGGAGGACGAGGACAAAGCGCGCGACGTACTGGAGACAGCGCTGCGAAAGGACGGCAAGCCCCGCGAGAAGAGCTATGAAGGCACCGACTATCTCCTCCTGGCGGAGGAAAAGCTCGCCGCCGCCGTGCTCGAGGGCAACGCGGTCATCGGCACCGAGGGCGGACTGAAGGATGCTGTGGATGCCTCCGGCGCGGAAGAGACGGTCGCGGATGACGAGCGCGTGGATCAGGCTCTGCAGCGGCTCCCAGAGGAGCCGCTCGCCTCCTTCTACCTCGACGGCCGCAAGCTGGTGAGCGCCTTTGGACCGGCGGCCGCGCTGGCCGGCCCGTTTCTGAAGGTGCTCGATGAGCCGTTCGCCTTCGCCCTGGCCGCCGAGCCCGACGCGGTGGTGGTCGACTCCACCTTCCCGCCCGCCCTGACCGCGCTGGCGGCGCCGCTGTTCTTCGGCTCGGGCACAGACGCCGTGGGCGACCTGCCCGCTGACGCCTGGTATGCCACCGGCCAGCCCGAGCTGGGCGAGACGATCAAGGGGCTCATCACCCAGTTCGCCGGCCTCGCAGGCGGCGAGCAGCAAATTCAGCAGCAGGTGCGCGCCGCGACGGGCCTCGACCTCGACCGCGACATTCTCGACTGGATGGGCGACTTCGGCGGCTTTGCAAGCGGCACGTCGCTCTCCGGGCTGGGCGCGGGCCTGGTGATCGAGAGCTCCGCTCCGGATACGTCGCGGCGGACGCTGGGCAGGTTGCGTCGCCTGCTGCAGCGCGAGGCCGACCCTGGCACGAAGGTGGCCGACCTCACGCTCAAGGGCGGTGGGGACGGGTTCAGCGTCACGGCGCCCGACCTCCCTGCTCCGATCCACGTGGTTCAGCGCGGGGAACGGGTGGCCGCCGCGCTGGGAGACGACTCGGCCAACGCGCTGCTGGAGCCCTCGGACACGCTCTCCGACGATGATGACTTCAAGGCCGCAACCGACCGTCTCGGCGAGGGCTTCGAGCCGGCCAACTACCTCGAGCTGGCGCCCATCCTGCGACTCGCTGAGTCCGAGGGTGCGGGCAGCGACGAGGAGTATCTGAAGGCCAAGCCCTACCTCGAGGTCTTCTCTCGGCTCATCGCCGGCACCAGCCGGGACGGCGACGCCGTGATCTCTCGCACGCGCGTGGAGCTGCGCTAGTCCTCTGTCGCACGGGCCGCTCGCCGGGCAGTAGGTTCTGCTCGTGAGGACGATCGCGTGGGGAGGCGCGGCGATACTGGTGGCGCTTCTCGGAGCCCAGGGAGCGGGCGCGGCGTCGTTGCCCAGTGTGAGCTCGGGTGAGCGCCCGGGGCCACCGCTGCTCTACGCCCCGCCGCCGACGGCGCCCGAGCTCTCGGTCCAGGCGCCGTTCGCGGCCAAGCCCCTGCTGGTCTCGGGAACCGATGCCCTGCGAAACGGCGAGTACCTATACCAGGACTACCTGTTCGACGACCACGGGGCCAACACGGCAGGGGGCCTGGGCTCCCAGCCGCCTGGTACGAGCACCTTCTCCCCGAGCGCCGGCGATGTGACCTACCCGACCGCCGCGCGCTTCGCCAACAACGCCGCCGACATCGTGGAGCTGCGCGTGGTGCGCACCGCCGACTCGGTGGTGTACCGGGTGACGCTCGGCGCCGTGCTCGACGACGACACCACCGTGGTGGGCATCGGGATCGACACCGACAGCGCGGGTGTCACGCAGGTCGCCTGGCCCCGCGGAGCCGGCATCTCGTCGCCGGGCCTGGACCGGTTCGTGACGGCCTGGGGCACCGGCGGGCAGGTGAGCGAGGTGTCGGGCGCGCCTTCGACCACGGCGCTCCCGGCGGGGGCCGTATCGATCGATCAGTCCACCAACCAGATGACGATCCGGGTGCCGCGCG
>Ga0136620_10000052_pt1 | contig 42304 bp, 38 predicted proteins | sample AntDrymUQ4162106_2_FD_104806 | JGI IMG/M metagenome (GOLD analysis project Ga0136620, IMG submission 104806) | Polar desert sand microbial communities from Dry Valleys, Antarctica - metaG UQ416 (21.06) | ecosystem: Environmental > Terrestrial > Soil > Desert | place: Antarctica: Dry Valley... | reverse complement strand
GCGCTGATCGCGCTGGTTGTGGCGGCAGTGGTTTACCCCCTGCTTCGCCGCCCAGCCATTGCGCTGGCAGGTCTCGAGGACGGAGCCACGCTCGGAGCCGCGGGCCTCCCGGCCGGCATCGATCTCACTTTCGATCGACCGGTGACCACGGTGACGGCCACCCTCGATGGGGAGGCGCTAGCCGTCAACATCGACAATCTGACGGCGTCCTTCGAGATCCCGGAGACGACTGACGGCGATCACCAACTCGAGGTGATCGTCGACCGCGGCAGCCTCGCCCCGGCCGTCAGCCTGACGCGTGATTTCAGCGTCGACACCAAACCACCGGTAGCCACGGTCATTGAACCGACCGGGCCTGTTCTCCCTGTTGGCCCGGTTGCCGTTTCGATCACGGTCGATGATCCCGACGCCATCGTCGAGATTGGCGGGGAGGGGGTCTCGGCGAGTAGCGACGGCGTTTTTGGCCGCGAGTTCCCGGAGGCCCCGCCGGCCCCGGTCTCGATTCTGGTGAGCGATGCGCTTGGCAACGCCGCCACGAGCGAAGTCGTGATCACGCTCAATCTGCCCGGCATTGACGGCGGTGAGCCAATTCGTGGCGTTCATGCCTCTGGTTACACCTGGACGACGGCCGAGCTGAAGGACCCGATCATGGAGCTGATCGCCGAGAACAAGATCAATACGATCGAGATCGACCTGAAAGACGAAGCCGGACAGGTGTGGTGGGCCACGAGCAACGAGCACGCCAACCAGATCGGGGCGGTCGAGGAGCTCTGGGACTTGGCGGCGGTCGTCGAAGAGCTTCATCGGCTGGGGGTGCGGGTAATCGGTAGGCTGGTGGTGTTCCGCGACCCGATCCTGTCGGATTGGGCGATCGGGACCGGCAATCTCGATTGGATCGTCCTCAACCCGGATGGTTCGCCCTACGGCCAGTACGGTGGATACACCAATCCCTTCAACGAACAGGTCTGGGAGTACAACATCTCGATCGCCGAGGAGGCGGCGCGACTCGGAGTCGACGATGTCCTCTATGACTATGTGCGCAGGCCGGACGCCTTTCTCGATCAGCTCCGGTTTCCATTGCAAGGCGAGCAAACCCCCGAAGAAGCGATCCTCGGCTTCTTAGAAGCGTCACAGCCCCGTATCCATGCCGCGGGGGCACGAGTGGGGGCGTCGGTCTTCGGGATCGCGGCGACTCACCCCGATCAGATCGCCCAGCCCATCCCGGCCATGTCCGAGCTCGTCGATTACGTCGCCCCGATGGTCTATCCGTCGCACTGGGGCCCCAACGAGTACGGCGTCGTCGACCCCAACTCCAGCCCTTATGACATCGTCTTCCGCTCGTTGAGCGAGTTTCAGAACCAGGTGGCCGGCACCAATGCGACCGTGCTGGGGTGGCTTCAGGACTTCTCGCTCGGGGTCGACTACGGGCCGGCCGAGGTAAGAGCGCAGATCGAGGCCGCCGAAGATGCCGGGGTCGTGGACTTCCTTCTCTGGGATGCCGCCACTACCTACACCGAAGCCGCGCTTGACCCCATGTCATGAGCGAAAGCTCCGACTGGCCGTCCGATGATTACAGGTCGTCCGGGGTCAGGCCGGTGTGCCTAGCGATTCGGGCGAGCATCCGAGGTCCGATCTCTTCGGCGTCGTGGAACGCGAACACATAGCTCGGCCATCCCTAGCGTTCTAGAACTTGATGCGATCCCCCCTGGCGCTTAACGGACCACCCGATCTTCATCAAGGCCCGGAGAACATGCCGCCCTTTTGTGCTCGGCCATTTCGTCAAGCCGCGACGAACGAGATATTACCGAGGTTCCGAAGGATGACCCTGGCGGTTTAGGTTTCCAATGTGCGTCGGGGCGACCTCATGTCCTGAGCAATCGCCACGGCGGCTGCGATCGGATCTTCGGCTCTGATGATCGGACGGCCCACGACCACGATATCGGCGCCCAGTCGGGCAGCTTCAGAGGGGCTGGCTACGCGTCGCTGGTCGTGAGTGGTGTTATCCATCCTGATCCCGGGCGTCACGCGCAGTAGCCCGGGCGCCGCGTCTCGAACCACCTCGAGCTCATTGGCTGAGCACACCACCCCTTCGGCACCGGCTGCAGCCGCGAGTTTGGCGAGACGCGCGACCTGGTCTTTCGTGGAGCCTCCGATGCCGACGGATGCCATCGCCTCCCGATCGAGGCTGGTCAGCACCGTGACCGCGAGGATCCCCGCCTTGCCAATCGCGCCGTCGGCAAGACCCCTACAGGCGGCGGCGATCATTTCCTCTCCCCCGCTGGCGTGAACTGACACGTAACGAGCTCCTAACTTGCCAAGTTGACGTGCCGCCCGTTCAACGGTGTTCGTGATGTCCAGGAGCTTGGCGTCTGCAAAGATCGGCTTTCCCAACTCGGCCACCGTCGTGATCGACTTCGGGCCGGCGCCGAGCAGCAACTCGAAACCCACCTTGTAACCGTCGAGATGCGGGGCGAGGGTCTGGGCCAGCAAAACGGCCTCGTCAGTGGTCGGGACGTCGAGGGCGACGAAGAGCTGGGTCACCGCAGCGTTCCGACGAGCTCCGCGATCGAACGCACCCGGTTCCGCCTCATCCATGAGATCAGTTCACTCAACAAACGCCTGCCCGCTTGCGGCTCTGCGAGATGAACGGTGCCGGCGGCAACGGCGCTCGCCCCGGCGATGAGAAACTCGACGATGTCGGCGCCTGTCACCACTCCCCCGCAGCCGACGATCGGAAGCTGAGGCAGCGCCCTATGGACCTCGATGACAAAACGAAGAGCGATCGGCTTCAATGCCGGCCCTGAGTATCCGCCGATCACGCCGCTCAGCAGTGGGCGCCGCTCTTTGAGGTCGATTCCCGCACCCCAGATCGTGTTGGTGAGGGTCACGAAATCGACACCGGCGTCGACGCAGGCAGCGGTGACCGGGACCGGGTCGACCAAGTTCGGTGACAGCTTGGCCCCGATGGGAAGCGTCGTCGCCGCCCGAACCGCGGTCGTCACCTCGGCCGCGGCCGATGCATCGAGCGAGAACATCCGCCCTTCAAGGTTGGGACAGGAGAGGTTGATCTCGATCGCGGACACCCCGGCCACCTCGAGGCCTATCGCGACCTGGGCGAATTCTTCGGCGTCGTGGCCGACAGTGGATCCCCAGACGGGTACATCGAGCCCTGCCAACCGTGGTCCGACTTCGCGGCTCCAGGCTTCGATCCCCGGGTTCTGGATCCCGATGCCATTGAGCATTCCCAACCCGACCGGGGCCAGGCGAGGGGCCGGCCGGCCCTCCCACGGAATGGCACTGACCGACTTCGCCACCGCTGCTCCGTAAACCGAAAGGTCGGCCACGCCCGCCAGCTCCACCACCGACCCCACTGTCCCGCTCGCGGCAATCAACGGCGACCGCAGCCTCAAGAGTCCCACCGCAGTCGCAAGATCCGGATTCGTCTGATGTCTGATGTCTGATGTCTGATGTCTCATTGGTGCCATTCCTGCAGGCTCCGTGGCTGGATCAGCGCTCCCCGCCCCGACTTCAGGCTGCGAGCCACGGCGAGGGCACCGGCAATGGTGGTCACGCAAGGGACATTGAACTGGCGAGCGGTATGGCGGATCAGCCGTCCATCGGAACGGGCTCGGCCTCCACGCGGGGTGTTGATCACCAACTGGACCTCGCCGGACTCGATCCGATCGCGAGCGTCCCCGGATCCCTCACCCACCTTGTTCACCACCTCAGCGGCTATCGCGTGATGACTGAGGTGCCGGGCAGTGCCGCGTGTTGCTACCAGCTTGAACTGCAGCATCACGAACGCTTGCGCCACGGCCAGGCCAGTCGCCTTGTCCCGATCGGCAAAGGAGAGAAAGACGGTTCCGCGATCAGGGAGGACGTGACCGGCAGCCAGCAAGGCTTTGGCGTAGGCCACGCCGACGTCCGATCCGATCCCCATCACTTCGCCTGTAGAACGCATTTCGGGTCCGAGGACCGTGTCTTCCTCGGGAAAGCGATCCCATGGCAAAACTGCCTCTTTCACCGCGACAAACTCCGGCGCGCTCCTGTCGTGCAATAAACCCTCAACGCGAAGCTCTTCGAGAGTCGCTCCCAGCATCACCCGCGCCGCTACCTTGGCTAGCGGGACGCCTGACGCCTTCGAGATGAATGGGACCGTGCGTGACGCCCGCGGGTTCGCTTCGAGCACGAAAGCGTCGTGACCCTTCACCGCGAACTGGATATTGATCAGCCCCCTGACCTCGAGCGCCCGCGCCAACTCTTCGGTAGCGGCGATGATTTGTTTCTGCGCCTCCTCGCTGAGGGTCGGGGGTGGAGTCACGCAGGCGGAATCACCTGAGTGGACACCCGCCTCTTCGACGTGCTCCATGATTCCGCCGATCATGAGCTCGTGCCCGTCAAAGATCGCATCGACGTCGACCTCGGTGGCGGCTTCGAGAAAACGATCGATGAGAAGCGGGCCCTCGGTGACCTCGGGGTAGTTGTCATAGAGGTTCGTTAGGTAGTCGGATAGCTCCTCGTAGCTGTAGATGACCCGCATGTGCCTGCCTCCGAGCACGAATGACGGCCTGATCAACACCGGCAGCCCGATCCGGTCGACGACTTCGCTCGCGTCATCGGCCGACATGGCGGTGCCGTGGGGAGGCAGCCGGATCCCTAAGCGCCGGCAAAGGGCTGAGAATTGCTCGCGATCTTCGGCTTCGTTGATCGCCGCCGGAGTGGTCCCAGCGATAGGCACGCCGTGGGCGGCGAGCTGGTGGGCCAGATTGAGTGGCGTCTGCCCACCAAGCTGGACGATCACTGCTTCCGGCTGCTCGGAATCGACAACCGCCAGCACGTCCTCGACCGTCAGCGGCTCGAAGTAGAGGCGATCCGAGGTGTCGTAGTCCGTCGACACCGTTTCGGGATTGCAGTTCACCATCACCGTCTCGTAGCCGGCTTCGCGCAGGGCGAAGGCGGCATGAACGCAGCAGTAATCGAACTCGATCCCTTGTCCGATTCGATTGGGGCCGGAGCCAAGCACCAGCACGCGGGGCCGCTCGGCGGGTGGAACCTCGTCCTCTTCTTCGAACGTGCCATACAGGTACGGGGTGTTGGCGGCGAACTCGGCCGCGCACGTGTCGACCGTCTTGAAAGTCGTCTTGATGCCCTGATCGAGCCGAAGCTGGCGAACCTCGGCCTCGCTCCGGTTCCAGAGGTAACCGAGCTGACGATCGGAGAAGCCGTTCCGTTTGGCCAACCTGAGCGCCCCCGGATTCCCGTCCGCCCGTTCGACCTGTTGGCGAATCGCAACCACCTCGGCGATCTGGGCGACGAACCACGGATCGATCTTGCTTCGTTGCGCGATGGGCTCGACATCTATACCGCGGTGCAGCGCTTCGGCGACCTGAAAAATCCGGTGGGGAGAAGGAATCGCCAACTCGGCCAGCAGCGCCGCGTCGTCGTAGCGGTCCATCACCCGTTCCTTGGGGTCGGCGTTGAGACCGAAACGGCCGTCCTCCAGGCTACGCAGGGCTTTCTGCAATGCCTCGGGAAAAGTCCGCCCGATCGCCATCGCTTCACCAACGCTTCGCATCGAGGTGCCCAAGCGAGTAGAGGCCTTCGGGAACTTGTCGAAGTCGAAGCGCGGGACCTTCACCACCACGTAGTCGAGCGCCGGCTCAAAAGAGGCGGGTGTGGCGTGGGTGATGTCGTTGGGGATTTCATCGAGGGTGTATCCCACCGCCAGCAGCGCGGCGATCTTGGCGATCGGAAAGCCGGTCGCCTTCGAGGCCAGCGCTGACGACCTCGACACCCGCGGGTTCATCTCGATGACGAGACGCTGGCCGGTGGCGGGATCGACCGCGAACTGCACATTCGACCCTCCGGTTTCAACCCCGATCGCCCGCAGCACCTTGATGGCGTCGTCGCGCATGGCCTGGTACTCGCGATCGGACAAGGTCTGAATCGGAGCGACGGTGATCGAGTCACCGGTGTGGACGCCCATCGGATCGAGGTTCTCGATCGAGCAGACGACCACCGCGTTGTCGTTGCGATCGCGCATGACTTCGAGCTCGAATTCCTTCCACCCTTCGACCGACTCTTCAACCAGGATCTCGCCGACCGGCGAGGTGTCGAGGCCGCGGCGGGCGACCTCCACAAACTCGTCGCGTTCGTGGGCGATCCCGGTTCCACCCCCGCCGAGGATGAATGATGGTCGCACCATGACCGGAAACTTGATCTCGTCTGCGATCCGCACGGCTTCGGGCATCGAGCGGGCATACCCGGCGCGCGGAACTGCTAGGCCAGCCTCCTCCATGACTTCCTTGAATCGCCCACGATCCTCGGCTCTCGTGATCGCTTCGGGGCCCGCCCCGATCAGCTCAACGCGATAGCGGGCGAGCACTCCCCGGCGATGGAGGGCCATCGTCACATTGAGGGCGGTTTGGCCGCCGAGGGTTGGCAGCAGCGCATCTGGCCGCTCGCGGGCGATGATCTCCTCCACCACCTCAGGAGTCACCGGCTCGATGTAGGTGGCATCGGCAAACTCGGGGTCGGTCATGATCGTCGCCGGGTTGGAGTTGACGAGGATTACCCGATACCCCTCGGCCCGCAGCACCTTGGCCGCCTGGGTGCCCGAGTAGTCGAACTCGCAGGCCTGGCCGATGATGATCGGGCCCGACCCGATGAGGAGGATCGAACGGAGATCGGTCCTCCTAGGCATGGTCCATCAGGTCAAGAAAGTCGTCGAAGAGCCCAGTCGCATCGTGGGGCCCGGGCGCGGCTTCCGGGTGGTATTGCACCGAGAACGCGTGTGACTCGTGAGCGCGCATACCTTCCAGGGTGCCGTCATTGAGGTTTTGGTGGGTGGCTTCGACCGCTCCAAAGGAAGTCTCCACCTTCGCGGGCAGCATGCTCGAGTCGACGAGTCCCGAACTCTCCGGGGCGTCGCCCGGAGCGACTGACCACAGGTCGACAGCGAAGCCATGGTTTTGGCTGGTGATCGCCACCGCCCCGGTCTTGAGGTTGCGGACCGGATGATTGCCGCCGTGATGGCCAAACGGGAGCTTGTAGGTGGTCGCACCCAACGCCAGCCCCAGCACCTGATGACCGAGACAAATTCCGAAGATCGGCACGCGGCCGAGCAGATCCCTCAGCGTAGAGACGGTTTCAGTCAGCGGCTCGGGATCGCCAGGCCCGTTGGAAATGAACACCCCGTCCGGGTTTTGCAGCAGGATCTCGCCAGCCGAAGTGGTGGCTGGGACCACTGCGACCTCGAGGCCGCGGGCGGTTAGTTGACCAAGGATGTCGCGCTTGAGGCCGAGGTCGATGGCGACGACTCTTCCAATTTGCGGAGCGCTGGCCGGAACGGTGTACGGGTGCCGCGTTGAGACCCGATAGGCGAGCGCCTGGCCGGTCATTGGGGAGGCAGTCGCCGCCATTGCCGCCAGTTCGGCCTGATCGAGATCGGTCCCCATCGCCACCGGCATGGCTCCGTTGAGTCGGATGTGTCGAGTCAACCGGCGGGTGTCGACCTCGGCCAGGGCGACCACACCCCTGATGGCGAGCTCCTCGGCTAACGAACGTTCCGCTCGCCAGCTCGAATACGTCCCCGCCAGGCTTCGCATCACCATGCCAGCGGCGGCGACCTCGCCAGCCTGATCGTCGGCTGCCGTCACTCCGTAGTTGCCGATGTGAGCGGAGGTCATCACCACCACCTGCCCGGCGTAGGAGGGGTCGGTCAAGACCTCCTGGTAGCCGGTCATGGCAGTATTGAAGACGACCTCGCCAATCGTGGCGCCGTCCGCTCCGACGCCTACTCCTTTAAAGGCCGCTCTGTCCGCGGTTACCAGGAGAGCGGGTTTCACGACTTCACCAAAGAATGAGTTACGCGGCCCTCGTAGATCGTGGCCAGGACCATGCCTCGCAGAGCCTCGCCGCGGAACGGTGAGTTCTCGCTGCGGGAGCGAAACCGGTCGGGAGTCCAGGTCCGTTCGGGATCGAAAACCACCAGGTTGGCAAGGATGCCGGTGGCCACCCGCCGACCCTGGTTTTCGAGTTGCGCAATCTGAGCCGGGCTGATCGACATGCGCGCAAAGAATGTTTCGATCGGCAGCGAGCACGCCGTCATCACCGCAGAGGCAGCTGACTCGAGCCCAATCACTCCCCGGGGGGCCTCGGCGAAAGTGACCTCGGTTTCAAACGGGGCATGAGGCGCATGATCGGTGGCGACGACATCGATCGAGCCGTCGCTGAGCCCGGCCACCAGTGCTTCGCGGTCGGAAGCGGCGCGTAACGGCGGATACATCTTGAAGGCCGGGTCGAGCGCCATGACCCGCTCGTCGTCGAACGCCAAATGGTGGGGCGTCACCTCGCTTGTCACCGGCAAACCTTGGGCACGAGCGTCGGAGATGAGGTCGAGAGTGCCACGGCTCGAAATGTGCTGGACGTGATAGCGGACCCCGGTGAGGCGGGCGAGCGCGAGGTCGCGGGCGACAACTAGTTCCTCGGCCAATGCCGGAATCCCTCGGAGGCCGAGGAGTGAGGAGATCGCTCCTTCGTGCATCTGTCCGCCAAGCGACAGACCCTGGTCCTCGGCGTGTTGGGCGACCACTGCTCCCCGTTCCGCGAGATACTCCATCGCGAGTCGCAACAAACCGGCATCGGCCACGGAAGCGCCATCGTCGGTGAAAATCCGTACCCCCGCTTCCCACAGCTCGTCGAGATGGGACAACGCTTTGCCGTCGCGAGCCATGGTGATGGCCCCGGCGGTGGCGATTTGGCAGAGACCGACCTGGCGCCCGCGCTCGGTTATGAAGCAGGCGAGGTGGCCGGAGTCGATCGCCGGCTTGGTGTTGGGCATTGCCACCAGGGCGGTAAAGCCGCCCGCCGCGGCAGCCGCCGAGCCGCTCGCGATGTCCTCTTTCCATTCCTCGCCGGGCTCACGCAGGTGGCAATGGAGATCGACCAAGCCAGGGCCAACCCAGGCGCCATTGGCGTCGATCGTGGTGTGGCTGTCGTGATCACCACCGATGGAAGCGATTCGGCCGTCTTTGACAAAGAGGTCAATCTCGGCAACGCCATCTGCGGTAAGCACGGTGCCGTTGCGTATGGCGAGCTCGGAATTCATGAGGCTCCAAGCAGGCGGAAGATGACAGCCATCCGGGTGGAGACGCCGTTCTGGACCTGGTCGAGGACCAGCGAACGCGGGTCGTCGGCCACGTCAGCGGTGATCTCCACCCCGCGGTTGATCGGGCCCGGATGCATCACCACTGCGTCGGCCGGAAGCATCTGCAATCGCTGTCTATTCATTCCGAACCGCAGTCCGTACTCCGCCAGCGACGGAAGGATCGGACCGCTCCCTCGTTCGATCTGCACTCGCAACAGGTAGACGACGTCGAGATGGGGCAAGGAATCTTCGAGCGAACCCGAAACCGTCACAGGAAAAGCGCTGAGATCAACGGGTAGCAGCGGTGACGGCGCGATGAGCTCGACTTGGGCACCGAGCTTGGTGAAGGCGTCGATATTCGAGCGGGCAACCCGCGAGTTGGCGATGTCGCCGACGATTCCCACTTTCAACCCGTCGAGCTTGCCGAAACGTTGTCTCAAGGTCAGCGCGTCGAGCAAGGCCTGGGTGGGGTGCTGGTGCGCGCCGTCGCCGCCGTTGATCACCGGGCCGTTCACCCAGCCGGCAACTCGTGCCGCCGCGCCAACCGATCCGTGCCGGACCACAAACAGATCGGCACCGGTGGCTTCGAGCGTGAGCACCGTATCTTTCAGGCTCTCGCCTTTGGTGACTGACGACGTGCCCGGCGCGAACGACATCACATCTGCTGAGAGGGCTTTCGCCGCCCGTTCGAACGACAGTCGCGTCCGGGTCGAGGCCTCGAAGAAGACGGTGGCAATCGTGCGACCACGCAATGTCGGCACCTTGGGAATATCCCGCTCGAGCACCGAGGAAAACTCGGCGGCGAGGGTGAGGAGATCCTCGATCTCGGCGCGATCGAGATCGGAAATCGAGAGGAGGTGTTTCACGAACCCACCCAAACCCCATTCTCACCGTCGATGGCCTCCACCCGCACCGTCACTCGTTGGTCGATCGAGGTGGGGAGGTTCTTTCCGACGTAATCCGCACGGATCGGCAGCTGGCGATGACCGCGGTCGACCAGCACCGCTAGCTCGACCGCGGCCGGTCGGCCCAGGTCGGAGAGCGCGTCGAGGGCGGCCCGGATCGTCCGTCCGGTGAAGAGAACGTCATCGACGAGGACGACGTTGCGGCCGTTGAGATCAACCGGCATGAGCGTCCGTCCGAGCCGGGGAGTGGGTCGGGAGGCGAGGTCGTCGCGATACAGGCCGATGTCGAGGCTCCCCACGAAAACCTTCTCATGCTCGATGTCGGCGATTGCTTCGGAGATCGACTCGGCTAGCGGAACACCTCGGGTCTGGATCCCGATGAGGACCAGGTTGCTAACGCCTGAATGGTGCTCGCAGATCTCATGCGCGATCCGGGTCAACGCTCGCCGGACATCGTCGGCGGAAAGTAAGCGGGTTGGCTCGGGCATCTCAGTTCCTTCCCGGTCTCACGGGACCGGTCCTTAAAGGGCAGACAGAAGATATCAGATGTCGACTGACCCACCCGCCATCCTGTTTGCGACGAAATCGGATCGTTTTCGCACCCTCTTGGTCGCAAGAACGGTCGCCCGATGGGTTGGGTGACCACACCCGAATGTAAAGACTATCTTTACATTCATGCCAATCGTCATGGAAAGCCTCTATCGCATCGCCGAGTCGCAGGCTGGCTATTTCACGACCGCACAAGCAAGAGAGGCTGGCGTGTCGCGTCAGGAGTTGTACTTTCTTCGGAAGAGCGGCGACCTCTTACAGGTCGCCTACGGTATTCAGCGACTCGCGCGATTCCCGGCCAACGCTCACGAAGACATCGTCGTTGCGTGTTTGTGGGCCGGCAGCGACGCCGTGGCAAGTCACGAGTCGGCTCTCGTGGTCTACGGGATTGGAGAGGCGATGCCGCCAGTCATTCACGTCACCGTGCCTCGACCTTTTCGCGGCCGGCGCAAAGGCGTAAGGGTCCATCATGCCGATCTAGCTTCAGACGAACGCGCACGCCGCGACGGCGTTCCGGTTACAAGCCCCTTGCGAACGATCGCAGACATCGCATCGCACGACTTGCCCGGAGCTTCCGTTGCACTGACCGACGCGCTAGAAGGGGGGCTGATCCGCAAGGGCCAACTCGACCAGGCGGCGGAAAAGTACCCAGTCACCTCATCTGTATTTGGCAACATAAGGTGACGGGGCATCGGGACGCGGACGCGTTTCGGACCGCTCTTGAACAGCGCATTCGAAATGCCAGCAGCACCTCAGGGACGCCTCACGACCGGCTTCGGAAGGACGTTGCGTTTAGCCGACTTGTCGCTCGCTTCCTTGCGGTCAATGATGACCGCTGGGCGATCAAGGGCGGCGTCGCCCTTCTTTGGAGGCTCGGCGCCAACGTCAGGGGTACTCGAGACGTCGATGCCAATTGGTGGAGTACGAACGAAGAGCTGTTGGCTTTCCTCGATCGAGCCGTTGAACAACGCCTCGATGAATGGTTCGAATTTGAAATAGGCCCACCCCGGGCCATTGAGGGAGAAGTCGAAGGCGGTCTTCGCTTCGGTATTGCCTGCCGGCTTGGGGGCCGGGAGTTCGCCACGTTCCGGCTCGATGTCAATTTCATCTCCGATACGCGGCCGGTTGAATTGGTGCCCGTCGAGTTGCCTTTCCTTGCGTTTGCAGGGCTGGATCATCTCGAAGTCCCGATGATCTCCGTTGCGCAGCACCTCGCCGAGAAACTGCACGCCGTGGCACGGACCTACGCGAGTGGCGATTCCTCTCGGGCCAAAGACGTCTACGACTCTGTGATGCTCGCCCAGGTGGGTGCCGTCCCTGATGCGCGCAGCCTGCGGGATTCCGTGACGCACACCTTTCGGATTCGCCGAACTCAACTGCCCACCGAAGCTCCTAGCCTGCCTTCCTCCTGGACGGCAAGCCTTCGTTCCCTACTCGTTGACGCCGCGCCACTTGGCGTCGAAGACGTAGAAGGACTCGAACGAGGATGGTTTCGTTTCTGGCAGCCGATCCTTGACGGCACGGCCGACGACTCCGCACGGTGGGATCCGAAAACAATGTTTTGGACCCCCATTGAGTGAAATCTCCCGGAGATTGCGCCTGCTCCTCGGGCTTGTCGCTCTAAGCGCGCTGCTGGTGAGTTGTGCCGGGGCCGCAAGCTCGAGTACCAGTTCAACCAGCCAACCGCCGGCGACCACTGTGGAGCCCGATCCGGATTTGTTGTGCGACCCGAACATCTTGGAGGAATTCGACGGACCTCCCGGTCCCTTCTTCCTATGCCGGCCGTTCGAGGGCATGGGTCCCACGCTTGGTGGCAAGGTCTTCGAACGAGAAGGAGGCTCGAATGTCGAGGATGCCATGGTCGCCTGGATGGCGGGACCGACTTCTGATGAGTTGGCCGCGGGATATGTGGGGGGCGATCTGACCGCCTATCCGGCCGTCATGTCAGGGGTGGTCATCGAACGGGAGGCAACCACCGTGTTCATGGACTTCGAACATTGGGAACCGATGAACATCTCCACCTCTGCCGCTAACCAGTTATTTGTCGCGACTTTGTTGGGGACCGCCTTCTCCGATCCGACGGTTGATTGGTTCTGGGTATCGATTACAGGCACTAGCTGCCCCGTGTTCATCGGCGAAGAGGAACATTGCTTTCCGATGACCCGCGCTCAGTTCATCGACTATCTGAGATTGCGCTAGGTGGTGTCACTCGCGAGATTCCGCGGTGGGTGCGCAACGGTGTCGCGGCCAGAGCGGTGGCCAGACCAAAGCTGGCGGCCAGGATCGACACCGGCAAAGTGCCAACCGGGCTGCTTCCGAACAGCGCGCCCACAAGAAAAAACATTGCACCAAACGCAAGCACCGCTCCGGTTGCAATCCGCTTCCGTCCTGCGAGGAATCCAAGGGCGGTCAAAAGAGCGCCAGCAGCCAATGCGAAGAGAGTGAACGCAAGGATCTGAGTGACACCTGCCATCACAAGTAGTGAAACAACGATTAGCCCCGTGCCGAAGCGAACAACACGGGTGGCGGCTTGAGATGCTGGTTCGGCCTTCCGGAACATCCACCAAATCGGGGCACAAACGAGGGATGATATTGCGAACGTGAAGAGCTGTCCCTGCCCAGCCAGTTCCCATTCACGGAGCAGCTTCGGCAGGCTCCACGCCCATGCAATGCCTGCGACGATTCCCGCAAAGCGCATCTACGGGGCCCCCTCCCCCTCGCTGCGCTCGGGGACTCCCCCGGCTTCCGCCAGGGGAGAGTCCGAAGCTGCCGCCAGCGGAGAGTTCGAAGCGACCGGTGGGGCAGAGGATCTCAGCCTCGTTACCAATGCGGCGAGGATGCCGTTGACGAAGGCGCCGCTTTTCTCAGAGCCGAAGATCTTGGCCAGGCGGACGGCTTCGGAAACGACGACCGGGGCAGGAGTATCGAGCTCATACAACAGCTCGTAAACGCCGAGGCGGAGGATTGCGCGATCGACCACCGGCATCCGGTTGATCCGCCAGTGATCGGAAGCGGCGTCGATTAGGCGGTCGAGATCGGTTTGGTGCTCGAGAACCCCGGTCACCATCCGCGCCGCCCGGGCCGGCAGGCCCTCGGCGGCTTCTTTGAGCTCGCGCTGGTCGGCCTCATACAGAGCCTCGATCGCCGCCTGGCGCGCCTCGACCGTCACGCCCGAGTGATGTAGCTGCCCGAGCGGGTGTCGACCCTGATTCGGTCGCCGATGTTGACGAACAGCGGCACCTGGACGACCAGGCCGGTTTGGGTCGTGGCGGGCTTCGTCGCTGCGCTCACCCGATCGCCTCTCACGCCGGGCTCGGTGTAGGTCACCTCCACCTCCACTGAGGCAGGAAGGTCGACCGAAATCGGGTTCCCTTTGTAAAGAGCAAGTGTGACATTCATCCCGTCGACCAGGTAGTCGGATGCCTCCCCCACTTCGTCAGGAGCCATCGCGAATTGGCCGTAATCGTCGAGGTTCATGAAGTAGAACCCGAGGTCGTCGCGATAAAGAAAGGTGTGTTCGCGACGATCGATGATTGCCTGCGAAACGTCCTCCCCTGCTCGGAAGGTTCGATCGAGGACCTGGCCGGTCTCGAGATTCCGAAGCCGCATGCGCACAAACGCCCTGCCCTTGCCCGGTTTCACATGCTGATACTCCAAGATGGTGAAGATGCCGCCTTCGAGATCGAGGGCTTGTCCAGGACGGACGTCGTTCGTGGAAGCCATATCGGTCGGCGAAGGTTAGGCGATGCCGATGGCGGCGAGACCTAGCTCGATCAGGTTCTCGGGAACGGGCTCAACGACGGGATCGGCGATCTGCCGGAGCAAGACCATCCGCGTACCCTGGCTGCTCCGCTTCTTGTCCTTGCGGATCAAGTCGAGAGCGGGACCAGGGGTGACCCCGGCTGCGGCCACCGGGAGACCGAGCCCGAACACCGTCTCTACGAGCCCGCGGCTATCGAACCCATATCGGATTGCAGAGATAGTGCCGGCAGCGACCATGCCCACCGCGACCGCCAGCCCATGGGGCATCGGCGCCAAGAGCTCCACCGCGTGTCCGATGGTGTGACCGAAGTTGAGGACGGCGCGGCGGTCGTTCTCGCGAAAGTCACTGCCAACCACTTCCACCTTGACCGCCACCGCCCGCTTCACCAACTCAGCCAGCGGAGGGTCGGTTCCTTGGAGGAGATCAACGAGCCGGGAATCTCCCACGTACCCGGCCTTGAGCGCTTCGGCAATCCCTTCCTGCCGAAGCGGTTCAGGGAGCGCTTCGAGAATTTCGAGATCGATGATGACTCGGGATGGCAGATGGAACGCACCGACCAGGTTCTTGCCGCCGAGGTTGACCCCGGTTTTCCCGCCAATGGCGGCGTCGACGGCCGCCAACAAAGTCGTAGGGATCAGGATCGACTCGACCCCGCGCAACCAAGTGGCGGCAACATACCCGGCGACATCCGTTGCCGCTCCTCCTCCCACGCCGATGATCGTGTCATGGCGGCCAATGTTTCGTTCGGAAAGCCATTCATATATGCGAACGGACTCTTCGAGGGTCTTGGCGTCCTCCCGATCGGCGAGCTGGCGCAGATTGATGGTCTGGATCGCTTCGGCGACTTGATTCGCGATCGGCTCGGCACCCGGGGAATAGAGGATGGCCGTTCGCTCCCGCGAGAGGCGCTCGGGCAGAACGTTCTCGGGTATGCCGCGAGTGAAGAGAATCTCACTTTGCTGCGCCGACGAAAAGGGCCCGAGAATCAACCGGTCCACATTGCCTCGGCCAGGGTCGTGATCTCAGCCGGAGAAAGAGAATTGGTGTCGATAGTGAATTCTGCCGCCGTCGCATAAAGCTCCTCACGCTCGGCCAGCAAGATCGCGAGTGTTGCTTGTCGATCACTCCAAGCCAGCAGTGGTCGATCGGTAACACCCTCGAGCCGATTTGCCAGCGTTTCCACGGATGCCTTGAGCCAGATAACGACGCCCGATCCCTGCATCGCCGAGACGTTTTCTGGTCGGGTCACCACTCCCCCGCCGGTGGCGACAACAGCCGAAGTCTCGGTCGCCGCCGCCAGCACAGCCCCGCTTTCGCGCTGGCGGAAGCCGGTCTCACCTTCGACCTCAAAAATGCGGGTGACGCTCAACCCGGACGTTGCTTCGACCATTTGATCGGTGTCGAGAAAGGGAGCGCTCCGTCGAGTCGCCAGCGCACGGCCCACCGTCGTCTTTCCCGATCCCATCATTCCGACGAGCCACAAGATCAAAAGTCAGCGATCCGCTGCCGCCAGGCGTCCGCGTTTCTCACGAAGTCGGAGACGGTATCGGCACCCAGAACCCGCTGGCATTCCTGGGCGAGCACGATGGCGACCATCTGCTCGGCGACAACCCCGGCCGCCGGAACCGCACAGGTGTCCGATCGTTCGTAGAAGGCCCGTTCAGCCGTGTGGGTCTCGGTATTGACGGTCTGCAGCCCCTTCAGCACGGTTGAGATCGGCTTCATCGAAGCACGGACTCGCAGCAGGCCGCCAACCGAGATCCCGCCTTCGGTGCCGCCGGCGCGGGTGGTGTGGCGCTTGTAGGCGCCGTCCTCGTAGAAGATCTCGTCGTGGGCGTCGGTGCCAGGGCGGGTAGCGACGTCGTTGCCGTCTCCCATCTCCACGGCCTTGATGGCATGAATCGACATGAGAGCCTCGGCCACACGCGCATCGAGGCGCCGATCCCAATGGACATGCGATCCCAGTCCCGGCGGTACGTTGTAGGCGATCACCTCGACGACGCCGCCCAGGGTCTCGCGATCGGCCTTGGCAGTTTCGATAGCCTCGACCATCGCCGCGGCGGCTTCCGGGTGAAAGCAGCGGACCTCGGAGGCATCAATTGCGCCCAGATCAGCAAACGACGGTTGCGGGGAGTCGGGGGCCGTGACCTTGCCGATGGCAATCACGTGCGACAGGACATCTACGCTGATGGTTCGGAGCAGTTGTTTGGCCAAGTAGCCAACCACGGTGCGGGCGGCGGTCTCGCGAGCCGAGGCCCGTTCGAGGATGTTGCGGGCGTCGCGTTGGTCGTACTTCATCATTCCCGCGAGATCAGCGTGGCCCGGGCGAGGCGCGGTCAGGACCTTGCCGGATTCTTCGGCGGGTTCGGCGCTCATGGTCTTCGACCATCGTTCCCATTCGGAGTTGCGAATAATGACCGCCACCGGCGATCCGAGGGTTACGCCGTGACGCACCCCCGCCAACAGTTCGATCTCGTCGCGCTCGATCCGCATCCGCGGACCACGGCCAAAGCCGAGCCGCCGGCGTGCGAGCTCGTCTTGGATGCCGGCGACAGGTACTTCGAGGCCGGCGGGCAACCCCTCGACCACTGCCACCAACCCCGCCCCGTGGGATTCACCGGCGGTGAGAAAGCGAAACACGGGGCGAATCGTAGAGATCAGCGATGGCCGTTTCTCCCCCCGGAGGGGGGAGTGGCCGCCGTCTAGGCCAAGAGCGAGGAAGCCCAGATGATCGTGGCCCAGGTGCCGAGAATCAGCGGCGGTCCATAGGGGATCGCGGTGCGACGGCTCCGTCCGGCCAGGAGGAGGAGGATGGCCGGGCCGCCTCCCATCAAGGAGGTGATGAACAGCGCATAGGCGAGGGCCGACAGCGATTGGAACCCGATGAAGAAGCCCAGCAGCACCGCCAGCTTGACATCACCAAAGCCAAAGCCCTCTCCTTTGGCGACGAGGAAAACCAGCAACAGAAGGCCCGAGTAGATCACCGCGCCCAGCGCCGCGGTGAGGAGGGAACTGCTTTGATCCTCAATCAGTGCCGCTGCCACCAAGAAGGCTATGCAAAACGCCCCGCCCGGGTAGAGAAGACGATTCGGAATCCGGAAATGATCAGCGTCAGTGATGATCAGCATTGCGGTCAATGAGACCATGGCCAGATGGGCGGCCAGCACGAGGTTCCCTTCGAGCGCTCCTGCCATCAACCAGTAGACGAGGCCTAGGCCAAACGCGGTTGCGGCTTCTCGCCAGCGCAGCCTCCCACATGAGCATCGAGCGCCCCATCGCTGGTGACCGATCCCGATCGGGCAAGCGAGGCCCAGCGAGAACTGCTCATCGCGACCCGCGGCGACCGCCCAACTGTGGAGCAGGGAGCCTTGGGCAAGACCAATCAAGGCCACGATGACTCTCGAACTCATTGACGGGGCCAGACCTTATCGAGTCAGACCTCATTGGCCACCCCGTCGGGGCTACTCGTCGAGACCGACTGAGCTCATCCGGCGACGCTTGAGAAAGCCCTGGGTGGCGACCGGACTGGGAACTCCCTGACCTTCAGGGTTCTCGTTGAGCTGCGAGAAGACCTTGTCGAGGAATGACTCTCCGCTGGCGTCCTCTTCTTTGGGCTCTTCCGGTTCTTCCTCGGTGACGGACGCTTCCGCTTCCGGCTCGACGGCTGCCGGTTCATCGGCGGCTTCCACTGCCTCGCTCCACCAACTGCGGTTGTAGTCGGCCGCCGTTTCCGCCTCGGCCTCGGGAGCTACGTCGGCGCTTGGCTCGTGGTCGATGGATTCCTCGACGGTGTCGGCTTGGTGGACCAGCTCGGCGGAAGCACCCGTGCCTCGGGGCATTTCATACCGCGTCGGCTGTTCGGTGCTAACCGTTTCGACGAGGCCGCCGCGCACCAGGGCCGCCAGGTCTTTGGCCACGCGGAAGCGGCTGTTCCCGAGACGATCGGACATGGCCCGAACGGATGACACACCTTCGAAATTGGCCACCAGTTTCCACGTATTTGGGGCGAGAGTGACCGGTTCGTTGTGCGGAGCCTCGGAAACCACTCTTAGAGGCTGCTCGATCCCGGTGATCACCGATTCGATGTCGGCCCACTCGGCTGCTCGTCGGTCGGCCTCCGCTATGCAGAGCTCGACGTCAAAAGTGCTCTCACTCCGATATTTCGGTGCTACATCGACATTGAAAACGAACTGCCCTTTGCCAGGCTTCCGAATCCGATAGATACTCTCGACGACCTCTTCTCGGAAGAAGTCGCCCACGGACGACGTCTCGGTGGGCGCGTCGGTCAACGAACGACCACCGACCTCGGCAGCCCGCACGGCTTCGTCGCTCGTCACCTTGGAAGCCAAGAGTTGACGGCGCATGTCCTCGTCGGTGCCGACCGTGGCGAAGGTCAAAGACCCGCCGCTGAGGAAAATTCGACCGTGGAGATCGGAGGCGTCCACCCGCAAGCAGCCGCTCTTATAGGAGCGAGCTAGCAGTCGGAGAACCTCCTCCAACGGGAAAACATCAATGTGCCCTGTTAACGACATTCTTGAGCCTTTGTTTCGGGGTCGTTGAGATGGATTCGGCCCGGGAACTAGTTTGCTTTAGGGTTTTTCGGCCGCCAGCCGCATGGCGGCGAGTGGGGGTTCGACCCCGGTGAAGAGCCTAAACCCAAAACCTGCCTGAGAGACCAGCAGGTCGAGACCGGACACCACCGGCAGGCCCTTCCCTTTGACGTAGGTAATCGCCGGTGTTGGCTGTTTCGCATAGACCAGGTCGAAGAGGCCACTTGCCATTTCGACGACAGCATTGGGAAGCCATTCGCCTTTCATTCCCAAAGGGGTGCAATTGACGACGTTTGCTCCGACCAGCGGCACTCGCCACCGCAATTCACCTACTTCAACTCCGGCTCGCTGGCCTAAATCGCGTCCGGCGCCGGGTCGGCGAGATGAGATATAGGGCGTTCGCTCAGCCAACGCCACCGCGGCCGCGGCCGCCGCTCCCCCGCTGCCCAGGATCAGAACCGGGCCCGCGGCTGGCATGCGACGCCATAAGGTCCGGATGCCATCGATGTCGGTTGAGTACCCGACGCGTTGGCTGCCCTCCAGCACCACGGTGTTAACCGAGCCCGCCCGCGCCGCTTGCTCGTCGACTCGATCGCACAATGAGAACGCGAGCGCCTTGTGCGGCATCGTGATGTTGATCCCCGACAGCTCGCCGGTCGCTAGCTCGCCAAAGGCCGCCATTACCCCGTCCGCATCGACCGACCGAGTCTCATAGCTGCCGTCGATCCCAGCCGCGGCGAAGGCAGCCGCAAAAATCGCCGGTGACCGCGAATGATCGACCGGTTTGCCGAGTAGGGCGAGCCTCACCTAAGGAATGATGCCGGCCGCTCGGGAGCGTTCGATGTTGGCGAGATGCTCGTCGAAGGTCTCGGCGAAGGCATGGGCGCCTTCCGCAGTCGAAAGCACGTAGAAGAAGAATTCGGTGATTGCCGGGTCGGCAGCAGCAACAAGCGAGGCTCGGCCGGGGGCTCCGATCGGAGTGGGTGGCAATCCGGGAAATTTGTAGAGGTTGTAGGGCGACTCGGACTCGTTGTTGAATAGGGCGGGGTCGCGGGTGTCGAGGCCGTAGAGCACCGAGGCGTCGATCTGGAGCGGCATACCCTCCCGAAGCCGGTTGAAGATGACGCTGGCGACCAGCGGTCGTTCGTCGGCCACTCTCACCTCTGCCTCGATGAGCGAGGCCACGACCATTCCCTGGTAGATGTCAAAGCCGCTCTCACCGTGAGCAGTCCAGTCGACGGAGGCCACCCGCTCTTCCATCGTGTCGGTCAGGACCTGGAGGATGCGCGCAGCGCCCGACTCCCGCAGGAACTCATACGTGTCGGGGAAGAGCAATCCCTCCCAATCGGTGAGGGTCGGTGCGGCCGGCATGGTCCGCAGCTCGGAGAGAACCCCGCCTTGGGTGAGCGCGGTCTCGAAGTCTCCGCGGGGAAGGCCCGACGAGTCCACCAGGACATCGATGATCTCGGTCACGCGCAGCCCCTCGGGGATCGTGACCCGATAGGCGTCGGCGATCGGACCTTGGAGGAGCCTCGGCAGCACCTCATCGACTGCCATTCCGGTGATTAGCTGATAGGTGCCGGCCCGCAGTTGGTTGGCGATTCCTTGGTCGCGCACCGTCAACTCGAACTCGTTGGCGCTTTCGATCACGCCTGCTTCGAACAGGAGATTGCCGATCTCGACGGCGCTCGCCCCCGGCGGCACGGTCACTTCCACGTCGAGACCAGGTTCAACGCTCACCACCGTGGGGTCCTCGTCGTCGGACTCGACTGATCCGCCGATGAGGCGCGCCAAACTGGTGGCGGAAACCACCACCAGCAGGACGGTCAAGCCAGCCCCGAGCAAAACCCGCAGCCAGCGGGAGGAAAGAAAGGAAAGGGGACTCATGAAGGACGGTCCAGGAACGTTTGGAGGATAACGGTGGCCGCGACCTTATCCAGGGTTTCCCGTCGCTTCCGGCGTCTCACCCCGGCCTCGATCATGGCGTGCTCGGCACTCTTAGAAGTAAAGCGCTCGTCGACGAAATCCACCGGCAGGCCGGTGGCGTGGGCGATTTCCGCTCCGAAATCTCGAGCGGACACGGCCGCTTTGCCTGCTTCCCCGGAAAGGGAGGTAGGCAACCCGATAACGATCAATCCGACGTCGTATTCGCCGAGCAGCTCGACAACCCGGGCCGCGGCGTTCGAGCGCGCCACCACCTCTAACGGATGCGCGACCTGGCGCGATGGATCGGAGACAGCGATGCCGACCCGTTTGGTTCCGAAGTCGAGACCGAGGACGCGCGTCACCGGCGGCCCGACATGCCCCCCAAGGCTTTGGACGCGGTCTCGATCACGTTCTCGAGGGCGCGAGCGAGTTGGCTCCCGTCAGGCCCTCCCGCCTGGGACAACACAGGGTCACGGCTGCCTCCGCCTCCCATGAGCTTGGCCCCGCCGGCGATCAGGTCCGCGGCCGACAAGCCCTCGTCGACCAGGTCACGGCTGACGGTTCCCACCAACGATCCCTTGCCCCCGATGTCCGAACCGACCACAACCACGCCGCTTCCGATCCGGTCGCGGATCGACATGGCCAGGAGCCGCAGCTGCTCGGGGTTGAGATCCGGTTGTGCCGAAACCACCAACCGGTGGCTCCCGAAGGTGTCGGCCTCGCCGGCGAGATGGGCCGCGAGGCTGTCTCGGTCGCGCTGACGAAAAGCGTCGAGATGCCCTTGGAGCTCACTTACCCGGCCCAGCAAAGCTTTGACTCGCTGCGGAACCTCGCTCGGGGAGGTACGAAGAAGGCGGCTCGCGTCAGTCAATCCGTCCCGCCACTCGGTCATCTGGTCGTAGGCGGTCTCGCCGGTGAGGGCTTCTACCCGCCGGATGTTCGACCCGATCGACGATTCCGAGGTGACAACGAGTGGCCCCACTTGTCCGGACGTGTGGGTGTGGGTGCCTCCGCAAAGCTCGACGGAGAACTGGCCGATCTTGACCAAGCGGACCGTGTCTCCGTACTTGTCGCCGAAAAAGGCCAGGGCGCCTTGTCGTTCGGCTTCCTCTTTCGAGGTGATCGCTGTGGTGACCTCACCGTTCTCGATCAGCCGGGTGTTGGCCAGGCTTTCGATCTCGGCCAGCTCCGAGCTGCCGACCCCGGTGTGATGGGAGAAGTCGAAGCGAAGCCGGCCAGGCTCGACCAGTGAACCCGCTTGCTGCGCATGCTCGCCGAGGACACGGCGCAAAGCCCAGTGGAGAACATGGGTCCCGGTGTGGCTCTTACGGATCTTCTCCCGGCGCGGGCTGTCGATGGTGAGCTCCGCTTCTTGGCCGACCGAGATGAAGCCGCTCTTTACCTTCGAGCGGTGCCCGTGCAGACCGGCCAAAGCGTGACGGGTATCCCCCACTTCGATTTCACCAGTGGCGGTGACGATCGTGCCCGAGTCTCCTACCTGGCCGCCCGCCTCGGCATAGAAAGGGGTGGCATCGACAAAGATCTCGACCTCCATGCCTTCGTCGGCTCGTTCGATGAGCTCGCCGTTGCGAGCGATCGCCAGCACCCGGCCGACCCCGGTCTCATGTTCGTAGCCGATGAAGGTCGTGAGCCCGGTTTCGTCGAGAACGGCGCGGTAAAACTCGGCGTTGGCCGCTTCATCACCACCTCGCCATGCTTTGCGGGCCCGCTGGCGCTGGCGGCCCATCTCCTCGTCGAAGCCTTCGCGATAGATGGAGACCCCCCGCTCTTGGGCGATCTCGGTGGTGAGCTCGATCGGGAAGCCATAGGTGTCGTGAAGCTTGAAAGCGGTGGCTCCGCTGATCGTCTGCTCCGGGCCGAGGTTCGAGATCTCGGTCTCGAGCAGCTCGAGGCCCGACGCCAAGGTGCGGCGAAAGCGTTCCTCTTCGCGGATTACGACAGAGAGGATCGCCTCTTTCTTGGCGGTCAGCTCCGGAAAAGCCTCGCCGAGCATTTTGATCGCCGAATCGACCAAGACCGGAGTGATCAGCTCGCGCTTAGCCCCGAGTTGCCAGGCACGGCGTACCGCCCGTCGCAGCACTCGGCGAAGGACGTAGCCGCGGCCGTCGTTCGATGGGACCACGCCGTCGCCGATCAGAGTCGCGATCGTCCGGGCATGATCAGCGAGGATTCGCAGCGAAATGTCATTGAACTCTGACGAGCCGTAGGCCACCCCCATGACGGCCGCGGCGTCTTCGCGGATCGACTTCAGCCCGTCGATGTCGAACACCGAGTCAACGCCTTGAAGGACGCCGGCGGTTCGTTCCAAACCCATACCGGTGTCGATGTTCTTCGCCGGGAGGTCACCGATCACGTGGTAGGGCTCGTCCTGGATATTCTGCATGAACACCAGGTTCCAAATCTCGACGTAGCGATCCTCGTCTCCGTCGATTGGCCCGCCTTCCCGCCCGTACGCCGGACCCTTGTCGAAGAAGATCTCCGAGCATGGCCCACAGGGTCCAGGTATGCCCATCTGCCAGAAGTTGTCGGCTTCGCCGTACTGCACCTTCTCCGGCGGGATCCCGACCGTATCGATCCAGATCTCGCGAGCTTCCTCGTCGGTTTTGTAGACCGTGTACCAAAGCCGCTCGGGATCGAGGCCGAGCCGTTCGGTGACGAACTCATAGGCCCAAGGGATGGCCCGCTCCTTGAAGTAGTCCCCGAAGCTGAAGTTGCCCATCATCTCGAAGAAGGAGAGGTGTCGTTGGGTGGTGCCGATGATGTCGATGTCGATGGTCCGCACGCACTTTTGGATTGAGACAACGCGCGGCGCCGGTGGAGTCTGCTCGCCGAGGAAGTAGGGCTTGAAGGGGACCATGCCGGCGTTGTTCAGCAGCAGCGTCGGATCGACGGGGATGAGCGACGCCGACGGCCGCAGCAGGTGGTCGCGTTCGACGAAAAAGTCGATAAACGCCTGTCGAACCTGCTGGCTGTCCATGAGGGCCGGTACGTTACCGGCGCCCCACCACCTGTTTGATTTCGCCTTCGTAGGTCATGACGTAAAGCTCGCCGGCGTTGTCGATCCCGAAGCTGTTGATCTGGCCGGCATCTTCGAATCGCGTTTGATGGTCGAGGACCTCACCATTCTCGAAGCGAAATGAGCGGACCCATTCACCGCACCAGTCGCCGTAGAAGTAGTGCCCGTTGATCTCAGGGATGAGCTGGCCGCGATAGACGAACCCACCGGTGACCGAGCACCCCTCGGCATGGGTGTATTCGAGAACTGGAAGGGTCAGGTTTTCGGCGACGGCATCACAGCCCGATTGGAAGCAATGGGTGCCTTCCATCCGGAGCCAGCCGAAGTTGTAAGGCGCTCCGTCCAGGGGAACGATGTCGATTTCCTCGTAGTCGGAGTGACCGACATCACCGATATAGAGGAGATCGTCGTCGATCGAGAATCTCCACGGGTTGCGAAGCCCCTTGGCCCACACTTCGGGGGCGCCTGCAACTCCATCGGCAAATGGGTTGTCAGGAGGAATGCCGAAGGGCTCACCCGAATCGACGTCGAGACGAAGGATCGAGGAGAGCAGCCGGAACGGATCCTGGGAGTTGACCGAGGCCTTGCCGCCTTCGCCGAGCGACATCCACAGATAACCATCGGGACCGAAGAGCAGCATGCCCCCGTTGTGACGGGTGGTGGGCTTGTCGAAGGTGAGCATTTCGATCTCGCTCTGGGGATCACCGATGGCGGCATCGTCGGTGATCGCGAACTCCGACAATCGCGTCTGTTCGGCGCCTTGCCGGTAGTAGTAAGCGAAGAAGCGGCCGTTATCGGCGTAGTCGGGATGGAAAGCCATGCCGAGCAGTCCTTGCTCGATTCCCCCGCTGTTCACTCGATCACGCAGATCGAGGAAGGTGGACACCGTGCCGTCGTCGTTGAGAATCGAGATCACCCCGGTCCGTTCGAGGACGAAGCGCCTCTCGTCTCCGGGCGGGCTGAGGAGAAGGATCGGCTGGATCAGCCCTTCGGCGACTGTCACTAGCTCCAACGCCTGGAGGGGTACGAGCGTGGTTGTGGTCGGGGCCGCGGTCGTGGGAGCAACAGTCGTGGTCGGAGCGGCCGTCGTGCTGGTGGTCGTGGCAACCGTGGTGGTCGAGGTCGCGATGACTGTGGTTGCGTCTGGCGTCACCGCACAGGCGGCGAGGACGAGGAGCGGGGCCAGTCGCTTCAACGGGGTTTCTTGCCCAAGGTCTCGTCGGCGAGGTGTTGACGTTCGGCGATCTTGGCCTCGAATCCGGTTTCTGAAGGGTGGTAGAGAATCTGCGGCTCGTCGCCCTCCGGCCAATAACGTTGAGCGACCACTCCGCCGGGTGCGTCGTGCGGATATTTGTAGCCCTTCCCTCCCGATGATCGGAGGTGGAGCGGAACTCGCGGCGAGTTGGCGGCGGCGACGGCATCGCTGGCAGCTCTAATTGCCCGCGCCACCGAGTTCGACTTCGGGGCGGTTGCGAGATAGATGCACGCTTGGGTGAGGTTGTATGACGCTTCCGGGAGCCCAACATGGGCAAGAGCTGCGCTGGCCGCAACTGCAATCTGGAGAGCCCAGGGATCGGCGAGCCCAACGTCCTCGGAGGCGAAGACAATCATGCGACGGGCGATGAACTCGGGGTCTTCGCCGGCGTTGATCATGAGGTGGAGCCAAAACAAAGCGGCGTCCGGATCAGAGCCACGCATGCTCTTGATGAAGGCCGAGATCACGTCGTAGTGCTGATCACCGGTCTTGTCGTACCGGATGACTCTCCGCTGGAGAGCCTCTTCGACATCTGCGTCCTCGATCACAGTCGATGCCCGCCCGGTGGCGAGGGCTGCTGCCACTTCGAGGCTGTTGAGCGCGAGCCGCGCATCACCGCCGGTGCGCTGGGCGAGATCGGCTCGCGCCGCGGCTTCGATTTCGAGCTCCTGGGCGCCCAGCCCGCGCTCCTGGTCGGTGAGGGAGCGGTCAACCAGCGCTTCGATGTCCTCTGGCCTCAGCCCTTCGAGCCGAAAGATCGTGGAGCGAGAGACGAGCGGCGAGTTGACCTCGAAAAACGGGTTCTCGGTGGTGGCGCCGATGAGGATGATCGTCCCGTCCTCGACCCCGGGTAGAAGTGAGTCCTGCTGGCCTTTGTTGAAGCGATGGATCTCGTCGAGGAACAACACGGTTCGTTTCTCGTCGGTTTCGAGCCGCTGACGGGCGCGAGCGAGCACTTCGCGAATGTCCTTGACACCTGCGGAGGTTGCCGAAAGGGTCTCAAACGCGGCGTCGCTATGCGCGGCGACCAGACGGGCGAGGGTGGTCTTGCCGGTGCCGGGCGGCCCCCAGAGGATCATCGAAGCGGGATGGCCGCCTTCGACCATCCGCCTAAATGCGGCGCCGGCTTTGAGCAGGCCGGGCTGGCCCACCATCTCATCGAGATTGCGCGGCCGCATCCGGGTGGCCAACGGCGCCACCGAGAGAAGCTTCTCCTCGGTGCGGGCCGTAAACAGATCCGACAACTATTCCTCCACGAGCGCAATCCCCAACTCGGCTAGCTGCCCTTCGTCGACGGGCGACGGGCTCATCGTCATCGGGTCGTGGCCGGTTTGGGTCTTGGGGAACGGGATCACCTGGCGGATGTTCGCCTCCTCCTGGAGGACCATCACGAGGCGGTCGATCCCGAAGGCAAAGCCCCCATGGGGGGGAGTCCCGTAGCGGAGGGCGCGGAGGAACCAACCGAAGCGGCTTTCTTGTTCTTCAGCGCTGATGCCGAGGATGTCGAAGACCTGGCGCTGCAAATCTGGATGGTGAATTCGGATCGACCCCGATCCGAGCTCGACTCCGTTGACCACAACGTCGTAGGCGCGCGCCTTGGCTTCGAGCGGGCGGTTGCGCATGACTTCCACATCCTGCGGCGAGGTGAAGGGATGATGGGAAAAGGTGAGGTTGCCGTCGCCAGTCTCTTCGAACATCGGGAAATCTGTGACCCAGACGAATGCCAGGTCCCGGTGCCCTTCCGGGCGGCCGAGCGAGAGACGGAGCTGTCCGAGCACAGTCACCGCGGTCCGCCATGGGCCGGCGACGAGCAGAAGGACATCACCGGGTTGGCCTGCCAGCGCTTCCACGATCGCCTTCTGCTCGTTTGCGGCGAGGAACTTCGCTACCGGCGAACGAAGCTGGCTGTCGGGCTCGATGACCATCCAAACCAGACCGGCGGCGCCCAGCGCTTTGGCCTCTTCGGTGAGCTTGTCGGCCAGCGATCGCGGAAACTCGCGGGCCCCAGTGTTGATTCCCCTCACGACGCCGTTGCTTTCAAGCGTCGCCGCAAAACCTCTGAACTCAGTCCCGGTCAGCTCTGAGGAAAGGTCGACAATCTCCATCCCGAATCGCAGGTCGGGTTTGTCGGCTCCGTAGCGGTCCATCGACTCCTGCCAGGTGAGGCGCGGGAACGGAAGCGGTGGAGACTCGCCGCGCAGGTCTTGGACGACGGCCGCGATCGCCGCTTCGATCGTTGTCTGGACTTCGTTCTCGCCCCAATAGGCGCCTTCGAGGTCAAGCTGGGTGAACTCGAGCTGGCGATCGGCGCGAAAGTCCTCGTCTCGATAGCAGCGGGCGATCTGGAAATACCGCTCGACGCCGGCGATCATCAGCAGCTGTTTGAAGAGCTGCGGTGATTGGGGCAGTGCGTAGAACGATCCCGGTCGCAGCCGAGAGGGGACGAGGACGTCTCGCGCTCCCTCGGGGGTGGAGCGCACCAGGGTCGGGGTCTCAATCTCGAGAAATCCGAGGCCTTCCAGCGACCGTCGAATCGCCGACACGGCCTTGGAGCGGGCACGCAAGTTGGCCGCCATGCGCGGGCGGCGAAGATCGAGGTATCGATACTCGAGACGAGTTCGCTCGTCGGCGTCGACCCGGTCGTCGAGCATGAAAGGGAGAGGATCTGAGGGACTGAGGACCTCAATCGAATCAGCCGCTACTTCCACGGTCCCGGTAGGAAGGTCGGCGTTGATGGTTCCTTCGGGCCGAGCGCGCACCGTTCCCATCACCCGAATGCAGAATTCCATGCGCAGGTCTTCGGTTGCCAAACCGTCTGCGACAACTTGAGCGATCCCGGAGGCATCGCGAATATCGATGAAGGTGATGCCGCCGTGGTCACGCCGCCGAGCTACCCAACCAGCGAGACTGACCGATTCACCCACGAGCCCGGAGATGTCAGCCGCCATGTGAGTTCGAAAAATCATTGAGCCTGCACGGCGGCCACGACATCTTTGCGGTCGGCCGAAGCCTGGGTCTGGGTGCGGAGGTTTCGGACAAGAACCTCGCCGCGTTGGCGCTCGTTCTCCCCTGCCACGACGTAGAGATCGATGCCGTTCTTGGCGGCGAACTTGAGCTGGTTGCCAATCCGGTCCGGCACGAGCACCGACTCCGTGTTCACGCCCGCGTCCCGCAGCTCGGCGGCGATCCGCAGCGCCTCGGGGAGACCGGCGTCGTCGAGGAGGCCGACAAGGACCTCGACCGTGCTCTTTGCAGCGGGAAGCAAGTCGGCATTCTGAAGCTGCCAGAACAACCGGCTCAGCCCAATCGAAATGCCAACTCCGGGCAGCCTCGACTTCGTGTACTGCCCGGCGAGGTCGTCATAGCGACCACCCGAACAGATGCTTCCGAGCTCGGGGTGGGCAACCAGCGTGGTTTCGTAAACAGTGCCCGTGTAGTAATCAAGCCCGCGGGCAATCGAGAGATCGAGCCCGAAGCGATGCTCCGGCACGCCCCACTCCCTCACCAAAGTCAAGACCGCGCGCATCTCATCCACACCCTGCTTGAGCAGATCGTTATCGCCACCGATCTCGTCGAGCAGCGTGAAAGCGTCCGATCCGGTTCTGAGACCGGTGGCCGCGAGCTCGAGAAGCCGTTGCGCCGCGTCGTTGGTGACACCGATCTTGCTGAGCGAGGCGATCACATTCTCCGGGCCCTGCCGGTCGAGTCTGTCCAATTCGCGCAACGCCGCGACGTGCGGTTCGATCTCAAGCTTTTCCATCAATCCGGCAAGCAACCGGCGGCTGTTCAGCCTGATCACAAACTCACCGAAGTCGAGCGCGGCGAACACCGAGTTGATCACCGCAGGGATCTCGGCATCAAAGCGCAGGCTCAACTCGTTTCGGTCGATGACGTCGATGTCGCACTGATAGAACTCGCGATAACGACCTCTCTGGGGACGCTCGCCGCGGTACACCGGCTGAATCTGATGACGGCGAAAGGGAAAGCTGAGCTGATGCTCGTGCTCGGCCACATATCGAGCCAGCGGCACGGTGAGGTCGAAGCGAAGAGCCAAGTCCGGGTCGTCGCCTTGTTCGGCGGACCCGGTCGACTGGACCAGGTAGACCTGGCGCTCCGTCTCACCTCCGGTCTTGCGAAGCAGAACCTCAGTCAACTCCATCGCCGGAGTGGCGATCGGAAGGTATCCGAACCTCTCGAACTCCCGCCGAATCACGTCGATCATCCCCTCAAAGGCCACCTGTTCGAGCGGCAACAGCTCCATCACCCCGGACATAGTCCGCGGCGTGACATACGAAGATGTGGGAGGGCTCATGCTGAGCAGGCAGGGTACCTAGAGGGGTTTCCCGGATTGCGCCGGGTCTATTGACGCCGGGGACCTTGTCGAGGCTTTTGGCTGTCGCAGCGTTTAGCCAGTTTGCGCGGCGGTGGCTGCCCGGTTTTGAGGTGTTTGAGCCGATGATGAAACCGGCAGAGGAGCTGAAGGTTGTCGAGAGCGGTGGCGCCGCCGTCGAGCCAGGAGACGATGTGGTCGACGTCGCACCATTTCGCCGGCCGGCGACAGCCGGGATGTTGACAATGCCGGTCCCTTGCGATCACCGCTCTTCGCAGCGACGCCGGGATCACCCGGGTTTTGCGTCCCAGGTCGAGGATCTGGGAGTGGGGGCCGAAGACGATCCGGCTGACTGCACAGTCACAGGCCAACAGGTCGATGGTCGACTGGGTGAACCGTCCCGGACAACGACTCGGACAGGCCGAGATGGGAAACCCCGGAGGGTGGGGGTCGGGGAGGAGGTTGGGGGGGTGGAGCCGCTCCGCTCCCACCAGCACCAGCAGAAGCGGCTTCTCCCCACCCTGTTCGGAGAGCTTGCCGTGGTCGAGGGCATGGCGGGCCAAGTCGACCAGCCCGTCGGCTCGGCGCTGCGCCGCCGACCGCGGGTCGTCCTTCGCCGGTGGGGCGGTAGCGGCGTCCAAAGCGGTGCGGAGGATCTCCCCCGCCACCGGGTCTAAGTAGCCGTCGAGGCGGAACATCCCCTCAAAGGTCTGCGAGAGATGTATCCGCCGCCGGCTATGGAGCTTCTCCTGGTCGGCTTCGGCCACGTCTCGGTTGACCACTTCCCGCCAATAGTCCAACGCCCGCCCACAATCGATAATCCCCAGCGGGGCGACGGTGTCGACCAGCATCTCCTCATTGGCCGCAAACATGTCCGGGTCGGCGGTCTGGGCGACCATGAGCTGGCGGACCTGATCGGTCGCCAAGGCGCCTTCCCGCCAACTCTGGGCGGTCTTCGCCATCACCGAGAGGGTCTGGGCTTGGGCGACCAGGCGGGAAGCGCGGGCGGGGGTGATTTTGGCCCGGTCGATCAGAAACGCCGACGGCGACGAAAACTCCAACTCCCGATGCGTCTTCCGCTCCACAAACACACTGAGGCGGCGACACCGTTCCGCCTCCAAGCGGCTGATCGAACCTTCCAACTCGACCAAAGAGTCGGCCAGCTCGAGGTTGGTGAACTCGTCGACCGGCTCGGTTCTGAGCCCATCGATCGGCGACTGCAACTGTCCCACTCCGACCCCCACCCTCCCGAAAACTCTGAGTGCTACTCTAGAACACCTGTTCGATACACTATGACAGAAACCCCCGACAACAACAAGTAACTTCGCGCCAAGAAGGACAGGAAAAGATCGCGGAGACTTGTGGTTCGGAGTGCTCAATCGATTAGGTAGGGGTCATAGACCCACCTTCGCAGTAGCCGTCGGCTCAGCAAACCGATGGTGGCGCCGAACACGACGTGGGAGAGTGCCGAGATCACTATGAACTCGCGGATGGCGATGATCCGGAGCCAATCCGGATAGAGGGTGAGCTGGAAGGTTTCGAGGAAAAGTCCCCAAGAGATCCCGGTAACTGCAGCACTGCTCACCGAGCGCCGGCCCTGGCGGCCGAAGAGCGCGGCATAAGCCATACCGAAACAGGTTCCGTTGACGAGGTGGAGGATGGCCCCGGCGATGAGCCGGGCACTTACCGAAGCAGCATCGCCCAGAAGCAAGGCGCCGAAGACCTTCAAAGTCTCGAACGGTTGGAAGGGCGAGGGGTCGAGGAGGCTCAGCCCCCAGCGGGCGACGTCGTAGGCGAAGGTAGCGACAAGTCCGGTGAGCAGCCCAGCCTTGGCCACGTTCCACTCCAATTGGCGAGCCTCGGGATCGCTGCGGAAGAGCCGTACCAGGAGCACTCCACCCAAGACCCCCGCCGTTCCAATCAATCCGACGGGAAGGGCAACCCGGACGATGAGGTTGAGCAGCAGCGCCGTCCCGCTGAAGAGAGCGGCGAGACCGACTGCCCGGCGCAGCGTCACTGCCCGGGAACGGGAAGCCGGTCGAGGCGAGGGCCATCCCTCGATAGGCCTTGGCGATTTTCGTCAGGTCAAAGTTGGCGGGCATGCCTTGTCCATCGGCGACCCGTTGGGAAAAAGCCTCGATGGCGTCGTCGTCGGCGCCGAGGGCGCGACCGAACTCGATCTCTTCTGAGGTGAGCCGAGCGAGGAACTGGTCGGGGACGACACCGGTGGGCTTGAACCCTTCCCCGATTCGCCATACCTCTTCGATGGCGTCGGCCGCGACCCGGAGTGGTTCTGCCATCGCCTGTTTGTGACGAACCACAGCCACCGCTTGCTTCTCGAGCCATTCGCGCGCTTTGGCCCTCTTGGCCCCGCCGTAGCGGTCGAAGGAGATCACCGCGGCCTCCCCCTCGGAAGCCATCTCTTGATGGCCCGTCACCGCCGACTGGAGGGCGGCGGTGAGTTCCGGTCCGAGCAAATCGGAGTGCGGGATGGGCGGTACGGGCCGCGCTTTAGCGTCGGCGATTTCGGTGTAGTCGTCGCGGGGTGGGTCGGCGCCGAGGTTTCGGCTGATCTCGTTGGCGGAATCGAACTGCCAGCCCAACAGCCGGTTGGCGAGCATCATCGGGATGCTGGGAACGGTGACCTTGCCGCCGGCGAAGGCGAGGGCGTCGGTGGCGTCGCGGGCCTTCTTGATCGGCGGCTTGTCGGGCGGGGTGTTCTTCTTCTTCATGAACATGGAGGCTCCCGCAGCCGCCGCCGCGCCTCCGGCGGCGGGCCACGGCGAGGGATAGCAGTCGGTGCGGCTCGAGCAGTTGTCGGCCGCCGCCGGAAGCGGTACCAGCAAGAGAGCCAAAGAGATTACGCCGATGAGGAAGAGGCCGACAGCGGTGCCGGTCACGCCCGCCGACTGCGCTTCCGGATCGTCGTCGTCGGCCAAGAAGAATTCGTAGACGATCAGCGCCACTGCCTGGGCGAGGACGATCGGCAAAAACTCGGAGCCGCCCTGCACGGGGAAGAGGGGCACAACGATCACCGACGCCACCACGAACGCGGACCCGAAGGCGACGCCGAAGCGGACCACCCAGGGGATGCGTTCGAGCCAGCGATCGGCTTTGGCTATCCGTCGCAGCCGCAGCGCCGCCGGCCGAGCGAGGATGGCGGCGGCTGCGAGGATTAGCAGGTCGAGGATTGTGGTGATCACTCCTGCGAACAGAAAAACGGTCAGCACCACCGCAACCGGGACCAGCCCGAGCGGGCGGCGTCTGGTCTCCGAGGGCGAGAACAGCGGCAATCCCCAACCCGGGGCGAAGCGGAGGTGAATCAAGCTCACCGCCACCGCCCCCAGCGCACCGATCACCGCCAACACTTCGCCCTTTTCCTGCACCGGGGCGACGGCGTTGTAGGAGGGGCCAAGGAGGTCCGTCCAGGTGAAGACCGGGCGGATCAACATCGTCATCGCTTGCGTCCAGACCCAGGTGAGGACTAATCCGGCGCCGCCGGCGATGACCAGAGCCAGCACCCGATATCCCGGCTCCGGTCGGTCGAGGGAGACCAGCGAGGTACGGATGAGAATCGGAATCTCCACCGCCAGGAGCCACAGCAACCAATAAGAAAGCAGTCGGGCCACGAATGCGGGGAGAAAAGGGGTCAGCTCTTGTTGAGCTATGGCTGAGGCGATGAGGTCGATGACCGCGAAGGAGGCCACAAATCCGGCGCCGGCGGTCGGAGCGAGGAGCCCGATCAGGAGGGCTAGAGCCATGAAAGGGATCGACTCGGTGTACACCGTCTCCAACGTGATGTCGAAGACGCTGTAGTTGCCGGTCGAGCCGAACCCGGCGATGGCGTGGAAAAACGAAGGCACCACGGTGACGACCAACAACGTGACGATGACGGCGACCTCTGACACCTTGAGCCGGGCCAGCACCCTGCGATCGGTAGCAAGGAACGGCTCGATCCCGCGATGCCATTTCGCCACCACCGCGGCCGGGCGCTGCCAGAGCGGCAATTTCAGACCGCCGAGCGCATCCGTTGTCATTCGACCCGCCTCCGCTCGAGGAACTCCAGGATGCTAGGCACTACCACGGTCCGCCCCTCGGGCAGAACCTGCTGGCCCATCGCGCGAGGGCGGCCGGCGCGGGGTGGTAGGTGGGTCAGCCATATCGTGCCCAAATCGGCTAAATCCGTCAATGAACGGCAACAGGATTGCGAGGAGACGCTAGAGGTCGCGGAGGAAGGGGTTGTGGCGGCGTTCGAGGCCGATGGTGGTTTCGGGGCCGTGGCCAGGGAGGACACGGACGTCGTCGTCCAGGTCAAGGACGCGGCGCTTCATTGAGTCGAGGAGAGTGTTCCAGTCACCGCCGGGGAGATCGGTGCGACCGACCGACCGGGCGAAAAGTTGGTCCCCAGAGAAGAGGACACCTTCGTTTTCGACATAGAAACAACAATGACCGGGCGTATGGCCGGGGGTGTGGCGCACCTCGAGGTCGATGTCGGCGAGGGAAAGCACCTCACCATCGACGAGGTCAGTGCGGACTGAGGGCGGCTCCCAGTCGCCCGGCGGGGTGGCACCGAATAGGCCGCGCAATTGGTCCTGGAGACGGAGCGTGAGAAAGTCGTCGGAGGGATGGACATAGACGACAGCTTCGGTGCGACGAGCGACGGGCCCGGCGCCGCCGGCATGATCAACATGGCCATGGGTTAACAACAAGGCGACAGGGGTCAGTTGGTGGCTCGCAAGCAGGTCGATGATCGCTTGGTCGTCGGGCGGAGCATCGATCACCACCGCCAGTCCGCCCCGCTCCTTGGCCACCACGTAGGTATTGGTTTCAGCGAGCCATAGCGAAGCAGATGAGATCAGCACGAACTAGGACGGCTCGGTAACAAGCCGGTAGGCCGCGAAGACGCCGTCCACTCCCTTGAGATCGGCCAAAAGCCGCGGCAGCACCCCCGGGTCGGAAAGCTCGACCTCGTACCGAAGCACCGCCACCCGATCGCGACCGGTCACCGAGGAAGAAGCGAGGATGTTGCCGCCGAGATCCGAGATCCCGGCGGTCACATCGCGGAGCAAGCGGGTGCGGTCGAGTGCCTCGACTTGGATCCAGACCGCAAACGAACCAACCCGCTCCGGCGGCCAGGAAACCTCAACCATCCGTCGATCGGAGAGCGATGAGTTGTTGGTGCAGTCCGCCCTGTGCACGGACACCCCGCGCCCGACAGTGATGAAGCCGACAATGGGATCGCCGGGCACCGGCGCACAGCAACGAGCGATGTGAACCAGCATGTCGTCCATTCCCTCGACGATGATCGCCGGGCCTGGCATGCCTTGGCGTCGACGGGGACGCGGCGGGGCGAGCAAGTCCTCGGCCTCGTCCGCCTCCGGATTGAGCAGACGGTGAAGCCGGTTGATGACCGTCGAAGCCAGGACCGAGCCATCTCCTAACGAAACCAGCAGTGCTTCGAGATCGGGCTTGCCCAGCTCAAGAGCGATTTCTGCGAGATAGCTGTCGCGTGCGGCCGCTCCCAAGCCGAGCCCCTCCTTGCGCAACGCGGCCGCAATCATCTCCCGTCCTTCGGCGTACGCCTGCTCACGACGCTCGCGGAGGAAGAAAGCCTTGATCTTCGATTTCGCTCGGGAGGTGCGGACGATGTTGAGCCAGTCAAGACTTGGGCTGGCATCAGCCGCCTTGGAGGAAAGCACCTCGACGATGTCACCGGACTCAAGCCGGGTCGAGAGCGGGAGGAGACGTCCGTTGATCCGTACTCCGACGCAACGGTTGCCAACCTCGGTGTGAACCGCATAGGCAAAGTCGATCGCAGTCGCGCCCCGTGGCAGGGTCTTGACGTCACCGGCCGGCGTCAAAACGAACACCTCGTCCTGATAGAAATCAAGCTTGAGGTTGGCGAGGAACTCCTCGGGATCTTCGGTTTCGAGCAGCGTCCGAATGTCACCGACCCAGGGAGCGTCGGCGGCCGATGAACCTTCCTTGTATCGCCAGTGGGCAGCAATCCCCGACTCGGCTAGGCGATGCATCTCCTCGGTGCGGAGTTGAACCTCGAGTGGCTTTCCGTCGGGCCCGATCACCGTGGTGTGAAGCGACTGGTAGAGGTTGACTTTCGGCATCGCGATGAAGTCCTTGAAGCGGCCAGTCACCGGCACCCACTTCGAGTGCACGAGCCCGAGCGCCGCGTAACAGTTGCGAAGGTCGTTGGTTGTGATGCGAATGCCGATCAGGTCGAAGATCTCGCCGAAGCCGCGCTGATCTTCGACCATCTTGCGATAGATCGAGTAGTGGTGCTTTGGGCGACCGGTGACGGTGGCGGGGATGCCGGCGTCGCTCAAAGCCGCTTCGAGCTCCGAAATCACCTTCTCGATGAACACCTCGCGCTCGGGGGCGCGCTCGATCAGCTTCGACTCGATTTCGGCATAGATCCCCGGCTCGAGGATGGCAAAGCAGCGATCTTCGAGCTCGTGCTTGATCTCTTGCACCCCGAGTCGGTGGGCCAGCGGGACATAGACGTCGAGGGTCTCCAGCGCCACCCGTTGCTGCTTCTCAAGACGAAGGGCGGAGACCGTGCGGATGTTGTGAAGCCGATCGGCCAGCTTCATCAACAAAACTCTCACGTCCTGGGCCATCGCCACCACCATCTTCCGGATCGTGGCCGCTTGCGCCTCCTGCGGAGTTGTGTACTGGATGCGATCGAGCTTGGTCACTCCGTCGATAAGAAGCGCGATCTCGGAACCGAACTGGCTCTCAATCTGAGCAAGGGTGATGTCGGTGTCCTCGACCGTGTCGTGGAGCAAGGCCGCGGCCAGGGTGGGCCGATCCAAGCCGTACTCGGCCAGGATCTCGGTGACCGCAACTGGATGAGTTATGAATGGATCGCCGGACTTGCGGATTTGACCTCGATGGGCCCGCTCGGCGACGCGGTAGGCCTCCTCGAGTTGGCCAAAATCGGCATCCGGATAGTGGCGCCGATGCGCCTCAGCTACTCGGGCGAGGGCAGGCTCAGTCGAATCGGAGGAGGGCATGGAAGGGCACTCCCTCGATTGCTGCGCGACCGTGAAGGAAAGCGAGCTCGATGAACACCGTCACGCCCGCCACTTTGGCGCCGGCGCGTTCGATCAAATTGACTGCCGCCGCCGCCGTGCCACCGGTGGCGATCACATCGTCGATGATCAGGACGCTTTCGCCTTCGACGATCGCGTCGGTGTGCATCTCCAGAGCGTCGTGGCCGTATTCGAGGCTGTAAGGCTGGCTCATCGTCTTCCACGGGAGCTTTCCTGGCTTGCGAAGAGGGATGAAGCCGGCGGCGAGCTCGCATGCCACCGGCGCGGCGAGGGTGAAACCGCGGGCTTCGATCCCGGCGACCTTGTCGATCCCCAGGTCGCGGTGCGGCTCGGCAAGGCTCTGAATCAGGGCGGCAAACGCCTCCTGATCGGCAAGAACCGGAGTGATGTCTTTGAACACGACACCGGGTTCAGGAAAGTCAGGAATGTCACGGATCAGCGCGGCGAGGTCCACCAAGAGATTCTACTTAACGGCGCCCTTTGGGCGGCCTGGGCCGGTTCGGCCGCGAGGCGGTCCTTGCTCCGGTGCGTACGGACCCAGCGGCGGCGGATTTGGCTGCCAGCCTCCTGCGCCGGCTGGTCCACTCCTCGTCGCCTTCCTTCCAGACCGCCAGGATCGGGGCGGCCACGAAGATCGAGGAATACGTACTGGCCGCCAGTCCAACGAAGAGGGCGAGGGCAAAATCGCGGAGGGCCGTTGCCCCGAAAAGAAATGACCCGACGAAGAGCACCGAGCCCACCGGTAGCAACGAGGTCAGAGAGGTGTTGAGCGAGCGGCCAAGCACCATGTTCATCGCCCGGTTGACGATGTCCGAGTAGTTCATGCGTTCTCCCAGATCGGCTACCAGTTCGGTCACCTTGTCAAATACCACCACCGTGTCGTAGAGCGAGTAGCCGAGGATCGTGAGCAGGGCGATGACGGTGGCCGGTGTCACCTCGAACCAGGTGATCGAGTAGATGCCGACCGTGATGATGAGATCGTGAACCAAAGCCGCCAGTCCGGCCCCGGCCATCTTCCATTCGAGCCGCCACGACATGAAAAGGGCGACCGCGATGAGGAAGACGACAAGGGCAACCATCGACTGTCGCAGGATCAGCGCACCAAAGCTCGGGCCAATGGAGTCGATGGAGATGTCGGCCCGCTCGGTGCCGGTGATGTTGGCAACATCGTCGATGAGCTCCGATTCGATATCCGGGTCAAGCGACGGAGTCTGCACCCGAACCGACTCTCCCCCATCGACCAGTTGGATCACGGCCCCGTCGACTCCGGCCGCATCGGTCAACTCGCGAAGGTCTGGCACCGTGGCGCCGGCCGGGTTGTTGGCGTTGATGGTGGTCCCACCTCGGAACTCGATGCCGAGGTTGAGGCCGCGGAAAACCAGGAAACCGAGCGAGATGACAACCAGGACGGCGGAGATCCGGAACCAAAGCATGCGCTTGCCAACAAAGTCGAAGGTGGTGCGGCCCTGAGCAAGATCGCGCAGAAAGCTCATGAAGCCGTCCGCTTGATGGAAAGCCAACCTTTGTCGGCGAGCGGCGTGCGAGCGAGCAAGTAGATGGCCCTTCGGGTATAGGTGCGGGTGACAAAGATGTCGAGCAACGTCGCCAGCCCTAGCGAAAGCGCGAAGCCTTTCACCGGCCCAACGGACAGCAGCCACAAGAGCCCGGCGCCCAGCAGGGAGACAGTGTCGGCGGTGAGCACCGTGCGGAAGGCGTGCTTGAAAGCCTCGTCGACCGCCGAGCGCACGTTGCGACCGGCGCGGATCTCCTCTTTGATTCGCTCGAAATAGACGATGTAGGAGTCGGCAGCAATGCCGAGCGAGATGATGACCCCGGTCACGCCGGCGAGGGTGAGGGTGAGGCCCTGGTACCGGCTCAAGAGCGAGAAGATCGACACCAACAAGGCGCCGAAGACGGTGAGGCCGATAATGGCGACTAGGCCCATGGCTCGGTAGTAGGAAAGCAGAAGAATGACGACCAGGGCCAAACCGATGTAGCCGGCAATAAGACCGGCTTGCAATGAATCCGAGCCGAGGCTGGCGGAGACCTTCTGCACCTGCGATCGCTCGAAGGCCACGGGCAGCGACCCGTAACGGAGGATGGCGGCGGTGTCCTTGGCGGCTTGCTCGTCGCCTTCACCGTTGCCAAACGTGATGAGGGCGCGACCACCGGTGATGCCTTCGGCGCCGACATCCGTGGCGACCGCGGGCGAGGCGATCACCTCCCCATCGAGGACGATCGCAATCTGGCGTTGCGGGCTGCCCTGTGACTGGGTGGCCGCGGCTGCTGTGAGCGCGGCGAACTTGTCAGCCCCATCGCTGGTGAGGTCGAGGTTGATCACCCACTGCGCCGTCGCCGGGTTGAATCCGGGGACGGCGTCGGCGACGTCTGCTCCGACCAACTCCGCCGGGCCGACGGTGAGCACCGCCGGCACTTCTCCGATCACCGACGAAACGGTACCGGGGAGGTAGGCCTGTTGGGTGGGATCGTCGACGATCGTCAGGCCCGTTTCCGGGTCGACGTTGTCGGGAAGGGTTGTGGTAGTCGTCGGCCCCGGCTCACTCGTGGTCGTTGTTGGTGAGGTGGTCGTTGTCGTCACACCGGTCGTCGTGGACGCAACCGCAACGGTGGTTGACGTGGGGGCAATAGTGGTGGTGGTAACGAGCGGACCCTCGTTACCGAAGGTCGCATCGATCACCGGTCGAAAGGAAAGCTCGCCGGTCTGCCCGATAGCGTCGAGGGCGCGTTCCTCGTCTTCGACTCCGGGAAGCTGCACGAGCACGGTGTTGTTGCCGGAGATGGCGATGTCTGGCTCTTGTACCCCACCGACATCCTCGATCCGCCTACGCATGATCTCGACCGCTTGTGCCAGGACCTCCTCGTCGGTGCCGTCGGGAGCGGTCAGCACGACCGAGGTTCCTCCCTGAAGATCGAGTCCTAGCTCCGGTTGAACGCCGCGCGATACCAATAGGCCGGCCCCACCCCAGGCGAGCAGAAGGACGACCACAAGGCCGATCAACCGACGTCGCAAAGGGCTATTCCTGAAGGTCGATCTTTTGAGCGATGGCCCGCTTGGCGAGCCTGATCCGACCCTGCTCCAGGTCGATGATCACGGTGTCGTCGTCGACGCTGAAAACGCGGCCTTGGATTCCGCCGATCGTCTGCACCCGGTCCCCCACCTCTACCGACGACGCCAGTTGCTGTTGCGCTTTCATCCGCCTTCGCTGGGGACGAAGGATCAGGAAATAGAAGACGGCGAGCATTACCGCGAGAAACAGGAACGAGCCGATCGGGCTGCCTGCCGAGGGCGCGCTGGTGGTGAGAAATACCAAAGGAATCAAAGGACTACCTCAAGGGAAATGAGACGGAGCCGGGAGTTTAACTAGCTAGTGCCCCAAACCTAACACGCGGCGTGAAAGCGCGTTCTCGGCGAAGGCTTCGAACCGGCCCTCGGCAATCGCCTGCCTCACTCCAGCCATGAGCTCGAACACATAGGTGAGGTTGTGAATGGTGATCAGACGGAACGCCGAAAGCTCGCCCACCATTAGTAGGTGGCGTAAATACGCCCGATGATGCCGAGCGCACGTGTGACATCGGCACCCCTCGGCCAGAAGCTTCGGGTCGTTGGCGTACTGGGCTCGTCGTAGGTTGTAGTCGCCATGCGCGGTCAAGACCCGTCCGTGACGGGCGAGGCGGGTCGGCCACACGCAGTCGAAAAGGTCGGCTCCTTGGCCCACCGCCGCGAGCACGCCCTCGGGATCACCGAGACCCATGACGTAGCGAACCTTGTCCTCGGGCAGCTCCGAAAACGCGGCGTCGAGCGCACCGAGCATGTCTTCGCGCGACTCTCCCACCGACAGACCGCCGATCCCGAAGCCGACAAAGCCGCCGGCCGCAGTGCGAGCGGCGCTCTCGGCGCGTAGCCCTGTTGTGACGCCACCTTGCACAATCCCAAACAGCGCTTGGTCTTCGCGCTGGTGGACGCGAAGCGATCGTTCGCCCCACCGAAGGGTGAGGTTCATCGCAGCTTCGATCTCGTCGTCGAGAGCTGGAAGGCCGATGCAGACGTCGAGCTGCATCGCGATGTCGGCACCGAGCAACTCCTGGACTCGGACTGCGTCTTCAGGGGTGAGATCGATCATCGCTCCGTCGTAAGTTGAACGGAACCGTGCTCCTTCCTCGGTGATCTTGGACGAGAGCGAGAAAATCTGATAACCGCCGCTGTCGGTAAGGATCGGGCCCGGCCATCCCCAGAACTCGTGCAGGCCTCCCAGCTCCGCGATGCGATCGGCACCAGGGCGGAGGTGGAGGTGATAGGTGTTGGCCAGGATCATGTCCGCGCCCACGGTCTCAAGATCATCGACGTCTACTGCTCGCACCGCTGCGCGCGTACCCACCGCCATGAACGCCGGCGTCGGCACCTCGCCATGCGCGGTGTGTAGGACACCAACCCGCGCGGCACCATCTCTCGCGGTGAGGCGAAAAGAGCCGGGATCCGGTGACATCAGATCTGAAGTCTGACATCTGATGTCTGACATCTGATGTCTGTCAGATCTTCGGGAGTTTGAAACCTGACTTCTCGATCACGAAGTCGCGCGACTCTGCGGCCATCTTTCGGACCGCGGGCCAGTCGACATGGAGCAACTTGCCGCCTTGTTTCATCACGTGGCCGGCGATGATCACGGTGTCGACGTTGCTGGTGTCCATTCCCGCGACAACAGCCGTGGCGGGATCGTTGAGCGGCGTTACGTTGAGCCGATCGGTGCGGAGCATGATCACGTCGGCCTGCTTGCCCGGAGTAAGCGATCCCACTTTGGCATCGAGGCCATTGGCCCGCGCTCCCTCAATGGTGGCGTAGGCAAGAACTTCGCTCGCGGCAACCGGCCGCTTGCCCTCCCGTGCCGCAGTAGTCCGTTGCAAGGCGAGGACAGATCGCATCTGGTTGAACATGTCCGCCGGGACATTGGTTTCTACGTCGACACTGAGACTGGGCGCGAGTCCCCGATCGAGAAACTTCTGAATCGGGGGGCATCCCATGACCCATCATCATCTCCACCGGCGAGGCCAAAGAGACGGTCCCCCCAGTGTCGACGATCATCTGGATCTCGGTGTCATTGAGGGTGGTGCAATGGATGTAGGTCGTGTCGGGGCCGAGCAATCCGGCCTCACCGATCTCCTGTACCTTTTCATCCAGGCCGTAAGAGCCGACTCCGACATGAGTGGTGATTCGGGCCCCGGCCTCGCGGGCGAGCTTCCAGTGATCACGCGACACTTCGAAGTCGGTGAATTCGGGTCCGGGCGCGGCCAAAGCCAGAGTCAACTTCTGATCCTTCGACGAGAAGTGCTCGGTCGCAGCTCGGACAAACCAGCTCGGTTGTCGCTCCTCCCATTTGCCCCACCAGGGAAATCCGTACGCAAACACTGCCCTGAGTCCCGAATCCTTCAGGGCCTGAATCACCGCGTCGGTGTGCGCGGGCGAGTCCTGGATATGCGACTAGTCAAGGAGGGTCGTGATGCCGGCGTCTATGGCGCCGAGGGCCGAGACAAGGTCGCCGATGTAGGCGGCCTCGGGCCGAAAGGCCGGAGCCAGCTTGTGCAGAACGCCCGCGAATCGGAGTCTCCCGGTCCTGGAAGATGAGACTGCGGGCCAGCGTCGAGCCGACGCGTTGACTTCGATCTGTCTCGATTCGCTCACCGGCCCCGACCCTGCCGGGGAGACCGGACGGGCAGTGACCGTGGCCGAAATCTTCATCGAAGCCGCCTGGGCATTG
>Ga0136620_10000051_pt1 | contig 42926 bp, 38 predicted proteins | sample AntDrymUQ4162106_2_FD_104806 | JGI IMG/M metagenome (GOLD analysis project Ga0136620, IMG submission 104806) | Polar desert sand microbial communities from Dry Valleys, Antarctica - metaG UQ416 (21.06) | ecosystem: Environmental > Terrestrial > Soil > Desert | place: Antarctica: Dry Valley... | reverse complement strand
TCGGTGTCGGTGGCCCGCCTGTACGACGATCCGCGGATCACCGTCGACGAGGTGGTACTCCAACCCGGCGACGGTGCGCTGCTGCCCCCGCCTTGGGTGCCGTGGAGTGAACGGCTGCAGCCCAGCGACCTGGGGGTCGGCGACCTGCTGCCGACCGCACCGGACGACGAGCGGCTCGTTCCGGCGTACGGCGCCAGCGGTGACTCGGCGCTGGACGAGATCGCTTACGAACTCGGCCTCGGCCGGGTCCGGGTGATGTCCCGCCTGGGCCGGACCGATGCCGCCGAGCGCTGGAACGACGGCTCGACCGGCCCGGACGATCCGATGGCCCGGCAGGCGCCCGGGCCGTGCGGCAGCTGCGGCTTCTACCTTCCGCTGGAAGGGTCGCTGCGGGCGATGCTCGGCGTCTGTGGCAACGAGTACTCCCCCAGTGACGGCCGGGCAGTGGCTGTCGGGTACGGGTGCGGCGCCCATTCCGAGGCCGCGAACGAGCCGGACCCAGAACCGCTCACTGCGGTCTCCTACGACACCCAGGACTACGACGTTCTGGAGCCACTCGACCCGGACCGACTCCCGGAGACCTGAGCACGCCGGTGTCCGAAGACGTCTTCGGGGCGGCGGCGATCCGCCGCCGGGTGCTCGCCGCCTGGACCGCCTCGCCACCGCGATTCCGCGAGGACGCCAACGCCGAGGAGGATCTCGTCCTCGGCGGCTACCGGGATCGGCTGATCGTCGAACTCGCGCAGAACGCCGTCGACGCCGCCGCCCGAGCAGGGCGTCCCGGTCGGCTTCGGCTGCACCTGGTGGACGCAGAACTCCGGGCCGCCAACACCGGTGCGCCGCTGGATGCCGATGGCGTCCAGGCGCTGGCGACGTTGCGTGCCTCGGCGAAGCGCGCCGAGCCGACGGTCGGCCGTTTCGGTGTCGGCTTCGCCGCCGTTCTCGCGGTGAGCGACTGCCCTCGGGTGATCTCGACCACCGGCTGCGTCGAGTTCAGCGCAGACCGCACTCGCTCGATCGTGTCCGCGGTCCCGGAGTTGACCGGGGAGCTGGCCCGTCGCGGGGGCGCGGTGCCGGCGCTCCGGCTGCCCTTCGACTGCGCCGGCGATCCGCCGGCGGGATACACCACTGAGGTGCGGCTGCCGCTGCGTTCCGGCGCCGAGGAGGTGGTACGCCGTCAGCTCGACGACCTGACTGCGGAGCTGCTGCTGTCCCTGCCCGGCCTGGCCGAGGTCGACGTGGAGGGCCGGCTGCTCACCCGAACCGACGTCGGGCCCGACGAGGTCGAGCTGAGCGACGGCGTCGGCCATCAGCGGTGGGCGCTATCGACGGCCTCCGGGTCGCTGCCCGCCGACCTGCTGGCCGGGCGCCCGGTGGAGGAGCGCGAGCGCACCGCTTGGTCGGTGTCCTGGGCGGTACCGGTGGACGACGGGGTGGTGGCGCCGCTACCCGGCCGGCAGGTGCTGCACGCCCCGACGCCGAGCGACGAGCCGCTGTCCCTACCCGTCCGGCTGATCGCCACATTTCCGCTGGCGCCCGACCGCCGGCACGTCGCACCGGGACCGTTGACCGACTACCTGGTCGCCCGTGCCGCGTCGGCGTACGCGCTGCTGCTCCAACGCCTCGATCCCGACCCGGCGGTCCTGGCGCTCGTCCCGCGAACCGGTTTCGCCGGAGCCGAGCTGGACGCCGCCCTCTGTCTGACAGCCCTGGCGGAGTTGCGTACGACGGACTGGCTGCCCACCGCTGTCGGTGCCCAGGTCCGCCCGGAGCGCGCGGCCGCGTTCGACCCGGTGTCCGAGGGTCTCGTCGATGCCCTCGTCGACGTCGTCCCGGGTCTGCTGCCCGCCTCGTGGTCGGCCCGTCGCGACCGTCCCGTGCTCGACTCGTTGGGTGTGCAGCGGCTGTCCGTCGCGGACGTTGTCGGAATGCTGTCCACTGTGGACAGACCTGCTGGATGGTGGTCGGTCGTCTATGCGGCGCTGGCCGACCTCGGCACCCTCGACGACGCCGAGGCGCTGGCCGCCCTCCCGGTCCCCCTCGCCGACGGCCGAACGGCGTACGGCGCCCGCGGACTCCTGTTGCCGGACCGAGCGCTGCCGGCCGGCGAACTGACCGGTCTCGGACTGCGGCTGGTCGACCCAGCGGCGGTTCACCCACTCCTGGAACGGTTGGGTGCCCGCCCGGCCACCGCCCTCGCGGTGCTGCTTGACCCCGACGTGCGGGCAGCGGTCGAGCAGTCCCTGGACGAGGAGGACCCGGAGCCGATCGTCACCGCGGTCATCGCGTTGGTCCGCGCTGCGGGGGTGAGCGTTCAGGACTTTCCTTGGTTGGCGGAACTGGCGCTACCCGACGCCGAGGGCGGCTGGAGTGCCGCCGCTGAGCTGATGCTGGGCAGCTCGCCGCTCGCCGACGTACTGGCCCAAGGCTCGCTCGGTGTCGTCGACGCCGGAGCCGAACGCCGCTGGGGGTCGGAGACCCTCGAGGCCGTCGGAGTGCTGTCCACGTTCGCCGTGCTTCGCGCCGAGGATGCCGACGTGGGCGCCGACCTCGACCTGGACGCCGTCGACGAGTGGTACGACGCGGTCATCGACCGGCTGCCGCCGACGAGCATGCCGCCGGTCCTGGACCGGGTGGTCGCGGTCCGGGACCTGGAACGGGTGCGAGCCGACCGGTGGCCGGCCGCCTTGCGCCTCCTGGACGGCCTGCCGCGAGACGTGTTCGACCCGCTGCTGATTCAGGGTGGGCAGCCGGAGCCGGTCAGCGTGCCGTCGTACACCACGTGGTGGCTGTCTACGCACCCGGTCCTGGGCAGTCGACGCCCGGATCGCTTGCGGCGCAACGGTTCTGTCGAACTCAATGGCCTGTACGACGAGGCGCCTGGCGACACTCCGGACGTCCTCGATTGTCCGTCCACAGTGGACGACGTGCTTTCAGCACCCGAGTCGGCGTTGGATCTGCTGGCTCGACTGGGTGATCCGCGGCGGGCGGTTTCCAGTGCCGTGCTCGACGGGATCTACGGCCGGGTAGCGGCGGCGCTGGACGGCGTCCAGGTGCGGCCGCCCGACGGAGTGCGAACGGTTGTCGGTGCGGTGGTGGGCCGTGATGCGGCCGTCGTGCTCGATGCGCCGTACCTCCTGCCGCTGCTGGACCGGGCAGCGGTTCCATCGGGACAGGCACCAGCTGCCGTCGCCGATCTGCTCGAGGTGCCGTTGGCCTCGGAGCTCGTCAGCGGCCGGGTGACCTCGCGACCCGACCGGGAGTCCCCATGGCGTCAGCTTCCCGGCGCCGCAACGGCGGCTCGACGGCTGGGCTTGGCCGAGTTGCCCGGCCGGGTCGCCGTCCACCAGGAACTGACGGTCGGCGACCAGCGGGTCGACTGGTGGCCGGACGGGGACACCGACCACGTGAGCCAAGCGGCCGGCGCCGCTGCGCTCGGTCGTGCGCTCGCCTGGCGGCACCGCGGGTGGCAGCTGCGCGCTGCTCTTGCCGAGGCGTTCGCCGGCTTGGACGATGCCGCGCTCCTGGCCGCCGAGGACTCAACCGGCTGACGCAGTCAGGCACCGTGATCGAGCAGTGTGCCGAGGCGGTCGAGGAACTCCTGCTGGGCGGCCACGAGTCTGCCCCGGGCATCGGCAAGAGCGAACCATTCGACGCGGTCGACCTCCGGGAACTCGCTGATGCGGCCCGACCCCTTCGGCCACTCCATCTCGAAGACGCCGGGTACGACGTCCGCCGGGTGGAGGTCACCCTCCAGCGCCCAAGCCGTGACCTGTTTTCCGGCGGCCTGCCTGACCAACCCGAGTTCGAGGAAGTCCCCCACCGGCACCGGGACGCCGAGCTCCTCGGCGAACTCACGGCCCGCCGCGGCCAGCGGCGCTTCGTCCGGCTCGTACTCACCCTTGGGAAGGGTCCAGGCGCCAGCGTCACGCCGTTGCCAGAAGGGCCCACCCATGTGGGCGAGCAGCACCTCGACCGTCGCGCCGGTCCGCCGGAACAGCAACAATCCGGCGCTGTTCTTGGCCGCCACGGTGCAAGCCTGCCAGCTCCGACGCGCCCGTTGTGGATCCGACCAGCGCTAGCGGCGGCGGCGTTGCTGACGGACGGCGATCCAGAGACCGAGCAGTCCGAGCACCCAACCGGCCAGCGCGGTCCACATCCACACGAGCTGGCCGGCATCGGCAAGGCGGCCGGCAAAGAACAGCAGCACCACAAAGGCGGTGAACCACGCAGCCGTACCAGCCACGATGACCGTCGTCGCGTTCACGTCGAGCGGCTCGGGGGCGGGCCGCAGCGGCCGGGGCATGGCGCTCAGGATACGGACGGGTGTCGCAGCGGCGACGTCGACGCCTGCTCTGGCACGCTGTAGCAGTCAGCCTGAGCGTGCTCCTGTGAGGCGGCCATGACCTTTCCGCACTATCCAGGTACTTCCAGCCCAGCACAGCAGGCACGGGCGCCCGTCCCGGCCCCACCCCGGAACGGGCTGGACCGTTACTTCGAGATCAGCCACCGCGGCTCGACGGTGGCCCGAGAGGTGCGCGGCGGCGTCGTCACGTTCATGACGATGGCCTACATCGTCGTACTCAACCCGTTCATCATCGGGACGACGCCGGACGCCGACGGGCTGGTGCTGGGGATCCCCGCGGTGGCAGCGGTCACCGCCCTCGTCGCCGCCGTCATGACGATCCTGATGGGTGTGATCGGCAAGTACCCCTTCGCGATCGCGACCGGCCTCGGGCTCAACGCGCTCGTCGCATTCGGCATCGCCAGCCAGATGTCGTGGCCCGATGCCATGGGTTTGGTCGTGATCGAGGGCCTGATCATCACGCTCCTCGTGCTGACCGGCCTGCGCACGGCGATCATGCATGCCATCCCCAACCAGCTCAAGGCCGCGATCGGCGTGGGGATCGGGCTGTTCCTGGCGTTCATCGGTCTGGTCGACGCCGGCTTCGCACGGCGCAGCGATGCCGGCCCGGTCCCGGTGCAGTTGGGGTACGGCGGCCTGCTCCAGGGCTGGCCGCTGCTCATCTTCTGCGCCGGTCTGCTGCTCATGGGCGTGCTGGTCGCCAGGAGGATCAGGGGCGCGATCCTCATCGGCATCGTGGTCACCACCGTGATCGCGATAGTCGTGGAGGCGATCGCCGACATCGGCCCGGCGGTAACCGATGAGAACGGCGTGGTGACCCGCTTCGGCTGGCAGCTCAACACGCCGCAGGTGCCCGACGACGTCGTGCGAATCCCGGACCTGGCTCTGCTCGGCAACTTCTCGCTGTTCGGCGGCTTCGACCGGGTGGCCGTCGTAACGGCAATGCTGCTCGTCTTCACGCTGCTGCTGACCGACTTCTTCGACACGATGGGAACCGTCGTCGCGGTCGGCGCCGAGGGCAACCTGCTGGACAAGAACGGGGAACTGCCGGGGATCCAGCGCGTGCTCTTCGTCGACTCGCTCGCAGCAGCGGCCGGCGGCGCAGCCAGTTCGTCTTCCAACACGACCTACGTCGAATCGGCGGCCGGCGTCGGAGACGGCGCCCGCACGGGTCTGGCCAGCGTCGTGACGGGAGCGCTGTTCCTGGTCGCGCTGTTCTTCACGCCGTTGGTCGAAATCGTGCCGTTCGAGGCCGCCACGGCGGCGCTCGTCGTCGTCGGGGCCTTGATGGTCAGCCAGATCCGGCACATCGACCTGGCCGATTTCTCGGTGGCGCTGCCCGCATTCCTGACGATCGCCGTCATGCCGTTCACGTTCTCCATCGCCAATGGGATCGGCGCCGGCTTCATCTCCTGGGTGGTCCTGCGGGCAGCATCCGGTCGCGCCAAGGACATCCACCCGCTGCTCTGGATCAGCTCGGCGCTGTTCGTCGTCTACTTCGCGATCGACCCGTTGAGCACGCTGTTCGGAGTGGGCTGACCCGGCACCTTCAGGTGATGGCACGGTGCGAGATCGTGAGGTAAGCTAACGATCGTGCCGGCGGTGAAGACAGCAACTCCTCCCGCCCTGGCGCACGACCTGCGCTTGGCGGTGATGCGGTTGTCCCGGCGGTTGCGCTCGCAACGCGCCGACACGTCGATGACGCTTACGCATCTGGCCGCGCTGTCCACGCTGCACGCCAAGGGGCCGATGACCCCGGGCGAGCTGGCTGCGCACGAAAGAGTGCAACCACCCTCGATGACCCGGGTGGTCTGCGCGCTCGAGGAGCGCGGCTTCGTCCTGCGTACCCCGCACCCGACCGACGGCCGACAGGTCATCGTCAGCCTCACGCCCGCTGCCGAGGAATTTCTCCTGGCGGAGATCCGGATGCGCGAGGCGTGGCTGTCGCAGCGGTTGGCCGAGCTGACTCCAGAGGAGCGGGACATCCTCAAGGCGGCGAGTGAGGTCATCGGTCGCCTCGTGCGCTTGTGAGCCCAGAACGTCCGACCAGACCGGGCAGCATGTTCGCTTCGCTGCGGGTCCGTAACTACCGGCTGTTCGCCACCGGCAGTCTCATCTCGAACACCGGCACCTGGATGCAGCGGGTCGCCCAGGACTGGCTGGTCCTCGAGTTGTCGAACAACAGCGGCGTCGCGCTCGGCGTGGTCACCGCCCTGCAGTTCGGCCCGATCCTCCTCTTCGGCATGTACGGCGGAATGCTCGCCGACCGCTACGACAAGCGGAAGCTGCTCTTCGCCACTCAGGCCTCGATGGGGGTGCTGGCGCTCTTCCTCGGCGTACTCGACCTGGCCAACGTCGTCGCGCTGTGGCACGTCTACGTACTGGCCACCGGGCTCGGCATCGCCACGGCGCTGGACACCCCGATCCGACAGGCGTTCGTCTCCGAACTCGTCGGCCCGGAGCGGTTGCCGAACGCCGTCGGCCTGAACTCCTCGACGTTCAACGCCGCCCGCCTCGTCGGCCCCGGCATCGCCGGCCTGCTGATCGCCGCGTTCAGTACCGCGCCAGTGTTCCTGCTCAACGCGGCCAGCTTCGCGTTCACGCTGGTTGCGTTGGCCCGGATGCACCCGGCTGAGTTGTTCAAATCAGAGCGGGTGGCCCGCGGCAAGGGTCAGTTGCGCGAAGCCCTGCACTACGTCCGCGTCCGACCTGACCTGCTACTCCCGATGCTCCTCGTGTTCATCGTCGGTACGTTCGGCATGAACTTCCAGCTGACCACCGCGCTGATGGCGCGGGAAGTCTTCGAGCTGGATGCCGCCGCGTTCGGGCTGCTGGGCAGCTGCATCGCGCTCGGCTCGCTGGCCGGAGCACTGCTGTCCACCCGCCGCCGGGAGCGGCCTCGGCTTCGGCTGTTGATCGGCGCGGCGCTGGGCTTCGGCGTACTGGAAATGATCGCCGGGGTGATGCCGACCTTCGCCAGTTTCGCGATCCTGCTCGTTCCGACCGGGGCGGCCGCCCTGACGTTCGTCATCGCGGCGAACTCCTCGGTACAGCTCGGGACCGACGCCACGATGCGCGGCCGGGTGATGGCGCTGTACCTGCTCTTCTTCATGGGCGGCGCCCCGATCGGCGCTCCGATCATCGGCTGGCTTTCGGAGAACTACGGGGCCCGCTCCGGCATCATCCTCGGAGGGTTGTGCTGCGTCGTCGCCGCTGCGGCCATCGGTGCTCGGCTTGCCGTGCAGACCGGCATCCGGGTGGAGGCCCACGTCAGGCGGCGGCCGCATCTGCAGCTGCGTACGCCGGCGGTGCGGGCCGAAGCCGCGAGTCAGCACGGCTGATCCCGCAGATCCGCTTGTCGTCCCCAGAAGGTGGGCTTACCGTGGGCCATGCCCAGCAGCGGGGGCGGCGTCGGCGAAACCGTGCTGCTCTGTGTCCTGGTCGCCATCGTGATTCTGGTTCCGTTGTTCGGCCCTCGGCTGTGGCGTGCGACGGGTCGACTCGTCGAGGACCGGCGTGACCGTCGGGCGCAGCGGAACCGGGTCAGCCCGCAGACCGGGCAGCTCGTCGACGACCTCCGCAGGTTGTCACGGAAGCTCGCCGAGCTGCCGCACGGGGCGCCGTGGGCGCGGCAGCATGGGACCCAGATGGCCTACGACGACGTGCTGGTCGCGCTGTGCCGAGCCTTGGACGTCGAGCACGACCTCGCCACGCTTCCGATGGGGATGACCCGGGACCTGGAGCGGCTTCGGGTGGAGGATGCCTTGTATGCCATGGGCTTGCGGATACACACCGTAGGCACCTGAGGCGTGCGGCTGCTCGTCGCGGCCCTGCCGGTCACCGGGGGTGAGGACGCGCAAGCCAGCCGTCATGACTTGGGCGGTGGCGACCTGCGGTCTGGGGATGAGACCATGCCCCTGGTCGCGATAGCACATAGGGAGCCTGAGATGTCGAGCACCGATCGGCAGTTCGGTGCCACGACAGCCGGAGCGGCATCTCGGCTGACCACCTGGCACCAGGAGCTGTTCACGGCCGTGGGGCGATGGCAGTGGCTGCACGCTCTCAACGACGCCGTGTCCGGTGTGGTGCAGCCGCTGTACGACCGCTATCGGGACAACCTGGCTGTCGAGCTCATGCACGGCGGCCGGTGGGCCGGACACGCCCTGCACCCGGCGCTCAGCGACCTACCGATCGGTCTGTGGTCAAGCACCGTCGTACTCGACCTGCTGGGCAAGGACGTCCCGATAGCGGGCAGCCGGATGGACCCGGCCGGGACGCTGAGTGCGGCCGGCTTGCTGGCTGCGGTGGCCACGGTCGCGACCGGAGTCACCGACTGGACCGTGAGCGACGGCGAGGATCGCCGGGTCGGGTTGTTCCACGGAGTGCTGAACGTCGCGGGCGTGGCGCTGCAGGGCGCCTCGCTGGCCGCGCGGCTGGCTGGGCACCGCGGCCCGGCGCGTGCACTCAGCGCGACCAGCCTGACCGTTACGGCGGCCGCGGGGTACGTCGGGGGACACCTCGTGCAGGGCAGGGCGGTCATGGTCAACCGCGTGGCAGGATCTGCCGGACCCAACCGGTGGGTCCGCGCGGTGCCCGAGACAGACCTGCCGGACGACACATCGACCGGAGTCGAGGTCGAGGGCAGGCAGGTCCTGCTGCACCGAAGCGACGGGGAGCTGCATGCGTTGGACAACACCTGCAGTCACGCGGGCGGATTGCTCAGCCGCGGCGACGTCACCGGATGCATCGTCACCTGCCCGCTGCACGGGTCCCGGTTCGACCTGCGCGACGGCCAGATCGTGCGGGGACCCGCCCATCACCCCCAGCCGGTACTCCCGACGCGGGTGCGGAACGGCTGGATCGAGGTACGGGGCTCCCAGCCCCGATCCAGGCGCGAAAAAACCTAAGGAGAACGCACCATGGCTTGGAAAGCGATAGCCGATCTGGACCAGCTGGAAGAGGGCGACATGATGCTCGTCCAGCTGGGCGAGCCGGTCTGCATCGTCCGCCTGTACGAGGACGAGGTAGTAGCGGTGCACAACACCTGCACGCACCAGCAGCAGCCGCTGAACGAGGGCTATCTGCAGGACGATGACACGCTTATCTGCCCCGCGCACAATTCTCGCTTCGACCTCAGGACTGGCGAGCCGATCGGAATACCGGCTGTCACCCCGATCCCCGTGTATGCCTGCAAGATCGAGGACGGCGCAATCTGGGTGGACATGGAGCAGCAGCTCAACGACGCGGCGATCCCGCACAAGCCCTATCACTGAGCGACGTCACCGACCGTCTCGGGCGAACCCATGATCAACTCGGGCTATGGTCGCTATTTGGGTGAACCAGCGACCACAACCCCGAGTTGATCACCGTCACGAGGTCGTGACGATCCCGTTCACCAGGCGTAGTCCTCGGGTGCGGTCTCATAGCCGGGGAAGATCTCGTCCAGCCGGTCCAGCGCGTCGGTGTCCAGGGACACCTTGGTGGCGCCGAGCGCGCTGTCCAGCTGCTCGAGCGTCCGCGGACCGACGATCGGCGCGGTGACGACCGGCTGATGCAGCAGCCAAGCCAGCCCGATATCGGCCGGGTCGGAGCCCAGCTCGTCGCAGAACGCCTCGTACGCGGTGATCGCCTTGCGGTTGGCCTTGAGCCCCTCCTTGGCCCGCCCTCCGCTGCGGCGCTTGCCCTTGCGCTCCTTTTTCAGTACGCCGGCCAGCAGCCCACCGTGCAGCGGGCTCCACGGGATCAGCCCGAGGCCGTAGTGCTCACAGACCGGGATGACCTCGCGCTCGACATCTCGGGTCAGCAGGTTGTAGATCGACTGCTCGCTGACCAGGCCCAGGAAGTTCCGCCGGGCGGCCGCCTCGTTCGCGGCGGCGATGTGCCAGCCGGCGAAGTTGGAGCTTCCGGCGTACAGGATCTTGCCCTGGGCGACGAGCACCTCGACGGCCTGCCAGATCTCGTCCCAGGACGTGTCGCGGTCGACGTGGTGGAACTGGTAGAGGTCGATGTAGTCGGTGTTGAGCCGGCGCAGCGAGGCCTCGCAGGCCCGCCGGATGTTCAGCGCTGACAGCTTGCCGTTGTTGGGCCATTCGGACATGTCGCCGTACAGCTTGGTGGCAAGTACGACGCGGTCGCGCCGTTCGCCGCCCTGTCCGAACCAGGAGCCGACGATCTCCTCGGTACGGCCCTTGTTCTCCCCCCAGCCGTAGACGTTTGCGGTGTCGAAGAAGTTGATGCCGTACTCGATCGCCCGGTCCATGATCTGGTGCGAGTCCTCTTCGGAGGTCTCCGGGCCGAAGTTCATGGTGCCGAGGCAGAGGCGGCTGACGCGCAGGCCGGTGCGGCCGAGGTGGGTGTAGTCCATGATCCGAAGCCTGGCACGCTGCCCGATGTGACGCACATTTTCGACGCGGCAACCGAGGTCCGAGCAGAGGGCGACGGCCGGTACGCCGCCACCCTGGACCCGATCTGGGGGGTAGGGGAGGGGCTGCTCAACGGCGGTTACCTGATGGCGCTCGGCGTCCGCGCCGCGCTGGCCGAGGGGAGTCATCCCGATCCGCTGGCCGTCTCGGCGACGTTCCTCCGGCCGCTGCCGGCCGGCGAGGTCGTCGTGTCGGTCCAGCCGCTGCGCTCGGGACGGACGGTGTCGTCGTACCGCGTGGCGTTGGGCGTGGACGAGGGCCCGCCGAGCGTCGACCTGCAGGTGACCGCGGCGACGCTGACCGGCGAGGCCGTGTGGACCGACGCCGCCCCGCCGCCGATCGCCCCGCCCGCAGACTGCCTTCGCACCGCCATGCCAGGCGCCGGGCCGACGCCACCGGGCCTGACCAGGGTGCTCGACTACGCCTTCGATCCGGAAACGTCGGGGTGGCTGGCCGGTACGCCGGGGTCGGAGCCGTTGCTCAACCTGTGGCTGCGGTTCACCGACGGCCGCCCGATCGACCCGCTCGGGCTCGTACTCTTCTGTGACGCCTGCCCGCCGGTGCTCTTCGCGATGGGCCGGTTCGGCTGGGCGCCGACGATCGCCATGCAGGTGCTGATCCGGGCGGTGCCATCGCCGGGCTGGTGCCAGGTGGAGGCCCGCGCCCGGTTGATCGGCGGCGGCTTCAGCGACGAGGAGGTAGCGATCTGGGACAGCACAGGGACGCTGGTTGCCCAGTCCCGGCAGATCGCCGTATCCCCGCGGGCCGGCTGACATCGGCAGCGGGACGGCCGGAGAACGTGGCGGGCCGTCACGGCAAATCCGTGCCTGGCCACCACCTACACGTGCTGTGCATCGAGATCGGGAGAATCAAAGTCTCTCGATCCCGCGAGAGGTTGACTTACCCGAACCGACTCGGCCTGGTACGGCGTCGTCCCGGGCCGGCCGATCGTCGCTGACGTCCTCGGGCCGGATGGCGCACTAGTGGTACACCGGCTCGCGACGGCGCTCGCCGCGCTGGCTGCGGCGCCGGTGCAGCCGAGCCGCACCGAGGGTCCGCACGAACAGCTGGCCCGGAGCCGCCGGGCGGCGCGCCGCGCGGCGGCCGCCGTACCGGAGCTGCGCGAGCCGCTCGCGACGGTGCTCTCCGACCTCGAATGCGTGCACGACCGCCTGATCCGAAAGCCGCTCGTGCCCGTGCACGGGGCGCCACACATGCGCCAGTGGCTCGATGACGGTGGTCGTCTGGGCCTGATCGACTTCGACCGGTTCGCGCTTGGCGAGCCCGAGTTGGATCTCGCGACGTTCCTTGCCGAGTTGGACACCGAGTCCGACCGTCGGCTGCCGATGACAGATCTGGAGGCGGCCGCGGTGGCCGGCTTCGAGGACAACGGCGTAGGGCTGGACCCGGCCCGGCTCGCGCTGTACCGGGCGCACAAGCGGCTGGCGAAGGTGACCCGAACCGCCTGCTCACTGCGGGCCGACGGTGACCAGCGGGCGGTACGCCATCTTCGCGGCGTCGAGGCTGCGCTACTCGGCGCCTGCTCGTAATCGGAGCTATCGAGCGAACGGGCGGGGCCACCGGCCCAACTGAGCCGGCACCCCGCCCGCAACGCCCGGGTTGTTTACAGCTGGTTGAGCGGCATCGCCAAGTCCATGACCCGCATGCCGGCGGGGAATCCACCGTTGTCCTCGGCATTGCCCGAGAACAGGGTGATCTCGTACACGCGGTAGGTGAAGCCGACCCGCAGGGTGGCGTAGGCCTCCAGGTCGACGGTGGTGCCGTCGTCGACCTCGCTGTAGATGTCAAAGCCCGCAAGCGGGGCCGGGTTCACGGTCAGCAGCCCGGTCGGGGCCAGCGTGCCGTTGTTGGCCGGTGACTGAATGGCGAGCTGGTTCAGGCTGGTGTCGATGTCGTACAGCGTGGTTGCGGTGTTGGGGTCGAGGTCGTTGTTGGTGTACGCCGCAGCGGTCAACCCGGTGGCCGGCGTGGTCGCGGGCGGGTAGGTCAGCCCGAGGTCGACGGTGGTCAAACCACCCGGGTTCACATCGTGGCGGAGGTTCTGGCCGGTGTCACTGATGACCCGCAACCGGTCCGCGGCCGGGTTGAAGTCGACGCCGAAGAACTTTCCGGTCAGAGCGACGGTAATCTGGGACACCTTGGTGGCACTGGCGTCGGACTCGTTCAGCGTGTAGACGCCGCCGGCGTTGCCGACGCCGTACAGCCGGTTGTTCTGCACCCGGTAGTCGATGCCGACCAGCCGGTTGTCGCCAGCCAGGCCGCTGACTGCCCCGATGGTGAGGGTGCGGCCGGGGTTGTCCACGTCGAAACGGACCAGCCGCTGGCTGGTGGTGAGACCGATCGCCTCCAACGATTCGCTGCCACCCTCGGTGCCGTTCTCAGCTGACGCCATCGGCACCCCAACGAGGGCCGTTGCGCAGGCCAGCGCGGCGGTGAAGCCCAGAATTGTCTTGCGTTGCATAGGGTGCTCCTGTCGTGTCACGCGCCTGCGTTGAGCTGACGCATCCGTCGCCGACCTCATGGTCGGCGCATGGGTGCTTACGTATCCGGGCCGCGGGCTGTTCAATGGCGCGACCGGGGATGACTACTGAGAGGGAGCTTGCGCTGGATCCGAGGCTGACGGGGTCAGTCATCCGGGATGAACGTTTTCTTGAATCCGGCCGTACACAGAGCACGGACCCATCCGTGTGAGCCGGGAGAGGAGGGTGATGGGGCTGCGGCTGGTGCGGTCGGGCACTCACAAGGACGCCCGACCTTCGCTGGCTACGGAGGCCGATGTGCGGCTGGCGTACGACGCCCACGGCGGCGAGCTGTACCGGTTCGCGGTACGCGCCACCGGGGACGACGGTGCGTCACAGGACATCGTGCAGGAGATCTTCCTGCGGGCCTGGCGCTCGGCTGACCGGTTCGATCCCGAGCTGGCCAGCCTGCGGGTATGGCTGTTCGCCATCGCCCGCAACGTCGTGGTCGACCACCATCGGGCGATAGGTGCGCGGCCGTGGCTGCGCGGTCTCACCGACCAACCAGACGACGCGGGGCCTCCGGTTGCCGACCATTCGGAGCATCTCGTGCACGAATGGGTGGTCGAGGCGGCATTGGAGCGGCTCGGTGAGGAGCAGCGGCAGGCGTTGACCGAGACCTATCTCCGTGATCGTCCGTACGCCGAGGTGGCGGCCGAACTGGGGATTCCCGTGGGCACCCTGCGAAGCCGGGTGTTCTACGGACTGAAAGCACTGCGAGTCGTGATGGACGAGATGGAGGTGACGTTGTGACCGAGGATTCGCACCGTGAGTTGCGCGAGTCGCTCGGCGCCTATGTGCTGGGCCATCTCGATCCGGCCGAGGAGGATGCCCTCCGCATCCACCTGGCCGGCTGCGAGCATTGCCGCGCCGACCTCGCCGAACTGCAGCCGGTCGCCAGCGCGCTGGCCAGCGCCCGGCGCCGCCCGGTGACCGGAGGTCCGACCCCGCGGGCGCTGCAGCGTCGGGTCGAGGCTGCGGTAGCCGCCGAGGCCGGCCGCCGCCGCCGGGCCCGCCTCGTCACGTCCGTTGCGACGCTCGCCGCCGCGGCCGCGCTCATCGTCGTCGCGGTGTTCGGGATCACGACGTTCATCGAACGTACGCCGGACGCACCGGTGCCCGAGCAGGTCGCCGTACAGGTCGACACCTCGCTCACCGACGTCACGGCCACCGCCGGGCTGATCGCGCACACGTGGGGAACCGAGATCAAGCTGCAGACGGCCGGACTCGAACTCGGTGCCGATTATCGGGCACTCGTGCGCAGCGCCGATGGCGAGCAGGTTCCGGCCGGGCAGTTCGTCGGCACCGGACCGGACACGATCAACTGCAATCTGCAGACGTCGGTGCTGCGCGAGGATGCAACCGGATTCATGATTCTCGACGACCAGGACCAGGTGGTCATCAGCAGCGACTTCTAGCGGGCAGGAGCCGGTGCGCCTGTGCGCAGTTCCCCGTCGTGCATCGACAGGATGCGGTCGGCGTACCCCCACGTCTCGGGGTTGTGGGTGGCGATCAGGCAGACCGAGCCGGTGCCGATCAACTGACGGAACGCGGTGAAGATGACTTCGGTCCAGTGCGCGTCCTGGTGCGCGGTCGGCTCGTCGGCCAGCACGATCCTCGGGCGCAGCAGCAACGCGCGTGCGACGCAACAGCGCTGCTGCTCACCCAGCGAGGCCTGCCTCGGGTAGCGGTCGGCCAGGTGGGCGATACCGACCGAGGTCATGAGCTCGTGGGCCGCCTTTCCGCCGCGGTCGGCCTGCCCGGCCAGCCGGCCGGGTAGCGACACGTTCTCGCCCACCGTCAGATCCTCCAGCAGGCCTAGGGCCTGCGGGATGAGCGCGAGTTCGCCCCACGACAAGTCCTCCGCGTGCCGCCCGGCCAGCTCACCGCCCCAGGCGAGGGCACCGGCGTCGGCGCGTTCCCAGCCGCACAGCACGTTGAGCAACGTGGACTTGCCCGACCCCGACGGTCCGACCAGGGCGACCAGCTCGCCCGGGCGCAAGGACAGGTCGACCTCGCGCAGCGCATGCACCCGCTCGGCATTTCGTCGGTAGGTCTTGGTCAGCCCGCGACCGGCGACGACGATGACACCGACATTCACCATGACTCCACGACCCTGCCGTGCTCCAGCCGCAGCAGATGGTCCGACGCGGCGACAACCGCCGGATCGTGCGAGGACAGGATGAACGCAACGCCTTCCTCGCGCAGGTCATGCACCGCTTGCAGCACCCGCTCGGCAGAGGCGCTGTCCAGCTCCGCCGTCGGCTCATCGGCGACGACGATCGCCGGGTGGCCGATCACCGCGCAGGCCACCGCGACCCGCTGCTGCTCGCCACCTGACAGTTGCACCGGCCTGTGGCTGGCTCGCTGCTCCAAGCCGAGGGTGCGCAACAACCGGTCGATCTCCTCCGCACCCGGCCGCTGCCCGCGCAGTCGCGCGGCCAGCTTCATCTGGTCGACGACAGTGAGGTACTCGATGAGGTTGTCGATCGGATTCTGGAACACGTACGCGACCGACGTACGCCGGAGCGCGCGGCGGCCCCGTGGGCCGAGCCCGGCGACCTCCGTCCCCGCGATGAGCACGGAGCCGTCGCTGGGCCGGTCCACGCACGCCAGGATGCGCAGCAACGAGGACTTGCCCGATCCCGACGGGCCGACGATCGACGTCACCCGGGCGCTCGGGAAGTCCTTGTCGACATCGGCGAGCGCCAACACCTCCTCGTCCGCGGTCCGGTAGACCTTGCGCACCCCCCGGCACATCGCCGCGGGCATCTCGTAGAGGTCGGTGTCCAGGCCAGGTGCGTCGAACCAGTCGTCGTCAAAGCCGCCGCCGGGCGCGGCGTGTCTAGGAGCCAAGTCGGAGCACCTCCGCCATGTCGGCGCGGCTGGCCGCGCGTTGGGCGTACGCCGCCGTGAGCAGGGCCACGGCCAGCGTGGCCGCCGCCGCGGCGATCACCGTGATGGCCGGGACAGTGAGCAACGGTCCGGGCGGACGGGTCGGGTCGATCTCCAGCATCCGGTAGACGACCAGCACAGCGGACCAGGCCAGCGCCCCGCCAACTACGAACGCCAGCCCCAGCAGCAAGGTCAGCTCGAGGATGAGCGAGCGCAGGTGGGAGGCCGGTTTCAGGCCCATCCGGCGGGCCAGAGCGTAGGACGCCACCCGAGTTCGTTGCCGCGTTTCCAAGTACAGCAAGAGGCCGCCGATGGCCACCGCGCCGACAAAGGCGGCCAGCGCCTGCAGGTAGCCGAAGGTCCAGCTGACCGACAGGAAGTTGGCCACCCGGAAGACGGTGTCGGTGCTCTGCACCCGCAACACCCGGATCTCCTCCGGCAGCGCCTCGCGCACGTCGGCTTCGGTGGACGTCGACCAGATCTCGGTGAACCTGCCCGCCGTACGGTCTATCTCGCCGAGTTCGTCGGCCCGCACGATGAGCATCGGATCCGGCGTCCGCCGCCCGGGGAAGGTGTCCGCGCGTCCAACGACGTCCATGTCGACGTCGCGCATCCCGAGCGCGACGGTGGGGTTCTCGCCGCTGATGCCCATGGAGATCGCGTTCACCCCCGGGGAACCGTCGTCGGCTGACAGCGCACCGACCAGCTCCGCCAGCGGCGTGGCGGCGAACCGGTCGTCCCAGTACGCGTAGTCGGGGAAGGTCGCGGGGTCGATGGCGAGGACCGTGACGTCCTGCCCGTCGGTACTGCCGTAGGGGTAGCGGGCGACGATCGTGCCGAGCCGGTCGAGGGCCGCCGATCCTGCGGGGCGGTCGACGGAGATCACGGCGATGTCGCTGCCGACCACGACGCCGGCCTTTGCCTCGAGGGTGTACTCGGTGGTTCCGGTCAGCGCCGAGCCGTAGACGAGGACGCCGATCGGCATGCTGACCGCTGCCAGCAGACCGGCGCTGATCAGCCGGGACGCGGCGACCCGACTCACCGCGAGGTACGGCGCGGGCCTCCACCGCCCGGCCCTGCGGCGTAGCAGCGGCAGTACGGCGGCCAGCAACCGGACGATGAGGATGGCCGAACCCGCGAGGAAGAGCAGGGGGAAGGAGACCAGCAGCAGATTGACCTGCGCGACGTTCTTCTCGATGACGACGCCGTCGCCGCGGCGCAGCTGCAACCACGACGCCAGCGCGGCGGCGAGCAGCAGCAGCTCCCACGGCAGCAGGCTGGCCCAGGACCGCTTGACCCCGATCGTGCGCTCGGTTGCCCCGCGTGCCCGCAGCCCGGCAACGCTGGCCAGCAGGACCATCCCGACCACCAGACCGAGCGCCGCGGTCAGCCCCGCCTGCGCGGGTGCGCTCGCGTCCACGACCGGGCTGGGACCGAGTGCCTTGATCAGCCAGCGGGCCAGCAACCAGCCCAGCACCGTACCGGCAATCGCCGGAATCGCGAGTTCCAGGGCGGCCTTGCCGGCCAACGCAACCGGACCAACCCCCCGGCTGGACAGCAGTCGCACCTCGCGAACACGCCGATCCGCCCAGTAGCTGCCGGCAGCTGCGACCAGGAGCAGCGCCAGAATGCTGCCGCCCAGCGCGATCGGGATCACCGGACCTCGAAGTCCGTCGGTGATGAGCGTCGTACGGTCGACCATCTCGGGGAGCAGGCCGGTGTCGCCCCGGCGATCAAAGCGATTCTCGATCCCTGACGCCGCAAAGGCTCGATCCCGCTGGTCGACGATGACCCGGGCCTCGGTCAGGGTGAGGCCGTCGGTCTCGATCGGCGAGACCCAGGTGTGGAGCAGCGGGACGAACGAAGCCGCGCTGACCTCCTCGGCCACGGCCGTGGTGGTTGCGATGACCAGGCCGGGTGGCGGGGGGTCCACCGACGCCTCGTTCAGGAAAAGGGTCGTGTAGGAGCACCAGTACGGCCGGACCGGGCTCTCGTTGAAGAGGTCGTCGTAGACGCCGACGACCGGGACGGCGGTCGTGTCGATCAGAACGGTGTCGCCGGCAGTCAAGTTGAGCCGCTCCGCGGTGCCGCCCGGAAGCAGCAGACCGTCACCCGGGACGCGGGAGAGAACCGAGATCTGCTCCTGCACTCCGTCCCGATAGAACAGGTGCGTCAGCGTGTTGCCGCCGCCGTTGCTCATCGGGACGCTGCCGTCGGAGTCCACGACCTGGTACGGGGCGGCGAGGCCCACGTCGGTCAGTGCCTGCGACGCGCGAATGGTGCCCGGATCGACCGGCAGTGGTTCGTTGCTGATGCCGCCGAAGCGTCTGCCCGGCCCGATGTCCTGCAACACCGGGTAGGCCGCATCGTCGCATTCGGCGGCGAGTTGAACGCGCAGGGATTCCGACGCCGCGGAGGACAGGAACAGTGCGGCGGAGGAACTGGCACAGGCAAGGATGGCGGCGGCGCCCACCACGGCCAGGATCACCGCCGGTTGCCCGAAGGAGAGCAGCGGCGCGCGAGTCCAGGGTGGCAGCAGCAGTACACCACCGCGGCGGCGTGGCGGCGTTCCGGCCTGCGTCCGACCTCGGGTAGCCGGCCGGGTCGGCCCGAGCAACGTCACCCGGGGAACCCTAAGGGAGTCCATCAGCACGGACGTAGCCTCGTATCCGGATCGTTGCGACCGCTGAGTCACTGCGCCAGCACGGCTGCGGCGAGAATGCTGCCGGATCGTTGATTTTCGGTTGGTCGCTCGCTGGGATCGGCAGAGAATCGTCGGATGTCCGCTGCGCTGATCGCCCGCGACATCGGGGTGGCCCGCGGCTCCGTACCGGTGTTGTCGGGGGTCTCCGTCTCGGTGCACGCCGGCGTGCGGCTGGCCGTGGTCGGCCCGAACGGCGTGGGCAAGACGACCCTGCTCAGGGTGCTCGCCGGCGAGCTGGTGCCGGACGAGGGTTCGGTGCGGCTGCTCCCACCGTCCGGCGTAGTCATCCACGTCGCGCAGGAGCTTTCGATCCGGCCGGGGGAGACGGTGCTGGACTACCTCGGCCGCAGCTCCGGCGTCGCCGTGCGCGAGAGCGCGATGTCGGCCGCCGCCGAGGCGCTCGGCGAGGGGCAGGCGCATCCGGTGGCCGCCGGCGACTCGTACGACGCGGCATTCCAATCGTGGCTAGTTGCCGGCGGCGCCGATTTCGCCGAGCGGGCTGCCGAGATCTGCGACCGGCTCGGGCTGCATGTCGACGTGGCGACCCGCGGTACCGAACGGCTCTCCGGCGGGCAGTCCGCCCGGCTGCGGCTCGCGTCGGCGCTGGTCAGCCGCCCCGACGTACTGCTGCTCGACGAGCCCACCAACGACCTGGACCTGGCCGGCCTGACCGCCCTGGAGTCGCTGGTGATGTCGACCTCGGCCGGCGTCGTGCTGGTGTCTCACGACCGGGAGTTTCTCGGGCGGACGGTGACCGGCGTGGTCGAGATCGACGAGTTCACCCGGATGTCGTCGGCGTACGCCGGTGGCTGGCAGTCCTATCTGGAGGAACGCGCCGCCGCCCGTGCTCGCGCTGAGGAAGAGTACGAGCAGTACGCCGAGGTGCGTGCCGATCTGGTGCGGCGGGCGCGTCGGCAGCGGGAGTGGGCGCGGACAGGCGCGGCGCGGTCGGGGAACCCTGCGCGGGAGCCGGACAAGCACATCAGGTTCCGCGAGGTTCAGCGGGCGCAACGGACCGGCGCCAAGGCGGCGGCGACGGATGCCGCCTTGGAACGGCTGGCGGCGGTCGAGGAACCGCGAGAAGCATGGGAGCTTCGGCTGCACATTGCCTCGGCCGGACGCGGCAGCGATCTCGTGTTCTCCCTCCGAGATGCGGTCGTTGAACGAGGCGACGTCCGACTCGGCCCGCTGGACTTGTCGGTGTACGCCGGCGAGCGGATTCGTCTCGTCGGCCCGAACGGCTCCGGCAAGTCGACCCTCATCGAGGCACTGCTCGGACGTCTCCCGCTCCGGTCCGGCACGGCGTACCAGGGGCCGGGTGTCGTCGTCGGCGAGATGGAGCAGACCCGATCGGTCCTGCGCGGCACCGAGCCCGTACTCGATGTCGTGCGCGGGCTCACCGGTGCGGACGTGGGGGAGACCCGGACGCTGCTTGCCAAGTTCCGGGTCGGAGCGGATGTCGTGCTGCGTCCCGCGGATTCGCTGTCTCCCGGTGAGCGGACCCGGGTGGGACTGGCGCTGTTCCAGGCTCGCCGCGTCACCTGCCTGGTGCTCGACGAGCCGACAAACCATCTGGATCTGCCGGCCATCGAGCAGCTGGAGCAGGCTCTGGACGGCTACGACGGCACCCTGCTGCTCGTCACGCACGACCGCCGGCTCGCATCGTCGGTCCGGCTCAACCGCGACATCGACGTCTTGTCGCTGCGAGCATGATCCGGCTCGTCGTCAGCGACCCGGCGGATCCGCGGCTGGACGACTTTCGGGATCTGACGGTCGCCGATCGTCGACCAGATCGTCCTGGTGGCCGGGGAGCGGTGATCGCCGAGGGTGTCGTCGTCGTCCGCCGGCTGCTCGGCTCGCCGTACCGGATCCGTGCCGTTCTCGGGGTGGCGGCGCGCATCAACGACCTGCTTCCTGACCTGTCCACTGTGGACGTTTCGGCGTACGTAGTAACGCCGCAGGTGATGTCCGACGTCGTCGGCTTCCATCTCAACCGGGGCGTGCTCGCGGTGGCGGACCGGGGCAGCCCTCCTCAGGTGGAGGAGCTCCTCGCCGGGGACCGGTTGCTGATCCTGGAGGGGATCAACGATCACGAGAACCTGGGCGCGCTGTTCCGCAATGCAGCCGCCCTGGGTGTCGACGCGGTGCTGCTCGGCCACCGGTGTGCGGACCCGCTGTACCGTCGCTCGGTGCGGGTGTCGATGGGCCACGTTCTCCGGCTGCCGTTCGCGACGCTGCCGCGATGGCCGGACGACCTGAGAGCGGTCAGGGCCGCCGGGCACAGCGTTCTTGCCCTGACGCCCCGTACTGGGGCGGTGCCGTTGCCCGAGGTCGATCCGACGCGGCACCCTCGTGCAGCTCTGTTGGTCGGTGCGGAGGGGCCGGGCCTGAGCGAAGGAGCGCTGGCGGTTGCCGACGTACAGGTCCAGATTCCGATGGCCGCGGGCGTCGACTCGCTCAACGTCGCGATCGCCGCGGCGATCGCCTGCTATCACCTGGGCAGCCGGTGACCCGACGGATCGAGGTACCGGCGGAGCGGCTCGCCGGCTGGTACGACCGGTTCGCCGTTCACAACGGTGAGCTGGCGTGGGAGGCCCGGCCGGACAGCGTCACGGTGCGCGCGGCGAACGGGGCGACGGCCGTGTGCACGGTCCCGTTCGCACCGCTGATGGGCGATCCGGCTGCGCCGTACGCCGGGCTGGTCGAGCATGCCCTGCTCGACCGACGGGTCGGAGTACTGCTCGTCCGCAAGGGCGGCTATGCCGCAGGTGTGTTCGTCGGACCGGACCTGGTCGCCTCGAAGGTCGGCTCGCGATTGGTTCAAGGCCGCGCAGCGGCCGGCGGCTCATCCCAGCAGCGGTTCGCCCGCCGCCGGGAGAACCAGGCCAGGCAGGCCTACGCCGCGGCGGCGGACTGCGCGGCGCGGGTGCTGCTGCCCGAGGTGGCCACGCTCGACGCGGTGGTGCTCGGCGGGGACCGGCGGGCGGTGGACCTGACCCTCGCCGACCCGCGGCTCGAACAGCTGCGGTCCCTCGTCGTCGATCAGCTGCTACCCGTCCCGGACCCCCGGCAGCGGGTGCTGCTGGCCGCTCCGGCGCAGTTCCGGGCGGTGCACATCGAACTCACCGATCCGGCCTCCCTGGTGGTCGGTTAGACCCTGCCGGTGGCGGTCAGTTCCCGGTGAACCTTCGAATCGGTTTCAGGCGGGGCCAGCGGCGACGGGGCGACCCGCAACACCCGCGCCAGGCCGTCGGGCAGCCACCAGTTCCACCGGCCGAACAGGCTGACCAACGCCGGGACGAGCAGCGCCCGCACGATGGTGGCATCGATCAGGATGCCGACGCCGAGCGCAGTGCCGAGCACCTTGATGTCGGTGCCGGGCGCCGAGGCCAGCGCGGAGAACGCGAAGAAGAGAATCAGCGCCGCGGAGGTGACCAGCCGCCCGGTCCGCCCGATCCCGGTCACCACGGCCGCCGAGGTCGACCCGGACTTGTCGTACTCCTCGCGCATTCTGGCCAGGATGAAGACCTCGTAGTCCATGGACAGTCCGAACAGGAACGCGAAGATCAGTACCGGCAGCCAGAACGTGATCGCCCCGGTTGGCGACACCCCGAAGATGGCGTCCGAACCGTTGCCCTGCTGCCAGAAGAACACCACGGCGCCGAATACAGCGGCGAGTGAGATGAGGTTGAGCAGCACCGCCTTTATCGGCAGCAAGATCGACCGGAACGTCCGCACCAGCAGCACGAATGTGATCGCGGCGATCAGGAGCAGGACATAGGGGAATTTGTCGTAGACGGCACTGGAGTAGTCCTCCACCGCAGCACCCGCCCCGCCGACACCGACGGAGCCGGTCGTGGCGCCCTCGATGGCGGCGCGTACGTCGGCGACCACGGCCGTCCCGTCGCTGTCCACGGTCTCCTGCTCCGGGATGACGTCGACGATCGCGGTGCCGTCGGCTTCGGCCCCGACGACTGCGGTCCGGATGCCCTCGACCCCGGCCGCTGCCCCGACGGCGGCCTCGGCCTGGTCAGCCGGCACCAGCACCTGGATCGGGGTGAGCACGCCGGTGCCGATGCCGCCGTCGCGCAGCAGCTCCACGCCGTCGAACGACGGGCCGTTGCGGGCCAGCGACTCGAGGCCGGACTGCCCGATCCGCAGGCTGAACACCGGGAGGATCAGGACCGCCAGGGCCACGAGCGCGACTGCGGTGGCTAGGAACCGCTGCGCCACGATTGCTCGCGCCCACGCCGACCAGCCGCGGGAGGCAGCGCCTTCCTTGCGGATCCGCGGGACGTCGATCCGCGGGCCGATCGAGGACAGCAGCGCGGGCAGCAGGGTCAGCACGACCGCGACGCTGACCAGCGGTATCAGCATGCCGCCGAGCCCCATGCTGCGCAGGAACGGCACCGGCACCACGAGCAGCGCCAGCAGGCTGATCGCGACGGTGACGCCCGACGCGACCACGGCGTGTCCGGCGGTCTGCATCGCCACGACGACGGCGTCATGATTGTCGCGGCCGTGCGCACGCTCTTCGCGCCAGCGTGACACCAGCAGCAGCGAGTAGTCGATCGCCACCCCGAGGCCAATCAGGGAGATCAGGAACTGCACCACGAAGTTGACGTCGGTGATCGTCGTCAGCCCGAGCACGAGCAGGAATGTGGTCAGAATCGACACCGCCGCGATGAGCAGCGGCAGCAGCGCCAGGAACGAGGCGTAGACGAACAGCAGCACCGCAAAGGCGCCAACGGCTCCGAGCAACGTCTCCAGGAGCACGCTCGGCCCCTCGGTGTCCCCGCCGGCCGACAGCAACCCGTACGACGTCAGGTTCGGCTCGAATCCGGCCGCCTCGGCGGCCTGGGTGAAGACCGGGCCGAACTGGGCCTCGACGCCGGGGCCGAAGCCGGCCGGCAGCGGACCCTGCACCAGGCCGAATGTGGTTCGTCCGTCGTCGGAGACGAACGACTCGTCGCCGGTGCTGCCGAAGTCGACGACTCGCAGGTTCGGCAGCTGGTTGCGAATCTCGTCGTACACAGCGGTGACGGCGGGCAGGTTGTCGGCAACCGCCTGCCCCTCCGGCACGGTGAGCAGGGGGATGAACGTGTCGAAACTCGTGACGCCGTAGGTCTCCTCGATCTGCCGCTCGGTCTCGTAGCCGGGCTGGCCGGGCAGCGAGAAGTCGAACGAGAGCCGGTCGGTCAGCTGCCCGGCCGCAGCGCCGCCCGCGACGAAGAGGGCCAGCCAGCTGAGGCAGACCAGCAGACGATGGCGCAGAACGAACTCGGCGACACGCTTCACGGGCTCTCCAGACGGCGCAGCGGTTGATGATCATGACTGAACGAGCGAAGCGTCCCACAACGAGGTAATGGCAGTATCAGGGATTACCCTGATGTTCCACCGGCGCTTGTCAGACCAGGCTGTCCAGCCAGGCCTGGTGCAGGTCGGCAAAGGCGCCGCTTCCGCCGATCAGATCGGCTGCCGCGCCGTCCTCGACGATCCGCCCGTCGGACATCACCAGAACCCGGTCGGCGATCTCCACGGTGGACAGCCGGTGCGCGATGATCAGCGCCGTTCGGTCGGTCAGGATCGTCCGCAGAGCGCGCTGGACCAGCCGCTCGCTGGGCACGTCCAGCGAGGAGGTCGCCTCGTCCAGGATCAGGATCGCCGGGTCGGCGAGGAAGGCCCGCGCGAACGACACGAGCTGCCGCTGGCCGGCGGACAGCCGCCCGCCACGCTTGCGGACGTCGGTGTCGTAACCCTCGGGCAGCGCGGTGATGAACTCGTGCGCCCCGATCGCTTGCGCGGCCTGCTCGATGTCGGCCCGGCTGGCCGACGGTCTGCCGAGGGCGATGTTCTCGGCGACACTGCCGGAGAACAGGAAGCTCTCCTGCGTCACCATGACCACCGCCCGGCGCAGATCAGCGTCGGTCAGGTCGCGCACGTCCACGCCGTCGACGGTGACGGACCCCTCGTGAGGGTCGTAGAAGCGGGCCAGCAGGCGCGCCAGCGTCGACTTGCCGGCGCCGGTCGCGCCCACGAGCGCCACGGTCTGCCCGGCCGGGATCCTCAGGTCCAGCCGCGGCAGCACGACGGCGGCCTCGGCGTCGGAGCGGTAGCCGAAGCGCACCGCGTCGAAGTGCACCGTGCCCTGCGGTGACTCCAGCGAACGGGGGTACGCGGGCGCCGGGACCGTCGCGGACTCCTCCAGTACGCCGGACAGCTTCTCCAGCGCCGCCGTCGCGGACTGGAAGGAGTTGTAGAGCACCGACAGGTCCTCCATCGGCGCGAAGAAGCGGCGCAGATAAAGCAGAAAGGCCACCAGGACACCGACCTCGATCTCGCCGCTGATCGTGCGGTACCCGCCGTACAGCAGGACCGCGCCGATGGTGAGGTTGCCGAGCAGCATGATGCCCGGCTCGAAGACCGCGATGAGCTGCCAGGCCCGCCGGTTGGCTGCCTTGTAGTCGTCGGCGACCTCCTCGAAGATCTCCTGGTTGCGCGGCTCGCGGCGGAACGCCTGCACCGCCCGGATGCCGCCAAGGGACTCCGCGAACTGCACGATCAGCAGCGCCACGGTCTCCCGGGTACGCCGGTAGCTCAGCGTCGAGTTCTTGCCGAACCACCGGAACATCAGGAGCAGCAGCGGGAAGCTGAGCAGCACGACGAGGGCGAGCGGCGCGTCGAGCACCAGCAGGATCACGCCGATCGACACGATCGACAGCACCGCCATCACGAGCTCGTCCAGACTCTCGTCCAGCAGCTCGCCGATGGTTTCCACGTCGCTGGTCAGCCGGGAGATGACCCGCCCGGAGGTGTACTTCTCGTGGAATGACAGCGACAGCCCCTGCAGGTGGTTGAACACCAGGCGCCGCAGCTGGAACAGCATCGCCTGCCCGACGTATCCGCTGCGGGTGAAGAAGAACCAGCGCAGCGCCCCCTGCGCCACCGCCGAGAGCATGAACAGGCCGAACACGATGAACAGCGTGCTCGGGCCGTCACCGGCCAGGATCTGCGGAATGCCGTCGTCGATCCCGACCGCGATCAGGTACGGACCGGCCATACCGGCGGCGTTCTGCAACAGCACCGCCCCAGCCACGGTCCAGAGCGCCGCTTTGTGCGGCCGAGCAAGCGACCTGAGCAGCCGCCGGCTCCGTTCGCGTAGAAAGACGCCGCCCGCCACGCTGATCTCGGCGGCATCCTCGGAGGCGACCCCGCGCCACGGCGACTCGGCGGTAGTCATCGCGACGCCCCCACGGGAAGCTCGAGGTCGTCGTCGAAGTCGGCCTCAGCGGACAGGATCTGCCGGTAGGCCGGAACCGTGTCAAGCAACTCGGTGTGGGTGCCGACCGCGGTGATCCGACCGCCGGAAAGCAGCGCCACCCGGTCGGCGAGCAACACAGTCGACGGCCGGTGCGCGACGACGAGCGCAGTGGTCGTGGCAAGCACGTGCCGCAGCGCCTCCTCCACCAGGCCCTCGGTGTAGACGTCCAGCGCCGAGAGCGGGTCGTCAAGAACGAGCACCCGCGGACGGCCGAGCACCGCGCGGGCCAGGGCCAGCCGCTGCCGTTGGCCGCCGGACAGGGACAACCCCTGCTCTCCGATCCGGGTGGCCAGCCCCCACGGCAGCTCGTAGACGAAACCGGCCTGGGCGATGTCGATGGCCTCGGCGATCTCGGCGTCGGTGGCGTCGATCCGGCCCAGCGCGAGGTTCTCCCGCACGCTCGCCGAGAACAGCGTCGGATCCTCGAACGCCGTGGCGACGACTCGCCGGAGGCTGCTGAGCGTGACGTCACGGATGTCGACCCCGTCGATCGTGATCCGGCCGGAGGTGACGTCGTACAGGCGGGGGACGAGAGCGGTGAGCGCGGTCTTGCCACTTCCGGTGGCGCCAACCAGCGCGACGGTCTCACCCGGCTCGATCGTCAGGTCCACGTTGCTGAGGACGTTCTGATTGCTGCCAGGAAAGCGGAAACTCACCTCCTCGAACCGCAGCAGACCGCGCACCTCACCCAGGTCGCGGGCGCCGGGCGTGTCCTGCACTGCCGGTTCGGTGTCGAACACGTCGTACAGCCGGTCGGCGGCGGTGGCCGACTCCTGACCGATCGCCAGGATCCAGCCCATCGCCTCGATCGGCCACGCAAGCATGACCACCAGCGCGACGAACGCGACCAGGCTGCCGAGGCTGAGGTCGCCCCGGCTGACGGCCAACGCGCCGAAGAGCAGGACGACGCCGAGGAGGACCTGCGGGACGAGGTCCAGGATGCTCCAGAACTTCGCCAGGATGCGCACCTTGGCCAGCGAAGCCGTCCGCAGCCGCCGAGCCTCGCGCAGGAACCGGGCGCCGATCTGCCGCCGGCGACCGAGCGCCTTGATGATGCGGATGCCGACGGCGGACTCCTCCACCACGGTGGCGACGTCGCCCTCGAGGTCCTGACATTGGCGGGAGGCCACGATGTACTCCCGCTCGAAGCTCATCGTCATGAGGACGACCGGGATGGCGCTGAGCGCGACCACGAGGCCGAGCGGCCAGTACAGGCGGAACAGCAGCACCGTGACGACCGCGAAGAGCATGACGTTGACGATCAGGAAGATGACGCCGAAACCGAGAAAGCGCCGGATCGTCGTGAGGTCGCTCGTCGCCCGCGTCACGAGCTGACCGGTCTGGGCTCGGTCGTGGTAGGCGACCGGCAGCCGCTGCAGATGGGCGTACAGGTCGTTGCGGAGCTGCGTCTCCATGTCCAGCATGCAAAAGGACTGCACCCAGCGCCGGACGAACCCGAACACCGCCTCGCCGATTCCGAACGCGATCGCGAGCGCGCCCAGGGCCCACAGCCCCGACGTCTCCCCGCGGGCGACCGGTCCGTCGATCACCCGGGCGGAGACCAGCGGCACCGCCAGCTCGGCGAACACGGTGAACAGCGCCGCCACGCCCATCACGAGCAGCTGACCCTTGTACGGCGCCAGGTAGCTACGCAACCGCCACAGGGACCGGAAACTCCTGGCTGCGGGTACGGGCTGGTCGGCTGACATGGCTCAGGCAGGCTAACTCCGGGGACCGACACAACGACACCGAGTTTCGCCGCCAGCGCAGCCGCCGGACGTGCGGCCGAAGTCAGGTCAGCTGCGCTTGCGGCGTACGCCGAAGACGATGTCTTCCCACGAGGGGATGCGGGCGCGGTGCTCGCGCTCCTCGTCGGTCGCCGCCGGCGCCGGACCCGGGTCGACAGATTCGCCGTCGCGTGGGCGCTCCTCGACCGCTACCGAGCCGCTGGGCTCGACCGAGTAGCCGGCGTCGTACGCCGGTGGTGCCCCGACCGAAGCGAATGCGCGCTGCGCTGACTCGGCCGGCGGTGCGACGATCAGCGACTGCCCGGTGCGGGGACGCTCGGCGAACGCGGACGTCTCGGCGTCGGCCGGCGTCACTGTGCGCGCGCTGACGTCGTACCACCAGCGGGTCACGCTGTGCCGGTTGCCGACCGACCAGCTGACGATGACCTCCCAGCTGCCATCAAGCAGCCGGCGGGCATCCCAGCCGGCGAGGCGGTGGTCAGCGTCCAGCAGGGAGAGCTTCTCGACCATGAATTCACCGAGCGCGGCGGCCGGTGTCCCGTCGGCGAGCCGGACCCGCGCGCGCCGGGACTCCTGCGCGATCCGCTCGCGCTCCTGCATGACGGGGTAGGCGTACCGCAACACCTTCTCCACCCGTACGCCGGCCACTGCGGCGACCTGCTCGGGGGTCTCGCCGGCCCGAATCCGGGCTTGGATGTCGCGGGGGCGAAGCGTGCTCTCCAGCTCGATCTCGATCTGACCGAGCCGGCTCATGTCACCGCGCGCCGCGGCGCGCAGCCGATCGTCGACCGGGACCAGGAAGCGCTCGCCGTTGTCGATGGCGTCGGGCACGTCGGGGGCGAGCACCAGATGGGTCCCGTCCTCGTCGAGGGCGACGAAGCGCAAGGGGCGCATCTCGGTTCCTCCCAGCCCTGCTCGACCCGGCCTGACAGCAGCCGGACGCTGCCGGCACGCCGACCCTACGACAGCCACCGGGCTGCACCTGGCTGCGACGCGCCGGTCTCAGCGGGAGTCGAGAACGAACTCGATGCAGCGGATCAGCGCCGTCACGTCGTCGGGCTCCACCGCCGGAAACATGCCGATCCGCAACTGGTTGCGGCCTAGCTTGCGGTACGGCTCGGTGTCGAGGATGCCGTTGCGTCGCAGTACCGCGGCAAGCGCCGCCGCGTCGACGGATTCGTCGAAGTCGATCGTTCCCACCACCAGCGACCGCTGCGGGGGATCGACCACGAACGGGCTCGCGTACGCCGACTTCTCCGCCCACTCGTAGAGCCGGGACGACGACTCGCCGGTACGCCGGACCGCCCAGTCCAGGCCGCCCTGCGCGAGCAGCCACTCGATCTGGTCGGCAAGCAGCCACAGCGTCCCCACGGCCGGTGTGTTGTACGTCTGCTCCTTGACCGAGTTGTCCACCGCGGTGGCGAGGTCGAGGAACGCCGGTATCCACCGGCCGCTCGCGGCGATCTCGGCGACCCGGTCCAGTGCGGCCGGGCTCATCAGCGCAACCCACAGACCACCGTCGGCGCCGAAGCACTTCTGCGGCGCGAAGTAGTAGACATCGCTGTGCCCGACGTCGACCGGCAACCCGCCGGCGCCGCTCGTGGCATCGATGAGAACCAGCGCACCATCCTCGACGCCGGTGACCCGCTGGATCGGGGCCATGACGCCGGTGGAGGTCTCGTTGTGCGCCCAGCAGTAGGCGTCCACGCCGGCCTCGGCCAAGGGGGCGGCAAGCGTGCCGGGGTCGGCCCGGCGTACGGACGGCTCACCGAGGAACGGTGCCCCAGCGGTCACCGCGGCGAACTTCGCGCTGAACTCGCCGAAGCTCAGATGCTGTGCGCGGTCGCGGACGAGGCCGAGGGCCGCTGCGTCCCAGAACGCCGTCGTACCCCCGTTGCCCAGAATGACCTGATAGCCATCCGGGAGCGCGAAGAGGTCGGCCAGGCCTTGCCGGACGCGGCCGACCAGTCTCTTGACCGGCGGCTGGCGGTGAGACGTGCCCATCAGCGCGGCTCCGGTGTCGGCCAACCCGGCCAGCGCCGCCGGACGGACCTTCGACGGGCCACAGCCGAACCGCCCGTCACCGGGCAGCAGGTCCGCAGGAATGATGATGTCCACGAGACCCGATTGTGCCAACCGCGGAACCGGCTTGCCGCCGGGCTGTTCGACGGGCACCGTGCCGGTATGAGTACGGCGGTGCTGTCCGACATCCACGGCGTGCTGCCGGCCTTGCAGGCCGTCCTCGCCGAGCCGGCCGCGCAGGAGGCCGAGTTGATCGTCCTGACCGGGGACATCGCGGCCGGGCCGCTGCCGGTCGAGACGCTGGACCGGTTGGTCGGCCTCGGCGAGCGGGTGTTGTGGGTTCGGGGGAACGCCGACCGGGAACTCGTCGCGCTCGCCGGGGGTGGACAGACTGCCATCCTCGACCCGATCGCCCCGTGGGCGGCCGCACAGTTGCGTCCGGATCAAGTCCGGCTCCTCGCCGACCTGCCGCACCCCGTGACGCGCGAAATCGAGGGCTTCGGCCTCGTGCTGTTCTGCCACGGCAGCCCGCGGGACGACGACGAGGTGGTCCTGGTCGACACCCGGCTGGAGCGGTGGAAGGAGGCACTGTCCACAGTGGACGATGAGGTGTCCACGGTGGTCTGCGGGCACACGCACATGCCGTTCGCCCGGCTGGCGCACGGGCGGCTCGTCGTCAACCCCGGCAGCATCGGCATGCCCTACGGGCGCCCCGGTGCGCACTGGGCGCTGCTGGACAACGGCACCGTGCAGCTGCGGCGTACGACGTTCGACTACGACGCCGCCTGCGCGGAGATCGAGGCGACCTCCGGCTACCCCGACGCGGCGGAGTGGGCCGACTACTTCGTCCGGGCGCGAGGGTCCGACTCCGAAGCGATCCGGGTGTTCGGCCCGCGCGACGGCCGCATCCCGGAGCCCCCGCGAGATGGGGTCAGTGGTGCGGGATGTCGTCCCAGCCCTCGACATCGCCGGGCTTTCGCGGGTCCGGACCGACGTAGCGCGCCGACGGACGGATGATTCGGCCGGTGCGCTTCTGCTCCAGGATGTGCGCGCACCAGCCGGCCGTTCGTGCGCAGGTGAACATGGACGTGAACATGTTCGCGGGCACCTCGGCGAAGTCCAGCACGATGGCCGCCCAGAACTCGACGTTGGTCTCGATCACCCGGTCCGGCCGGCGTTCGCGAAGCTCGGCGAGGGCCGCCTTTTCCAGCGCGAGCGCGGCCTGGTACCGAGGGGCGTTCAGTTCCTCGGCGGTCCGCCGCAGCGTGCGAGCCCGCGGGTCCTCGGCGCGATACACCCGGTGCCCGAAGCCCATCAGCCGGTCGCCCTTGTCCAGCATGGCCCGCACGTAGCCGTCGGCGTCGCCGGTGTCTTCGACCTCCTCGATCATGTGCAGGACCCGCGCCGGGGCGCCGCCGTGCAGCGGCCCGGACATCGCGCCGATCGCCCCGGACAGGGCCGCTGCGACGTCGGCTCCGGTGGAGGCGATGACTCTGGCGGTGAAGGTGGAGGCGTTCAGGCCGTGCTCGGCGGCGGAGACGAAGTAGGCGTCCACCGCGGCGATGTGCTTGGGGTCGGGTTCACCACGCCAGCGGGTCATGAAGCGCTCGACGATGGTGTTGCACTTGTCGATCTCCTCCTGCGGCACTGCCGGCTGGCTGAGCCCCCGCGCGGACTGCGCCACGTAGGACAGCGCCATGACAGCGGCACGGGCCAGGTTGTCACGGGCCTGGTCGTCGGAGATGTCCAGCAGTGGCCGGAACCCCCAGATCGGGGTAAGCATCGCCAGGGCGGCCTGCACGTCCACCCGCACGTCGCCGGTGTGCACCGGGATCGGGAACGGCTGCGCGGGGGGCATCCCCGGGCCGAACTTGCCGTCGACCAGCAGCGCCCAGACGTTCCCGAAGGTCACATGGCCGACGAGGTCCTCGATGTCGACGCCGCGGTAGCGCAGCGCACCGCCGTCCTTGTCCGGTTCGGCGATCTCGGTTTCGGAGGCGACTACCCCCTCCAACCCGGGTTTGAAGTCGTCCGGCACGCTGCTGCCTCCTATCCTCGGGTCGGGGCATGTGGCCCCGGCACGAGGTTATCCCTCCGCGGTTGCGCGGGCAGCGCCCTCGTGACCGGCCGCACAGTGACGAGTTCGACAGGAGGGGCATGCCGACCGACCGGGACCCGGACCTGGCCGGGATGCGCCGCAACTACGTCGCAGCCGGACTGTCCGAGGACGACCTCGCCGCGAACTGGATGACCCAGCTGCGGCGGTGGCTGGCCGACGCCGTACGGGCCGATCTGCCGGAGCCCAACGCGATGGTGCTGGCCACCGCAGCCGCGGACGGGCGACCGAGCGCGCGGACGGTCCTGCTCAAGGAGTACGACGAGACCGGACTCGTGTTCTACACGAACTACGACTCGCGCAAGGGCAGCGAGCTGACCGCGAACCCGCGGGCAAGCCTGGTGTTCCCCTGGATCGGGCTGTCCCGTCAGGTCGTCCTGACCGGGGACGTCAGCGTGCTCAGCCGGGAGCAGTCGGCGCGCTACTTCTCCTCCCGCCCGCGAGGATCGCAACTGGGCGCGTTCGCCAGTCCGCAGTCGCAGGTGATCGGCACCCGAGCCGAGCTGGACGACGCGTGGCGGCGGGCCGAGCTTGCCCACCCCGATGAGATACCGCTGCCGCCGCGGTGGGGCGGGTTCCGCGTGGCGCCGCTGACCGTGGAGTTCTGGCAGGGCCAGACCGACCGGCTGCACGATCGGCTGCGCTATCGGCGTACCGACTCCGGCTGGCTGGTCGAACGGCTGGCGCCATGAGCCTCGCTCGGTGAGAAGGGCGTTGCGCGGGCTGGCCATCGATGTCAGCCCACTGCGCTCGGCTGACTTCCGCCGGCTATGGCTCGGACAGGTCATCACGGTCACCGGTACGACGATGACGCTGGTCGCGGTGCCGACGCAGGTGTTCCAGATCACCGGCCGGTCCCTCGACGTGGGTGTCACGAGCATCGTCGCGCTGGTCCCGCTCGTCGTCTTCGGGCTGCTCGGTGGTGCGATCGCGGACGCGATGGACCGTCGGCTGTTGCTGCTGATCACCGCCGGGGGTACGGCGGTCACGAGCGCCCTGCTCTGGGCGCAGGCGCTGCTGCCCGGCGGTGGCCAGCTGTGGTCGCTGTGGATCCTGGTCGCGGTGCAGTCGGCCTTCTTCGCGGTGAACTCGCCGACGCGCAGCGCGGTCATCCCGAGACTGCTGCCGCTGGAGCAGGTGCCGTCGGCGAATGCCCTCAACATGACGGTCAGCACCGCCGGCGTCATCATCGGACCGCTGCTCGCCGGGCTGCTGATCGAATCTGGCGGGCTGGCGTGGACGTACCTCATCGACGCCATCGGCTTCGCCCTCGCCCTGATCCTGCTGGTCCGGCTGCCATCGATGCCGCCGGAAAGCTCCGATCCGGGCGCCGCGCGCACCGGTCCGGTCCGCAGCGTCCTGGCGGGCCTCGCGTTCCTTCGCGGCCGGCACATCCTGCTCATGACGTTCGTCGTGGATCTGATCGCGATGATCTTCGGAATGCCGCGAGCGTTGTTCCCGGAACTCGCGGCCACGACGTTCGCCGGTGGCCAGAACGCGCTCGGCTGGCTGTTCGCCGGCGCCTCCATCGGAGCGCTGCTCGCGGGGCTGCTGTCCGGCTGGTTGACCCGAGTGCACAAGCAGGGGCTGGTCATCCTGGTGTCGATCGTCGTCTGGGGTTCGGCGATCGTCCTGTTCGGGCTGACCGGCTCGCTGCCGTTGGCCGTTTTCTGGTTGGCCGTCGCGGGAGCGGCCGACATGGTCAGCGCGGTGTTTCGCAGTTCCATCCTTCAGACAGCCGCCCCTGACGAGATGCGCGGCCGGATGCAGGGCGTGTTCATCGTCGTGGTCGTCGGCGGCCCGCGGCTGGGGGACCTGCGCGCCGGCGGGATGGCCGCGTTCACTTCGCCGGAGGTCGCTCTGGTCAGTGGCGGTGTGCTGATCGTCGCGGCGATGCTGGTGGTGGCCCTGGTGGTTCCGGCCTTTTGCCGCTACGACGCCCGCGTCGCGACGCCCTAGCGCTGCTGACTGCGCGTAGGCCGTCGGAGCGGCGGTGCGCCAGACGACGTAGTGGTGAGCGGTGGAGCTTGGCTGCTGCGAGAGGAGAATCGAAGGGTGAACGATGCGAGACCGGACGTGTTGGTGGTTGGAGCTGGCGTGATCGGGCTCACGGTCGGCGTCTGCCTGGCGGAGCAGGGTCTGCGGGTTCTGCTCTGCACCCGATCGGCTCCATCGGCTACCACCTCGGCAGTGGCCTCGGCGATGGTCGGGCCGAGCCTGGTCCCCGCCGACGATCCGGTCGGGGGGCGAGAGCGCGTCTCGATCGCGGAGTTCACCGGGCTGGCCGAGATCGAAGGCACCGGAGTGGCCCTGCGCCGGGGCCGCCTGACCAGTAGGCAACCCGGTCCGTCGCTGCCCGGTCTGCAACCGTGCGCGCCGCGGGACCTACCGGACGGCTTCGCCGCCGGGTTCTGGTCCACCCTGCCGCTCGTTGACATGCCCATCTACCTCCGCTACCTCTTACGGCGCCTGCACGCCGCCGGCGGGCGGATCGAGTACCGCGAGGTGCACTCGCTGCGCGAGCTCGCCAGGCGGGCCCCGCTGCTCGTCAACTGCACGGGGCTCGGTGCCCGGGAGCTGGTCCCGGACCCGACGGTGCGACCGGTGCGCGGCCAACACGTCATCGTCGACAACCCTGGGCTGGAGGAGTTCTTCATCGAAGCGCCGTTCGGGACTGCGTGGACGGCGTACTGGCCGTACCCCGGTCACGTCGTGCTCGGTGGGACTGCGGGGGACAACGATGAGACGCTCGAACCTGATCCGGTTCTCGGCGAGCAGATCCGCCAGCGCTGCATCGACGTCGAACCGCGCCTGCGGCACGCTCGGGTGCGCGCCCACCAGGTGGGGCTCCGTCCCGTTCGACCAGCGGTTCGACTCGAGCTGCAACAGCTGGGCGCGGCCCGGTGTGTGCACAACTACGGGCACGGCGGCAGCGGCGTCACCCTGTCCTGGGGCTGCGCCCGGGAAACCGCCGGCCTGCTCACCGGTACGGACGGGCCGCCGGCCGAATTGGGATGACGTGGCGGACCTCGGGACCCGGTCCCCCAGGGTGGCCGGCGGCGTAGGCTGCGCGTCGTGGAGCCGGTCGCGGACCGACCGTTCATGCCGGGGTACGGCGTACCGGCCGAGGGCGGTGATTTGTTGCCCTTCTCCTATGCCGAGCAGCGGCTCACCGAAGCCGTCAACTACTGGCTGTCCACCGTGGCCCCCGATGGGGCGCCGCATCTGATGCCGGTCTGGGCAGTCTGGCTGGACGGCACCGCACAGTTCAGTACGGGTAGCGAATCCCGCAAGACGAAGAACCTGCGCGCAGATCCCCGCTGCACCATCGCCCCGCAGTGCTCGAACGACGCCGAGCTGGTTGTCGTCGAGGGCCACGCCAGACAGGTGAGGGCATCCGGCTTGCCGGCGTTCGCCGCAGCAGTCGAGGCGAAGTACAGCTTCGACATGAGCGGGATGCTCGATCAGCCCGTGTTCGCCGTCGTACCCGGAAAGATCATCGCGCTGGACGAAACCTTCAGCGCGCACGCCACCCGCTGGACCTTCCCCGGCCGCAGTCGGTCTTAGCACCAATGAACAGGTCGCGGCGAGTCGGTGGCAGTCGCTAACGTCCGGTGACCTCCCCGTCGCGATGCTCGGTGCGGCGGGCCGAACGCCGACAACGGAACGGGCGGTCCCCCAGGTGAAGCCCTTTGGACGTCATTCCGGCGTGGTCCTCGCCGTCGTTTCCGCCGCGTTGCCCGCGCTCTGGTTCGGGGGCGTCGCAACCGGCGACGACGGTCCGCGGACCGGAGCAACAGAGGCGGACGCGATCCACGCCGCGCCGCCGGCCGGCTTCGAGCTGAACGTCGGGCAGACCGATCCCCGAGTGCGCTTCTCGTCGGCGGGCAAGGGCTTCCGCCTGTTCCTCACCAACCAGGAGGCGGTGTTCGCGCTGGCGCAGCCCGGCTCTCCGACGCAGGGTGGGCAGGTGCTGAGGATGCGCTTCGGCGGTGCCGCAACGCCCGCCGTACAGGGGATGCAGGAGCTGCCCGGGCGGGCGAACCGGCTCGTCGGCGCGGACCCGACGCAGTGGCGGACCGGTATCCCCCGTTTTTCCCGCGTTCAGTACGCCGACGTGCACCCCGGAGTGGACCTGGTGTTTCGGGACGAGGCCGGGCGGCTCGAATACGACTTCATGCTGGCCCCTGGCGCCGATCCCGCCCAGATCCGTCTCGGGTTCCAGGGCGCGGCCGGTCTCGCGGTGGATGACCGCGGAGACCTCAGGGTGGCGCTGCCCGGCGGAGGCGAACTTCGGCAGCTGGCTCCGGTCGCCTACCAGGGCGCGGGGCAGACGCGGCGACCGGTCAGCTCTCAGTACAGACTTCTCGGCGGTGACCGGGTCGGGATCGAGGTCGGACAGCACGATCCGGCCTTGCCGCTGGTCATCGACCCGGTCTTGAGCTACTCGAGCTTCCTGGGCGGCGGCGACTACGACTCGGCGTACGGGATCGCCGTGGACGCCGACGGCAACACCTATGTCAGCGGACTGACCGCCTCATACGACTTCCCGGGTGCGAGCACGGTCGCCGGCATCGACGCTTTCGTGACCAAGGTGAGCCCGGACGGGTCTCAGATCGTGTACTCGACCACGCTCGGCGGCAGCGCGGACGAGCGCGCGAACGGCCTGGCCCTGGACGCGCTCGGCAACGCCTACCTGACCGGCCGCACAGAGTCGCCGGACTTCCCGACGACCGGCCGCGCCTACGACCGCACCTGCGGAACCGACGGGGCCTGCAACCCGGACGGGCTCGGCCCGCACGCGGACGCCTTTGTGACGAAGTTGAATGCCAGTGGTTCGGCTCTGGTGTACTCGACCTTCCTCGGAGGATCGGGCTATGACAACGGCAACCCGAACCGGTTCTTCGGAGACGGGGCGGGCGACATTGCCGTGGACGGGGCCGGGAACGCCTATCTGACGGGCTCGACGCAGTCGGCCAACTTTCCGGTGACTGCGAACGCGTTCCAGCCCTCGAACGGTGGGGGAATCTGCACGCCGGGGACCCCTCTGTGCCAGGACGCGTTCGTGACGACGCTCAACGCCGCCGGGACGAGGCTGCTCTACTCGACGTACCTCGGTGGGAGCGACATCGACGAGGGGTTCGGAATCGCCCTCGACAGCTCCCGCGCCGTCTATGTCACCGGCAGGGCGGTCTCGGGCAACTTCCCGGTCACTCCCGGCGCGGTTCGACCCCGCAGCAGGGGAGGTGGCGACGGCTTCGTGACCAAGTTCCGAGCGAATGGGACCGGACTTGCGTACTCGACGTATCTGGGCGGCAGCGGCACCGATACCGCCTCGGCGATCGCCGTGCGCGGGCGAGAGGCGTATGTGACGGGGTATACGTCGTCGTTCGACTTCCCCACCACCCCCGGTGTGTTCCAGCCTGCCAAATCGGGTGACTTCGACGCGTTCGTGACTCGGTTGACCGCTGCGGGCTCGCGGTTCGTGTACTCGTCGTACCTCGGTGGACTCACGGACGAGCTGTCCGACGGCGGGATCGCGGTGGATGCCACCGGGCGGGCCTATGTGACGGGCACCACGGAGTCCGGAGAGTTCCCGCAACGCCGGCCCCTCGACGGCTGCACGAGGACCTTGGGGATGTTCGTCACCGTCGTCCAGGCCGCGGGCTCCGGTTTGGACTTCTCCACCTGCATCGACGGCGGGCTCAACGACTACGGGACCGACATCGCGGTGGACGCCGCGGGTGCCGCCCACGTGACGGGGCACTCGGCGTCCTCGGGGTCGTTCTCGACGCAACGGTTTCCCACGACAGCGGGCGCGTTCCAGCCCGGTTTCGAGGGTGGGGCGTTGGACGCCGTAGTGGTCAGGATCGAGGGGCCGCCGCTCACCTCGCCGTAGGGTGTTCAGGCCAACGCGGATGCTGCGACCCGCAGGTCGGCCACCAGCGCGTCGTAGGCCGCCGCTCGTTCCTCATCGGGCGTTCGCAGGATCGCCGACGGATGCGTCGTCGCCATCAGCCAGGACTGCTGCACCCCGGCCTCCTCATCGCCGAGGGCGCTGGGCCGCGGCAGCAGCCGGCCCCGGTCCTTGGTGATCCGGAACGACGGGGCGATCAGCGCCTTGGCCGCCACGGCCCCGAGGCAGACCACGATCTCGGGGGCGAGCAGCGCGAGTTCGGCGTCCAGCCAAGGTCGGCAGGCGGCGATGTGTTCGGCGCCCGGGGATACATGCAATCGCCGCTTGGGAGTGGGACGGAACCGGAAGTGCTTCACCGCGTTCGTCACGTAGGCATCGCCGCGATCGATGCCCGAGTCGGCCAAGGCCCGGTCCAGCAGCCGTCCGGCGGGTCCGACGAACGGCTCGCCGCGCAGATCCTCCTGGTCGCCCGGCTGCTCGCCGACGAAGACGATGCGCGCGGTCTCCGGGCCGGCCCCGAACACCGCCTGGGTGGCAGGCTCCCACAGCTCGCAGCCCCGGCACCCCTGAGCAGCCTCGCGAAGACCGGACAACCCGACACCGCCGGGCGGGTTGACGGTCGAAGCCTGCGGATCCGCTGTCATCGGCGCACCTCCCTTAACCCTTTCTACCGGTCCGCCGCGGTTCCGGCTCGGTCACTGTCAGTGCAGGACCATCGTCCGCTGGAGACTGAGACCGAGAGCCGGTCACGGATGAGGCATCAAACCCGCGGGCGGCTGCCAGACGGAGCGGATCGCCCACAGCAGGAGGGAAAGCAATGATCAGCTCAACCAAGACCCGCGTTGCGGCGATCGCATTGAACGCACTCGCCAGCACCACCATGGCGGCACCCGGATCGAGGTCGAGTTCGAGGTCGAGTTCGACATCAACGGCCAGAACTGGCAGGTACGACTGTCCGACAACGGCACCCGCATCTTCCAGGGCACCCGGACCACGGTTGGCCCAGCGGTTCCTTCGAGGTGCGGGCCGTCACCGCGAACCAGGCTGGTCCGGACAACATCCTTGGCCGGGCCCGTAACCCGCAGACCGGCGAGACCTGCGTTGGACGGGTCACCTTCCCGTAGCCCTCGCCATCCCCGCCACCCGCGCGGTGCGCTCCTTCGAGGGGGCGCACCGCGCGATCTCCTACTGTGGGGGAGTGCTCGAATTCGACTCGGTGACCAAGTCGTACGGCGGCAACCTCGTGCTCGACGATCTGAGCTTCGCCGTACAACCCGGGCAGATGTTCGGCTTCTGTGGCGCCAATGGGGCCGGCAAGACGACCACGATGCGGATCGCCCTCGGCCTGGTCCGCGCCGACCGGGGGGAGGTGCGTTGGAACGGCCGGACAGTCGACCTGGAAATCCGCCGCCGGATCGGGTACATGCCAGAGGAACGCGGCCTCTATCCCAAGATGCGTGCCCTCGATCAACTCAGCTACTTCGGGATGCTGCACGGCATGAGCAACTCCGCGGCGCGGCAGGCCGCCGCGGAGTGGATTGACCGGCTGGGAGTCGAGCAGCGGACCGGTGATGCGCTGGAGAAGTTGTCGCTGGGCAACCAGCAACGGGTCCAACTGGCCGCCGCCCTCGTGCACGAGCCCGAGTTGCTCATCCTCGATGAACCGTTCAGCGGCCTGGATCCGGTAGGGGTGGACGTGCTCGCGGAGGCGCTGGCGGCCCGGTGCCGGGCCGGTGTCCCGGTCGTGTTCTCCAGCCACCAGCTCGACCTGGTCGAGCGGTTGTGTGACTCCGTGGGGATCATCAGTGGCGGCCGACTAGTCGCCCACGGCAGCGTCAGCGATCTGCGTCAACGGGAGGGGAAGCGGCAACTGCGGGTGGTCGCCCCGGATGCCCCGGGCGGCTGGGCGGCTCGGCTGCCCGGCGTCCACGTGCTCTCCGAGCAGGGACCCGAGGTGCTGCTCGAACTGGATGATCCCGCCCGGGACCAGGAGGTGCTGGCCGCCGCGCAGCGCACCGGCCGGGGCTGCACTTCAGCTGGCGGGCACCCACACTGACCGAACTCTTCCGTGAGGCGATCGCGGCATGAAGCCTGCGGCTGTCGTCTGGCTGGTAGCCCGCCGCGAGATCGCAGCGAAGCTACGGGACAAGGGCTTTCTGCTGTCCACCGCGTTCATTCTGGTGGCTGTCCTCGCCTCTGCACTGCTGCCGGTCCTGTTGACCGATGATTCACCGACGTACGACGTCGGTGTGGTGGGCGTCGACGCGGAGCTGGAGGCAGCGGTGCAGGCCCAGGCGGAGGCTGCCGGCGCCGCTGTTGAGCTGCGGTCCTATGACGACGTCGACGCCGCCCGCGCCGCGGTCGAATCGGAGGAGATCGAAGCGGCGATCGACGGTGAGCAGGTCGTGGTGGACAGCGCGCTTGACTCGATGCTCGAACGAATCCTCAATGCGGCGAGCGCCGCGGTGGCTGCTGAGCAGCGGCTGGTCGAGGTGGGCATCGACCCGGCCGAGGTAGCCCAGGCGCTGGCCGTCCCGCCGCTGGAGTTGGTCCGCCTGGACGCCGACGCCGAGCGCAACGCCCAGCGGCAGGTGATCGCGTTCCTCGGCGTCGCCGTGCTCTACGGCCTGCTGATCTTGATGGGCCAGTACGTCGCCATGGGGGTCGTGGAGGAGAAGTCCAGCCGGGTGGTCGAACTGTTGTTGTCCACGATCAAGCCGTGGCAGCTGCTAGCGGGCAAGGTGATCGGCCTGGGCCTGCTGGGCCTGGCGCAGCTGCTGGTCGTCTGCGTGGCCGGTCTGAGTGCGGCCATCGCGTTCGATGTCGTCGCCGTTCCTGGCGACGCGATCGGGACCATGGCGCAGGTGATCGGCTGGTTCGTGCTCGGCTACGCCTTTTACGCTGCGGTCTTCGCCGCCGGGGCGGCGCTGGTGTCGCGCCAGGAGGACCTGCAGAGCGTCTTGCTGCCCATGATCACCCTGCTCGTCGCCGCATTCTTCGTCGCGATCACCGCTGCGCAGAATCCCGACGGACTGCTGGCCCGGATCACCTCCTTCGTTCCGGCGCTGTCACCGATGGTCATGCCGGTGCGCTCGGCGGCCGGGAACGTCGCCTGGTGGGAACTCGTGGTCGCCGTCGGGCTCATGCTCGCCGCGATCGCAGCGGTGATCCGCCTCGGGGGCCGGATCTACGCGGGTGCGCTGCTCCGAATGGGTGGCAAGGTCAAGGTGAAGGACGCGCTGGCCGGCAACTGAGGCATCACAGCTGCGCGGCGGGCAACGCGGACAGGAATCGACTCAGCCCACCGGGTGCACGGCCCAGTCGACGGCCGCTTGTCATGACGGGGACGTCGTCGGCCCAGGCTATCCGCCGGCCGACGGCGGTCAGGGCGGCGATCAGCGCGACGTCTTCGTGCGTGGTCAGGGCGGTGAAACCACCGGCCGCGACATAGGCATCGGCGCGGAACCCGAGGTTCGCGCCGTGGACGTGACCGTGGCCCCAGTGTTGGCGATATCCGCGCCGGTAGGCGTGCTGCGAGTCCTCGCGGTACGACGTCCAGTCGTCGATCGTGACGGTGCCCGCCACGGCGTCGTACCCGGCTCGGGCGTACCGCAGCTGTTGCCTAAGCCACGTCGGGCCCACGGCGCTGTCCGCGTCGGTCGTTGCCAGCCAGAGCCCGCGTACGCCGTACCGCCGGAGCAGCAGAGCACACCCGGCGGCGCGGGCCGCACCCACATTGGCCTCGTCGATCCGCAGGACCTGGGTGGACTGACCCAGCGCGCCCGCGGCCGCGAGAACTTCATCGCTGTCGTCGGTGCAGCCGTCGAGTACGAGAACGACGTGGACGGGGAGCCCGGCAACCGCGACCGCCACCCGAACGGCGGACAGGCAGCGCGCGAGCAGCTCCGCCTCGTCACGCACCGGTATCACCACACCGGCCGCCCGCACCGCTAAACCAGCCCTTCGACCGCGGCCACCGACCTGGACTCCGGCGGCACCTTTTGAAACGTCTCCAGTACGACGTCCTCGTCGCGGTACCTGGCCAGCCGCGACAGGCCCACGCCGGATTCGATGACCGTGTGAACCTCGTCACCGGTCATGAGGTACTCCCGGACGGGATGCCGCCAGTGCACCGCAAGCAGCGTTCCGCCCGGCTCCAGCGCCTGCTGCGCCCCCATCATGGCCTCGCGCAACAGTGCGCCGTCGAGGTAGTAGCAGACCTCGCTGAGGACGATCAGGTCGAACCGCTGGTCCGGCCAAGGATCACCGAGCGCCCACCGTCGCAGCGAGACGTTGCGGTGTCCGGCGAGCCGGGTCGCCACCTCCTCCAGCGCCGCACTGGAGACGTCCGTCGCGACGATGCTGTCGCACCGGCCGGCGAGCGCCTCGGTGACGATGCCCAAGGAGCAGCCCGGCTCGAAGGCGGCGGCGTACCGGCGTCGCGGCAGCATGGCCATCGCCAGCGCCAGCTTTCGCTCCTCGTACCACCGGGTGCGGAATCCCCACGGATCGCGAGCGCTGTCGTACATGGCGTCGAAGAAGCTGTCCGGCAGCCGCGTGCCACTCATTCGAAGACCACCTCCGTGCGCCGAGAGAGCCGGTCGAGCATCGCGGGGGTCAGAACGGCCGCATCCTCGGGCGCCTCCGACAGCGGCCGGATCTGGCTGGCAAAGCAGCCGATGGCTGCGAGTTTCGCTGCGTGTGTCTCGTCGTCCAACTCGATCGCTCGGGCACGGGACCAGGGAACCCGCAGGTCGGCCGGCAGCGCCCAGTGCCAGGTCCAGATCGGGAACGTCAGCAGGCGTACGCCGCACCGCTGGGACACCGAACGCGCCACCCTGCCCACTGCTTCATGGTCGGGGTGGCCGTCACCGT